>Ga0210401_10002934_pt1 | contig 18499 bp, 16 predicted proteins | sample IncBWH32MmetaG_FD_150866 | JGI IMG/M metagenome (GOLD analysis project Ga0210401, IMG submission 150866) | Forest soil microbial communities from Barre Woods Harvard Forest LTER site, Petersham, Massachusetts, United States - Inc-BW-H-32-M | ecosystem: Environmental > Terrestrial > Soil >... | reverse complement strand
ATATGCGCGTTACGCTTACATACTCGAAAACGGCAGAGTGGCGCTGTCGGGACCTGCCGCTGAACTGGCCAGCCGAGAAGACGTCCACGAGTTCTATTTCGGCGCCGCTAGCGTCGCCGATGCAACGTCGCCGATCCAGCATCTCGACCCGTAGCAATCCGCCCCGAGGAGGCACTCAATGGCGTTGAAATTCGGTTATTGGATGCCGCTCGGCAGCGGCGGCTTTGTCATCAGCAATATCAAGCAGCGCACGGATTGGAGTCTCGACTACAACGCCAAGCTTGCACAGACTGCCGAGGAACTTGGCTTCGAATACGGCCTCGCGCCGGCGCGTTTCCTTGCCAGTCACGGCTGGGAGCTGCAGCAGGAGGCGATAACCTGCACCGCCGTGCTGGCGGCGCAGACAAAAAAGCTCAAGCTCATCAGCGCGGTCCACACCGGCTTTTGGCATCCCGCGATGGTCGCGAAGATGCTTGCGACCATCGATGTTTATTCAGGCGGCCGAGCTGCGATCAACGTGCTCACGGGTTGGTTCAAGGATGAGTTTCGCGCCTTCGGCGAGCCCTGGCTGGATCATGACGAACGCTATCGCCGGTCAGAGGAGTTCATTCAGATTCTCAAGGGATTCTGGACGCAGGAACGATTTACATTCAAAGGCGATTTTTACCGCATCAACGAAGGTTGGCTGAAGCCACGGCCGGTGTCCAAGCCTTCCCCGGAAGTCTTCCACGGCGGAAATTCCAAGGCGGCGCGCCGCATGGCGGCGAAATACTCGGATTGGTATTTCATCAACGGCAATACGGTAGAGGGTGTTAAAGAGCAGATCGATGAAGTCCGCGCGCTCGCCGCAAAGGAGGGACGCACCGTCAAGTTCGGGCTTAACGGCTTCGTCATCCAACGGCGGACCGAGGCAGAAGCCTTAGAGCAGCTCGAAGCTATCATCGCTGGCGCCGATCCCGAGATCGTGCGGGCATTCGGCGAGCAAGTGAAGAATGCCGGCCAATCGACTCGCGAGAAGATCGGCATGTGGGCAAATTCGGATTACGCCAATCTGGTTCAGCCCAACGATGGCTTTAAGACCCGGCTGTTCGGGCTTCCCGAATTGATTGCCGAGCGAATCCGCGCGTATGAAGCGATCGGCGTTGACTTGATCCTTTGCGCCTTTCTTCACTTCACCGACGAGTTGCCTGCCTTCGGCCGCGAAGTCATTCCACTGCTTCGAGAGAAAAGAGATAGAATCGCCAGCACCAAAGATTCAGCGGCCCGTGCAGAAATCCTCGCCTGACGCCGAACAGGAAAACGTGGCCACGGAAAACCAGCTAATTAAGAAGGTCGGCCTTTGTCACCGGTCTCCGTGACTGGTGAAGAAATAGAAAACTCCTCATAGTCACGATCATTCACCCAGCCGCCTATCGGACCGATCAAAGTCAGGCTACTGCGGCCGTGGCTAGAGCAGTGCTGCGCACAATGTCGGCGCCTCGCTCTGCGATCATAATGACCGGCGCATTGATCATTCCGCCAATGAGATCAGGCATAACCGACGCATCAGCCACGCGCAAACCATCGAGGCCATTGACACGCAGGTCCGCCCCTACGACCGCCAGCGGGTCTGTCGCAGGCCCCATCTTACAGGTCCCGAGCGGATGATGGGCGGTAAGGGCGGTCGCGAAGATATGCGCGTCGATGTCGGCGTCGGATGTTTTGTTCGGGCCTGGAGCAATTTCCGCCTCGACAAAAGGCCGGAGCGAGCCTTGCCGGCCAAGCTCGCGGGTCAATCGGATGCCGGCACGCAAGGTCGTCAGATCATCTTCAGCACTAAAGAAGTTCTGATAAATGAGCGGATGCGCGCGCGGGTCGCTCGAACTCAGTTTGATTTCGCCCCGGCTCTTCGGCCGCAGCAAAATTGCACGGCATCCGAAGCCATCCGCGAAAGCCGGCTTGAACGGCGGCAAGTACGGACCGGCGCCAAGAGGTATGGCGCGAAAGATAAGCTGAATATCTGGGAGCTCGACATCCGGTCCGGACTTTAGGAAGGCGGTCCAGCCGCTCGGGAGATCGCACGCAAAGCCAGTACCGAACAGCGCAGCCTTCGCCAGTTCGACACCGAGGCGATCAAGCCTCATGTTGCGACAAAACGGGCCAGAGTCGCGCCGGCGGTATTCGACGCTGGCGCTGATATGATCTTGCAGGTTCTTGCCGACGCCGGAGAGCGGCGCTTTGACCTCAATGGAATGCGCCTTCAGTTCAGCCGGATCGCCGATGCCCGATAGCATCAGGAGTTGCGGCGAGTTGACGACGCCGCCGGCGAGTAACACTTCGCGCTCCGCCCGCGCGACGTTGCGCTCGCCATTCTGCAGATATTCGATGCCGCCCGCGCGACGGCCGTCAAAAACAATACGCGTCGCCAGCGTATTGACCAACACGTCGAGATTGGCGCGAGCCAGCGCCGGCCGCAAATAAGCGGTCGCGGTACTGCATCGCCGTCCGTCTCGAATGGTCATCTGCAACCGGCCGAAGCCTTCCGGATCGGCGCCATTATAATCCTCGGTGATCGGATAGCCGGCCGCCTGGCCTGCTACGAGATAGGCATCCACCAGCGGATCGTCATAGCGTGATGGACGCGTCGCCAGCGGCCCGTCGCCGCCGCGGTAGACGCTTGCGCCGCCCGACCAGGTTTCCTGGCGCCGAAAGTAGGGCAGGACGTCGGCATAGGACCAGCCCGGCAAGCCGGCGGCCGCCCAGCGGTCGTAGTCGCGCGGATGGCCACGGCAATAAGCCATGGCGTTTGTCGTCGACGAGCCACCGATGATCTTGCCGCGCGCACACTCTATCGGCCGGCGGTTCAAGCGTTGCTCGGGCTCGCTGAAATACATCCAGTCATGCCGGCGCTGCTGAAGGATTTTGCCCCAGCCCAAGGGAATATGGATCCACGGATCGCGATCCCATCCGCCGGCCTCCATAAGAAGTACGCGTACGTCCGGATCTTCGGTGAGGCGGTTCGCCAGTGTGCAACCGGCGGAACCGGCACCGACAATGATGTAGTCGTAGGCGTTCATGCAGTTGGCCGCGTTCCGCTGTCGTGTTGGGTTCCGTATCTGCCGCGTTTCCGGCTTGGTTCACCGACACGCATTGTGACTTAATATCGCGCGCGCGAAGGCGCTTTCTGCCGGTTCGGTGCTTGGCTCGATCTACGAATAGAAGCCGGGCGCTTTCAGATAGCTCGCAAACGACTGCGGGTCGTGTGAGCAAAAGATTTCGGCATCGTGATGCACGGCCAAGTCCTTTAGACGTTGCATGGACTTGTAGCTTTCCACTGGATCGAGATGAAAACTGGAAATGATCATGCGATCCAAGTTTTGCTGAGAGTAGGCGGCGTCCCCAGTGAACAACATCGGCTGCCGGTGCGATAGTTCCACCAGAAGGCTGTAATGCCCGGCGGCGTGACCTGGCGTTTCGAACAGTCGAACGCCTTTGGCGATCTCCTGATCGCCGGCGATGGTCTGAAAGGTTGGCGTATAGATTTCAGCCGTTGAGAGAGGCGGCTGCACATTGCCGCGGCGCGCGGCGATTTCCGGTGCAAACGAAAGGTCGGAGTAGGACTGAATCTCGAACGGCTGCGGGCAGGCGCACGCCTCAAGCGCCTTAGCATGACAGACGGTGCAGGCCCGGCGCAAATGCTTGTTGCCGCCGCAATGATCGAAATGAAAATGCGAGTTTATGATGTAGTTGATGTCGTCGGGCCGCAAGCCAAGCAGAGAAAGCTGGCCGGGGATGGTCTGTGCTTTTGTCTGCGTTGGCATCGTGAATGCCAGTGCGCGCTGGACGTGATCGAGATCATAGCCAGTATCGTAAATGTAGTAGCCGTCCTGATGCTCGATCAGGACTGAGTAGACCGGAAATCTGATCTCGCCGCTCGGCCCGGCATTCCAGAAGGCATGGAGCCCGTCCATGACGAGCGTCCCGCCGTCGAGCAGATAGACCTTTGTTTCCGACATTTTCTCGTCCCCTCGATCCGGCCGAACAATGGCGCAAAATCCGTCTCTGCCAACCGGTCCACGCCGCTGTCTAACCCCTTGCGAACAATCAACCACTACGCTATTGGTTGTCAACCAATTAGGAGATTGGGAAGTCCCTCAGGGAAAAGGATTGATTTTGCGTCCAGACAATTCGTGGGATCGAGTCCGGTTTATGGAGGTCGATTAGTCTGTGGAAATGACGGCAATATTGGAAATATCCGCCGTCAATTGGACCGTTCAAATGTAGCAATCGCGGCGCGCAATGCTGCTCAACCAAAATCAACCAAATTAACCAAGCGCAACCATGAATTCGACGCTGAGGCAGGTGAGGGACGAACAAGCGTTCAATCGGCTTGTCGACATTTTGCGCAAGCGTTTCGCCGCCGAGGGCAGCCTGCCGGCTGAGCGAACAATGGCCAAGCAATTGAACGTCAAACGGCATCAATTGCGCGGTGCGCTCGAGGTGTTGCGTGCCAACGGCGAAATAGGCCCACCGACGTCGCGGCGGGGCGGCTCCGGATTGCGGCGCGAGGAAAGTCTGATCCGCGCGACGAACCCAATTGAGGTTATCGAAATGCGGCTCGCTATTGAGCCAAGCCTTGCGCGGCTTGCGGCATTGCGTGCTTCCCCACTCGAAATCGCCCGCATCTTGCGGGCGGCCACAACCTCCGACGACATCGATACCGGCGCCGCCGATCTGATCTTCCACAAGACGATCGCTGCCAGTACGCGCAATAGCCTTGCGGCGGCTCTATACACCCTATTGCGGCAAATCGGCACCGATGTTCGCGTGCGATTGGGCAATAGCGCGGGTGCCAATCTGCAGCGGCTCGTTCAACGGGATGCGGAACATCGCGCCGTTGCCGAAGCAATCGCCGCGCGCGATCCGGATGCTGCGGAGAGCGCAATGCGCATTCATCTTGCGGCCGTTCAGCGGAGAATAGTCGACCGTCTTGCGCCAGGGCTGTCGGTCGCCTGAATTGCGCGCAAGCGGCGAGAGCCTTTGAAGTTATAGACCGGCTCGCAAACAGCGATATCAGCGGATATCTAGGCCTGAAGATGAAGGAGACGGCACGATGAACATTCACGCCCAGCCGAGTTCCGTTACGCTTCCGCAGAACCGCGATCTTTTTTATGGCGGCAACTGGCACGTGCCCAGCAAGAACAAGCGGATGGGTACGCTCAATCCTGCGACCGGCGAGTCGCTAGGGGAGGTGGCCTGGGCGGATGCAGCGGACGTCGATCATGCTGTGAAGGCGGCGTATCGCGGCTTTCAAACTTGGCGTGCCGTAAAGCCGTTGGAACGCGCCAAGATTTTGCGCGAGGCAGCGCTGTTGATCCGAAAGCACGGCCGTGAACTCGCATTGATCGATTCCGCCAACTGCGGCAATCCGATTCGCGAAATGGTGCGCGATGCCGAATTCGGTGCCACCAGTATTGATTTCTTCGCAGGGCTTGCGACCGAGATCAAAGGCGACACCATTCCGATGGGCGGCGATGCGCTGAACTACACGTTGCGTGAGCCGCTCGGCGTCGTCGTTCGCGTCAACGCCTACAATCACCCGTTTCTTTTCGCGACGATGAAGATCGGGGCGCCGCTCATCGCCGGCAACAGCATCGTGGTCAAGCCGCCGGAGCAGGCTCCGTTGTCGACACTTCGGCTTGCGGAGATTATCGGGCCGCTCTTTCCAGACGGTGTCTTCAACGTGATCTGCGGCGGGAGGGACTGCGGCGAAGCGCTCGTCGCGCACCCGCGGGTGGCAAAGGTTGCGCTTATCGGATCCGTACCGACCGGCAAAGCGATCCTGAAGAGCGCTGCTGAGACCATGAAGAAAGTGACGCTCGAACTCGGCGGCAAGAACGCCTTGATTGCGTATCCCGATGCCGATCCTGCCGAAGTCGCCGCCGCTGCCGTACGCGGCATGAACTTTACGTGGTGCGGCCAATCCTGCGGCTCGACCTCGCGGGCGTTTCTCCATGAAAGCATCTACGACCGCGTTCTCGAGAGGATCGTCGCAGCAGTGAGCGCGATCAAGCCAGGACTGCCGACCGATGATGCGACGGAAATGGGTTGTTTGGTCAGCAGGGCTCAGTTCGACAAGGTCATGGGTTATATTGCAGCCGGCAAAGCGGACGGCGCGCGGCTGGTTGCCGGTGGCAAGAAGCCCGACGATCCGAAGCTCTCGAACGGATTTTACATCGAGCCCGCCATCTTCGCAGAGGTTTCGCCGCAGATGCGCATCGCCAAGGAAGAGATTTTCGGACCGGTGCTGTCGGTATTCAAGTGGCGCGAAGAGAACGAAATGTTTGAGGCGGTCAACGCCGTCGACTATGGCTTGACGGCATCGATCTGGACCAAGGATCTCAGGACAGCGCACCGCGCCGCGGCCCGCGTCGAAGTCGGCTTCGTCTGGGTCAACACCATCGGCGCGCACTTCCTCGGCGCGCCATTCGGCGGTTACAAGCAGTCTGGAATGGGGCGCGAGGAATCCGCAGACGAACTGCTTGAATACACCCAGATCAAGAACGTGAACGTGGCGCTCTAGCCGCGTTCTGATCCATTCGCGCAGCTCGCGGGAAGAAAGGATCGCCGTCAGCACGCGGGAACAGATTGGTTAAATCGTCATCGGCTGTATCACGAATAAAAATTGGCACCCTTCTGGTACCTGGCGAAGCTTTCCGCGTCATGCGAAAAGAACAGCTCGGCGTCGTGTTTTTCCGCGAGGTCCTTGAGGCGCTGCATTGATTTGAGATTCGCCACCGGGTCGAGGTGGAAGCTCGAGATGCACATCATGTCCAGGTTTTTCTTGCTGTAGCAGGCATCGGCGGTGAACAGCATCGGCCTTCGATGCGTGAGCTCGACCATCATGCTGTAGTGGCCGGCAGTATGGCCTGGCGTCTCGAACAGCCATACCCCCTTGGCGATCTCCTGATCGCCCCGCAACGTCTGAAAGGTCGGCGTGTACATGTCGAGCGCCGGATCGGGCGGCAGCGCCTTGCCGTTTTTACGCGCGATTTCGGGGGCGAAGGAGAGATCCGAATAGCCGAGATGCTCGAAGGGCTGCGGACAGCCGCACACCTCCAGTTCCCTGGCATGGCAAATGGTGCAGGCCGTCTTGAAGTGCTTGTTGCCGCCGCAATGATCGAAATGATAGTGCGAGTTGATCACATAATTGATGTCCTGAGCTCTTAATCCCAGTAGCTGGATCTGGCCAAGCGTCGTTTGCTCGGGCGCCTGCAGGGGCTTTTCGAACGGCAAGACGCGCATGACGTGGTCGTAATCATAGCCGGTATCAAAGATGTAACGGCCGTCCTGATGCTCGATCAGGACCGAGTAGCAAGGAAAGCGAACCTCGCCCGCGGGCCCGCGATTCCAAAACACATGAAAGCCGTCGATCACCAGCGTTCCGCCATCGAGCAAATAGACCTTCGTATCAGCCATGAATCCCTCCGACCCGAAAGGGCCGCTATCTTCGTTTCGTCAGCGCTCTCCGCGAATGTAGGGCAAGCCGAGCGCCGGCGGCAGCATGCTGTTGCGCCCGAAGATCACCAGCACCAGAATGACCATCGCGAAGGGTAGCATCTGCACGACATCCGTCGGGATGTCGACGCCGGCGACCTGGAGCGCTGTGGTGAGTGACAAGCTCACGCCAAAAAGCAACGCTCCAAGCAACACCCACAGCGGCCGTCCGCGCGCCAACATTGCCAGCACGATCGCGATGAAGCCGGCGCCGTTGGTCATGTAGGGAACGAACAATCCGGCGCCGACCTCGACCATGTATGCACCGCCGAGTCCGGCCAAAACGCCCGTTGTCAAGACCGCGGCTGTTCTGGTCGCGAGCACATCGATACCGGCCGCATCGAGCGCCGCCGGCCTGTTGCCGGCGGCTTCGAGATTGAGACCGATATAAGTTTTGCGGAACAGCCAGGCGACGACAGCAACGAGAAGCACTGCGAGGTAGACGATCGTATTATGTCGAAACAGCCCAGGGCCAAGGACCGGAATATTGTCCAGCCCGGGAATAGCGAGTACCGGCGCCTTGGGCAGGCGGGGATAGGTGCGGCTGAATTGGAAAAAGTGCAGCAGGGCGGTGAGGCCTTCGGCGCTGAGTGTGAGAGCGATACCGACGACGATTTGGTTGAGCGACAGACGGACACAGAAAAGCGCCATGAGGGATGCGACCGCAATTCCGGCTAGTCCCCCGGCAAGAAAGCCGAGCGCAAACGAGTCCCATGCGTAAGCGACGACAAATCCGGCGTAGGCGCCGGCTAGCATCATGCCTTCAATGCCGATGTTGAGAATCCCGGCCTTTTCCGAGATCTGCTCGCCAAGGCCGGCCAACAGCAACGGCATACCCGCCGTGACGGCGCCGAAGATGAGCGTACTGAGGAAAACCTCGGTAAGAAGCGGGTTCACAGCTAAGCTCTCATCAGGCGACGGCGATGATCGAGGTAGTCGACCAAGGCGAGGAACAAGAGCAGCATTCCCACCAGCAGAAGCACAAAATGTTGCGGGACACCGAGTCGGCGCGAGGCGCTCTCGCCGCCGATCATCAGGACGGCAAAGAACACTGTAAACCCGATGACGCCGAGCGCGTGAAACCGAGCGAGGAACACGAGTGGCACGACGAGTAGCCCATAAGCCGGATTCCAATCGGCGCGGACCGTGCCCTGCACGCCGAGGATCTCGACGGCTCCCGCAAGGCCAGCGAGCCCAGCGCTCAGCGCGAAGGTCGCGAACGTCAGTTTCGCCACATTAAGCCCGGCATGAGCGGCGGCGCGCGGATTGGCGCCCACCATGCGCAACTTGAGGCCGAAGGCAGTGCGCGTCATGACGACATGAACAATCACAACGGCAGCGACCGCGATCAGGATGCCGCTGTGAACGGTCGTGCCGAACAAGCGCGGCAGTCGATCAGCGACCGGCAAGACCTGGGTTTGCGGTACATCCGTACTTGGGTCACGGAACGGAATCTTGACCAGCACATTTGCGAGACTGGTGCCAAGAAAGCTCATCATGAGCGAGGTAATGATCTCGTTGATGCCGTAACTCGCCTTAAGGAAAGCCGGTATCAGCGACCAGGCCGCTCCGACGGCAAAAGCGACGATGAGGGACAGGATGATGGCGATGCTCCACGGCACAATGCCGACCAGAACCGGTGTCAGAGCTGCGGTAATCACGCCCGCAAGCAGGAATTGGCCATCCGTTCCAAGGTTCCAAATACCGGCCTGAAATGACAGGACGAGACCCGCCGCGATCAGCAAAAGAGGCGCCATGCGCGTGATGGTCGCCTGCAGGCCGCCCCAGGTAAGAAGGCCGCGTGTCAGCACGTCGCCGTAATAGGCAAGAGGATTCTTGCCGAGCGCCAGCAATACAAGACCGCTGACGCCGAGCGCGAGGAGAACGGGCACCAGCACGCGCGCAACGGCGCGCACGGCCGGTGCGATTCTGGCTATTGTCGCCGTCGCCGCGGACGTCTTTGGGCGCGTCACGCGGCTGATATCGGTTTGGGCGGTCAGGCGGCTGCCCCCGTCATGAGAAGGCCGATCCTGCGGTCCGCGTTCTCGTCGTTCGGTACAATGCCATTCAATCGGCCCTGGAACATGACCGCAATGCGATCGCTGACCGCGGCCAACTCGTCGAGTTCGTTCGAAATGACGATCATCGCCACGCCCCGTGCGGCGCCCTCGACGATGCGTTCGCGCGCCAGCTGCGTGTTCTGCAGGTCGAGACCGTAGGTCGGCTTGTTGAAGACGACAAGTGCCGCCCGTGCGGTCAGTTCCCGGGCTAGCAAAACCTTCTGGATGTTGCCGCCCGACAGCTTGGCGATTGGCGTTCGCTCCGAAGGCGTGCGGATGTCGTGCCGTTGAATCTGCTCCCGCGCATGGAGGTGGATGCGATCCCACAGGCTGACGCCGCGCCACCATAGTGGCGGCTTCCCAATCTCCTTGGCCACCAGGTTGGTTGCAACGGAGAAGGTTCCGATCGTTCCTTCGCCATGGCGTTCATCGGTGATGTAGGCGATGCCTTGCTGCCGTCGCGCCGCGACGCCGCCGCGCGTTACCTCCTCGTCGCGGAGGAGAATTGAGCCTGAGATTGCGGCACGCTGCCCGGCGAGTACTTCCGCCAAGTGCTTCTGACCATTCCCGTCGACGCCGGCGATCCCCAGCACTTCTCCGCGCCAAAGATCGAAGCTGATTTCATGTACAGCGCATTCGCCGGGTTGCGCTGCCGTTGTCACGCCGCGGAGCCGCAGCAATGGCGCCGCGTGCCGCTCGATCCGGCTTGGATTGCGCCGAGCTGTCTGGTTTTCCAGCTCGATGACTCCACGACCCGCTTGCCCATTCTTGCCGAACATGAGGTCGACAACCCTGTCCGTTACCTGTTGCTCCGTCATGGTCGCGAGCTCTTGCTTGTCGATGCTGCCGACGAGCCGACCAAGACGCAGAACCGAAATCCGATCACCGAGCGCGCACGCTTCCCGCATCTTGTGGGTGATGAAAATGATGGCGACGCCCTTGTCGCGCAGCCGCTTCATGACTTCGCCCAGCTGATGAACGCCTTGAGGCGCCAACGTCGAGGTCGGTTCGTCGAGAATGAGCACGCTCGCTCCGCGCCAAAGGGCGTGCATGATCTCGACCTGCTGTTGTTCGCCTAGCGCCAGGCGAGCGACCGGCGCGTCCGCATCGATCGAGACGCCGAGAAGAGCGGAGAGCTCGCGGAATCGCTCAAGCGCGGGCCGTCGCTGCAGCGGCCGCCAAGACGATTCGCCGAGCATGAGGTTTTCCAGCACCGTAAGGCTCGGAACGAGCTGCATGTGCTGAAAAACAGTGCCGATGCCGAGGTCGAGACTTTCGCGGGGCGAGGCGATGCTGACCGGTCGTCCGTGCACGCAAATGCTGCCCGCGTCGGGCCGCTGCAGGCCCGCAAGGATGCCGATCAGGGTCGACTTTCCCGCGCCATTCTCGCCGAGCAGGACATGAATCTCACCGGCAAGGACGTCGAGTGCGATATCGTTGTTCGCGACAACTCCGGGAAACCGCTTGGTGATGCCGCGCAGTTCGATGGCGGCGCGGCCGTCGACGGATATTGTCGACGGCGCGCCGCCTAACGGTACTGACGCTTGTGCGCTCATGGCCGCCATACGTTACGCCCGATGGCTTCGGTATAGCGGCACTTCGGTGTTACTTCTTGGCGTCGACCGACGTCATCAGAGCGCGCACCTTCTGCGCGTCGTAGATCGGTTCGATCTTGATCTTGCCGTCGATGAGGTCTTTGCGGATATCCATGATTTGGGCCCAGACCGCATCGGGAATGTGTTTCGTTTGCAGCAGTTGCAACGAGTCGTCGGCGAGACTGATCTTATAAGGATGCGTGCCGAACCGATCTGCCTTCAAGTCCTCGACCATGGCGCTATAGACAGGAACAAGGTTCCAGACGACTGAGGACAAAAGGGTGCCTTTATCGATCTTCGACTTGTCGCCAATGATGTCGATGAACCAGACCGTGTCCCCTTTGGCCGATTTCGTAGTCTCGGTTGCCTGCAGCATGCCGAAGCTTGAGCCGTCCCCCTGGCCGAAGATGACATCCGCACCGGCGCCGATAACGGTTTCGGTAACACGGCGGCCGCCCGCCGCATCAGAATAGGCCGCCGGACCAATCACCGCGTAGAGGATCTTGGTGTCGGGTTTCTCCGCCCTGACGCCTTGGGCAAAGGCGGCGGATTGCGAATTAAACGGTATGGGCTCCGCCGAAACAACAATTCCGACCGTGCCGGTTTTCGTCATCTTGGCGGCAAGACGGCCAGCCAGATAAGCGCCCTCGTAGCCGCTGACTGTATAGTCGGCGACCATTCCGGGCTTGCTCGCCGCGGGCTTGTCGACGATTGCAACGGGCACCTTGGTTTCCGCGCCGATTTCCGCCGCCGCGGTGTTGTAGCCGCTGGCATGCGCGATCATTAGGCTCGCGCCGTCGTTGGCCAGTTCGCGCAGCGTCGGCCGCACGTCGCCGTAGCCGAGACCGCTCGCCGGCATGAACTGGAGATTGTATTTCGCGGCGATCGCCTTCGCCGCGTCGAACGCTTGTTGATTCCAGCCGTAGTCGGTCGGCTCCTCGGGGACAAGGATTGCGAGCTTTTTGACTTCGGCGGCGGCGGCGGGTGCCGCCGCGCCAATAACGATCGTGCCAAAAACCAGTACCGATACCATTGACTGCCGAAGCAGGTGCGTCGATTTCATGGCGTAGCTCTCTCTCTCGCTCGGGATTGGAAGGTTACTGTTCGGTGGGCAGCTTCTTCGTCTTCATCCGAAAATTCAGGGGACGGCGTGCAAACGACGCGCGGCTCGGCACGGCATCCGATTTGATATGTCGACGTCGCGCTATCACGGACTTGCGCTAACGGCAGCTGATCGAAGCTGTTGCTCCAATCCTGTTCCGTGCCGCAAACGATGTTTTCGATCATCATTGGCCGACCGTCGAAGCGCGCGATGTGAAGCGCTCCCGGCTGAGGCCCGTGCGTCATTGTGACTGTGGCTGTTCTGCCCGATGCGATCGGGCCGAAGTCGGTCGTTATCCAATGAGCGAAGACGACCATGCAGCGGAGCGCGTGCGTATCGTCATTCTTGATCGATAAAGTCACCGTCGATGCGGACGCTGAGGCAGCGAAAAACGGCAGAAAGAGGAGCCCGAAAAGCACGCTTCGATAGTGACGCAAGGAATCGGTCATGAGAGCCGCCGCCGTCTTTCCGCTGGCAGAACGTTCGGCGACCGGCCGCTACGCATCTTTCTCTCCGACATCACGCGCGACAGACCGCCGTCGCGTCGCTTCGCAACACTAAACCGCGGCGGCGAGCGGGTTGAGCCGTTCGATCACGAGTCTCTGTACGGCTAACAGATGCAGCCGCATTGCTTGTTCCGCTGCGTCCGGGTCGCGCCGCAAGATCGCTTGCGCGATGGCGCGATGTTCGGCGTCGCGCTGCTGCGTACGCTTGGGACAGGCGGGCCGCGATGCGTTGAGCCGCACGCGCGCGTCGCTCGCCACTCGGCGCAGCAGATCGTACAGCGAAGCCGCAAGTTTGTTGCCTGAACTCGCCGCGATCAGCTTATGGAATTTCAGGTCGGCCGCGCCGCTGTCGACGCCGGCTGCGGTGGTTGCTGCGTCGTTGATCGCCGCCATCTCGAACGGCGAGGCGCGCAACGCGGCAAGCCGCGCGAGAAAGGGCTCGATCGCAATCCGCATCTCGATCACTTCCATCGGGTTTGTGCTGCGAACGAGATTTTCGCCATTGGGGCCGACAAGCGGCTTGCGCTTGGCTTCGGCCGGAGCGAGTTCACCGTTGGCGCGCATCGCCGAAAGCGCCCGGCGCAATTGGTGCCGCTTGACCTTGAGCGCCTCGGCCATGGCGCGCTCGGAATCGAGTTTTTGCCTTGCCGCCATAGCGCGAACGGCGACGACGATTTCCTGCAATTCGGCAGGATAGGGGGCGATCGTTGGGAAAGCGGTCACGGTCGCGTCGGTGGAACGGGGTGGGGACGATGCCATGACGGGCCGCTGGCTCCGTTGCCTCTCGAAGATGCGGCGAGGTTACCTCGAGATCCGCGCGTTTCGCAACCATTCTTTTGGTTGAACTTGGTGAAATGAGCCCAGCCCGGTGATCGAAATAAGCGCAATTTGGTGCTTTCTTGGGCGATATAGCGATAGTTTGGGAGACGCGGCATTCCTGCATGGGTGCGCAGGGAATGGAACCATTCACATTGGTTGATTTTGGTTGACTAGGTGAGGCGGCGTGTTAGCGTCTGCTATTCTTCCGGCCCAAAAGGAGCGTGACCGATGTCAGGCAATGTCCGCCGCCTGCCGAACCGCGACACCGCGTTGAAGGCGCTTTACGACGACCTTTCCGACAAACACATGTTTCCGTTCTGGGCCGCATCGGCCGACGTGGAACACGATGAGGTCAAACAGCTTCTGGCGACAGCCAAAGCCGTTCCGTATCTTTGGCGCTGCGCGGAAGATATCGAGCCGATTCTCAATCGAGCAGTCGAACTCGTCACCATGGATGATTCCGAGCGCCGCTCGGTCATATTGGTGAATCCCGGTTTGGCGCCGCGCCGCGCGACGGTGAGCACGATGTACACTGCTTACCGCCTCAATGATGCCAACGAGATCATGCCGCCGCACAAGCATTCGCCGAGCGCGATCCGCTTTGGCCTCAAGGGCACGGGCAACTTCACCGGCGTTGACGGCGAGAATATCGTCTTCGGGCCCGGCGACATGGTGCTGACGCCGAACGACACCTGGCACAATCACGGCACGGTCGGCAACGAACAGGCGCTCAATCTTTCGGTGCTCGATCTGCCGCTGGTGGAAATGCTCAACGCGATTCACTTCGACCACGACTACAAGGAGGAAGAGAACGGCCAGCTCGTTTCCAAGAAGGAGCAGACCGCGCGCTTCTCCGCCGATTATTCGCAGATCACCTACGGCTATGGCGGACTGTCGCCGCGTTTTGCCGGCAAGAAATCGCGCGGCGCCGGCCACTCTTCGCCGATGTTCGTCTATCGCTGGGAGATGGTGCGCGAATTGTTCAGCAAGCATAAGGATCGCGAAGGCGATCCGCATGACGGGCTGCTGATCGAATACATCGACCCGACGAGCGGCCAGCCGGTATTCAAGACCATCACCTTCTTCGCGCAGATGTTGCAGCCCGGGCAGAAAACATTGCCGGTGCGCACGACGGCGAGCCTTTTAGTCTCGCCGTTCGAGGGCAAGGGTTATTCGGTGGTCGACGGCAAACGCTACGATTGGAACGAGTTCGACACGCTCGCCATTCCGGGCGGCTCATGGTACGAGCATCATAACGCTTCTTCAAAGGAGCCGCTGTTCCTGTTCGTCGCCAGCGATGAGCCGACCTTGAAGAAACTCGGTCTTTACAAAAAATGGGGTCAAGACGCCGCCGGCGCCACCGGTCGCATCGAATGAAGCCACGCCGCCGGCCTCGCGCCGGCGGTCCCCATTTGTTCCGGGAACGAACTGAAAGTGCTCGAAAAGTCACCGCATCGGTCCAACACGACGCTCTTGTCTCACATCGATTGCCCGGGCGGCGGTCAGGTTTGGGTCGAGGGCACGACCCTTTATGTCGGCCACATGCGGCCGACCTCGGGTACGACCATTATCGATGTCGCCGATCCGCGCACGCCGCGTATCCTCGCCAGAATTCCAGTGCGCGAGGGCTGGCACTCGCACAAGGTGCGGGTCGTTGGCGATATTATGATCGTCAATCAGGAGCGGTTCGGCAAATCGTCGTCAGGCGACATCGGCGGCGGCATCGATATCTACGACGTTGCAAATCCTGCTAATCCGAAACTGATCACAGAGTGGCGCACGATTGGCGGCGGCGTGCATCGTTTCGATTTTGACGGCCGCTACGCTTACATTTCCCCGACTGTCGAGGGCTATATCGGCAACATCGTCATGATTCTCGATCTCGCCGACCCGGCAAAGCCGATCGAGGCCGGTCGTTGGTGGATGCCGGGTCAATGGCAGGCGGGTGGTGAGGAATATCCGTGGAAGGATTGGGTGCCGCCGCGCTGCCATCATCCGCTCCGTCACGGCAACCGGCTCTATGTCAGCTATTGGCACCACGGCTTCGCCATTTTGGATATCTCCGATTTGTCGAAGCCGAAGCTGATATCGCACCACAACACCAGCCCGACGTTTCCGCATCCGACACACACTTGCTTGGTAATGCCAAAACCGCTGAAGGGCCGCACCGTCATGGTGGTGGCCGATGAAGATGTCGCCAAGTTGTGGCCCGCGCCGCCGGCATTCGCCTGGGTTTATGACATCACCAATGAAAGGTTGCCGGTTCCGATCGCGACGTTTCAGGTGCCTGGCCTCGATATCGACGGCAGTCCGCAGCCGCCGATGACGGGATGTCATCAGCCGTCCGAGCGTTTTACCGGCACGATCGTACCGTTCGCGTGGTTCGCCCAAGGCCTGCGCCTGGTCGATTTCGTCGATCCATTCAGTCCGCAGGAAGTCGGGTCCTTTGTTCCTGAGGCGGCGCCTGGCGCGGATCGTCCCTCTTCAAACGACGTGACCATCGACAGCCGCGGCTTGATCTATCTGGTCGACCGCGTCAACGGTGTCGACGTCATCGAAGCATCGGCTCTTTGTTAGATGAAGGTTTGGTCGCCCCGCCATGAGCGAACGAGACAAAGACGTCTATCCGATCGGCAAGAAGAACCCGAACCTGCCCTTTCATCCCGCGGTGCGCGCCGGCGACTACATATTCGTCTCTGGCCAGGTCGCCAAGGACGCTAACGGCAACATGATCTCCGGCACTATCGAGGCCGAGACGGCCGGCACGATCGAGTCCATCAAACGCATCCTGGCGGAGGAGGGCGCAACCCTCGCCGATGTGGTGAGGGTGACGACTTACCTTGAGGATGTGCGTGACTTCGGTCGCTACAACAAGGTTTTCGGTGAGCATTTCAAAGACGCGGTTCTGGCACGCACAACGGTCGAAGCGCGTGCGGTCATCAACACCAAGATCGAGATGGATGCGATCGCCTACAAGCCAAAGCGGACCTGAACGATGAATTCGGCGCTGTCCGTGGCCCGCGCCTTGCCTTCATGGGACCTCACGGAGACGATCCACGCAACATCGGCGCACGTCGACGCCCGCAACATCGCTGTCGACTACTATCTGGAAGGCCGCCGCCAAAGGGTGCTGCACGAGATCAATTTTGCGGTACCGAAAGGCAGCTTGGTCTCGCTGATTGGACCGTCGGGATGCGGCAAGAGCACGCTGTTGAAGGTACTCGCCGGTCTCATTGTGCCGAGCGAAGGGCGCGTGTCGATCGACGGTATCGCGCCGCGCGAAGCCGCGAAGCGGCGCCTGATCGGCCTCGTGTTCCAGGATGCGACCCTGCTGCCTTGGAAGAACGCGATCGAGAACGCCGCCTTTCTCTTGCTGACCGCCGACGACACGATCACGAAGACGGAAGCGTTGGCGCGCGCCGGAGCGATGCTGAAGCTGGTCGGTCTCGAAGGCTCGGAGCGGAAGATGCCACCGCAGCTCTCCGGTGGCATGCGCCAGCGCGTGGCTATCGCGCGGGCGCTGGCGCTCGATCCGCAAGTGATGATGATGGACGAGCCGTTTGGCGCGCTCGATGCCATTACCCGAGAGGAGATGCGGCGCTGCCTGCTCGATATCTGGGAGCGAACCAGCAAGACCATCATACTCGTCACGCACTCGATCGACGAAGCGATTTTCCTTTCGTGCGAGGTGCACGTGATGCAGACCCGACCGGCGCGCATCATCGAGTCTTTGCCGGTTGCGTTGGCCCGTCCGCGCAACGAACAGAGCTTCGCGGATCCGGCGTTCAAGGCCGCGCAGCAGCGTCTGCGCAGCCTGTTGATTGAAAGCCATCAACGGAGGCCGGCGTGAGCCGCACGGCCTTCGACACTGCCGCGGTTTCCGATAAAGCGCGCTCATGCCTGCCGCCCAAGAAGGTTCCCGATGCCCTGTTGGCGCTTGGATTGATGGCGGTCGTCATTGCGATCTGGGAAGCGACGATCCGGCTGCTCCACGTCCCGACATTCGTGCTTCCAGCTCCGAGCGCCGTGATCCGTTCATTGATCGAAAGTCGGACTCAATTGGCGAGAGCCGCCGAGGCGACGTCACTGGAAATTCTGCTCGGTTTTGTTCTCGCGGCCGTCACCGGCATCGCGATCGCGTTGGTGATCGTGCACTTCGAGCGCTTTGGCAGGGCGCTTTATCCGTTGATTGTGTTGTTTCAGAACGTGCCTAAGGTGGCGCTGGCGCCGATTTTCATTCTTTGGTTCGGTTTCGATTTGGCGCCAAAGGTGGCGCTGATCGTGGCCATCGCCTTCTTCCCGGTGGCGATCGACATGCTGGCAGGGCTGCAGTCCGTCGATTCATCGTTCGTGGCGCTGATGCAGTCGGTCGGCGCCAGCCGCAATAAGATTCTGTTGCGGGTGCGCATACCGCATTCGCTGCCGTACCTCATGGCCGGGCTCAAAGTGGCGATAACCTTCAGCGTGATTGGCGCCATCGTCGGCGAATTCGCCGGCGCCAGCCAGGGGCTCGGCTACGTTATCCAGTTCGCCTCTACGCAACTCGATACGCCAAAGATCTTTTCCGCGCTCTTTGTCGTTTCGGTGCTGGGTCTCGCTTTTTACTATGCCGTCGAACTTGCCGAGCGCCTTTTGGTGCCCTGGGCGCCTAAATTCGACACGCACCATCTGACAACCTGACGCGGAGAAGGAGCGCCATCGTGAAAGCCGTCATTTTCGGCATCGTTGCAGCGACGCTGCTGGCCGGTTCGGCGTCTGCTGAGGATAAGGTCGGCGTGCAACTCGATTGGGTCGTCCGCGGCAATCACGCGATGTTCTTCGTCGCCAAGGAAAAGGGCTATTTCGCTAAGCAGAATATCGACGTTACCGCGATCCGGCGTG
>Ga0210401_10002929_pt1 | contig 18527 bp, 14 predicted proteins | sample IncBWH32MmetaG_FD_150866 | JGI IMG/M metagenome (GOLD analysis project Ga0210401, IMG submission 150866) | Forest soil microbial communities from Barre Woods Harvard Forest LTER site, Petersham, Massachusetts, United States - Inc-BW-H-32-M | ecosystem: Environmental > Terrestrial > Soil >... | reverse complement strand
GGAGTCCGGACATACCTTATGCGCTTCGAGCGCGAATAGAAGCCTGTCCGCATCGCCGCAACAATACCTGTGGACAGGTACGCCTGTTTTCATAGAAGGATGACAGCGTGAGGGAGCGGTATCCGCGCGTATGTTCGCGGGAGAGGGCGGGAGACGTTGACGGGATGGTGGCGCTGTATGAGCCGCAGGCGGTGCTTGATGCCGGCGAGGGGCAGTTGATTCAGGGCAGGGAAGCCATCCGAGCGTTCTATGCGAGCATGGTGGCAACGGGTCGAAAATTTGAATTCGGAGATCAATGTGAGGCGGCTGTGAGTGGAGACCTGGCGCTCACTTCGACGAGATTCGCGAATGGAGCGTAACGGCGGAGATTGCCCGCCGGCAATCCGATGGAACGTGGCTCTGGGCGATCGTTTCTCGGTCGCGTAACGCCTTTCGGCGTCAACAGATCGATGGCAGTCATCCACAAAAATGATGGAGGAGCGAAGGGCAAAACCGTTGGAGGAACAAGGCATCCCTGCTAGAATCTCTAAAATCCAATCCCGGGAGCAGGAATGCAAGCAATCCTTGCCCTCGAAGATGGCCGCATCTTTCGAGGCAAAGGCTACGGCGCCAAAGGCGAATGCTACGGGGAAGTCGTTTTTAATACTTCCATCACCGGATACCAGGAAATCTTCACCGACCCATCTTATTCAGGGCAGATCGTTGTCCTGACCAACCCCGAGATCGGGAATTACGGCACCAATCCAGAAGACAACGAGGCCATCCATCCCTATATCGAGGGGCTGATCGTGCGCGAGTTCTCGAAGGTGAGCTCGAACTGGCGCTCGCAGCAGGTCGCCGAAGAGTATCTGGAGCAGTTCAAGATTCCAGTGCTGGCCGATATCGATACACGGGCGCTGGTGCGGCATTTGCGCGATCACGGCGTGATGCGCGGGGTGGTCTCGACGATCGAGAGCGATGCCGAGAAGCTGGTGGCGAAGGCGCTGTCGATTCCGAAAATGGATGGGACAGACCTTGCGAAAGTGGTGAGTACGACGCGGCCGTATGTTTGGGAAGTTGGCGAGCGTTCGCACGAGCCGGTCGCGGTCGTCGGGGTGAAGGATGAGCCGGCGCGTTTTCACGTGGTGGCGTATGACTATGGAATCAAGCAGAACATCCTGCGCAAGCTGCGCGGGGAGGGTTGCAAAGTGACGGTGGTGCCAGCACAGACGCCGGCTGAGGACGTGCTGGCGCTGAAGCCGGATGGAGTGTTCCTGTCGAATGGGCCGGGGGATCCGGAACCGTGCAGCTACGCGGTGGACAACATTCGGCGGCTGATGGGGCGGCAGCCGATTTTCGGGATTTGCCTGGGGCATCAGCTGGTAGGGCTGGCGCTGGGCGGGAAGACCTACAAGCTGAAGTTCGGACACCACGGCGGAAACCATCCGGTGAAGCAGTTGGGATCGGGGAAGATCGAGATCACGGCGCACAACCATAACTTCGCGGTGGATCCGGATTCGCTGCCGCAGAGCGAAGTGGAATTGACGCACATCGATCTGAATGACAACACGCTGGAGGGTTTGCGGCATAGGAATCTGCCGCTGTTCAGCGTGCAGTATCACCCGGAGGCGGCGCCGGGGCCGCATGACTCGCATTATCTGTTCAAGGATTTTGTGCGGATGATGGAGGAGGGGAAAGGCAGTCGCTAGTCTCCAGTCTTCAGTCGTCAGCGAAACGCTGACGCGGGAGCAGTTAGGCTTTGAAAGGGCGCGCCTTCAGGCGCGCCGTACAGGCGGAAAGAAGATGGGGCTTTACCCCTGAGGTTCGCGGTTGAGACCAGCTCGGGAGCATGCGACTAATACGCAGCAGACTTACATGGTCACGACGAGCACTTGGGAGCGGCGAGACCTTTTTCGGAATGACCGATGGGCGGAATTGTTGATCGATACCATGTATCACTATCGGGGATCAGCGTATTTGCTGCATGAATTCGTAATCATGCCCGATCACGTGCATGCACTTATTACTCCTTTAACGAGCCTTGAGAAGGCGGTGCAGTTCATCAAGGGTGGGTTTTCATATCGGGCAAAGAAGGAATTGGGTTCGAATATGGAGGTGTGGCAGAAAGGTTTTTCGGACCATCGCGTGCGGGATGGGAGCGATTATCGGGTGCATGCGAGTTATGTTCGGCAGAATCCAGTGCGGAAAGGGTTGTGTGAGCAGCCCAAAGAATATCCGTATTGTTCAGCGAGCGGTCGGTTTGAACTCGACGACGTACCTCAGGGGCTAAAGCCCTCGTGTTCTGGGGAGTCTTACGGCGCGCCTAAAGGCGCGCCCTTTCAAAGCTAATCCATGCCACGAAGAAATGACATCTCGAAGATTTTGATTCTCGGGTCGGGGCCTATTGTGATCGGGCAGTCGGCAGAGTTTGATTACTCGGGGACGCAGGCCTGCAAGGCTCTCAAGTCGGAGGGCTACGAGGTGGTGCTGGCGAACTCGAATCCGGCGACCATCATGACCGATCCGGAGATTGCCGATCGCACCTACATCGAGCCGCTGACCCGGGAGTATCTGGAAGAGATTATCCGGATTGAGCGCGAGCTATCGCCTAGCGCGGGGTTTGCCATCTTGCCCACGGTCGGGGGGCAGACGGCTTTGAACCTGGCGGTCGAGTTGTCTGACGGCGGCGTGCTCGACAAGTACAACGCGCATTTGATTGGCGCGAATATCGCGGCCATCAAGAAGGCTGAGGATCGCCTCTTCTTCAAAGACGCGATGCAGAAGATCGGGCTCGACGTGCCGAAGTCGGCGCTGGTGAACAATCTTAAGGACGGACTCGAGTTTGCGGGGAAGATCGGGTTCCCGGTGATCATCCGGCCGTCGTTTACGCTGGGCGGAACGGGCGGCGGGATCGCGTTCAATCGGGAAGAACTGATGGAGTTGCTGGCGCGCGGCCTCGATCTTTCGCCGGTGCATGAGGCGCTGATTGAGGAGTCGGTGCTGGGGTGGAAAGAGTACGAGCTCGAGGTGATGCGCGATCTGAGGGACAACGTCATCATCATCTGTTCGATTGAAAATTTCGATCCCATGGGTGTGCACACCGGCGACTCGATTACCGTTGCGCCGGCGCAGACGCTGACCGACCGCGAGTACCAGGCCATGCGGGATGCGGCGATTGCGGTGATCCGCGAAATTGGCGTCGAGACGGGTGGATCGAATATTCAGTTCGGCGTGAACCCGGAGACGGGGCGGATGGTGGTGATCGAGATGAATCCGCGCGTGTCGCGGTCGTCGGCGCTGGCGTCGAAGGCGACGGGATTTCCGATTGCGAAGATTGCGGCGAAGCTGGCGGTGGGCTACACGCTGGATGAGATTCCGAATGACATCACGCGCAAGACCCCGGCATCGTTTGAGCCGACGCTCGACTACGTGGTGGTGAAGATCCCGAAGTGGCAGTTCGAGAAGTTTCCCGGAGCAGATGAGAGCCTGGGTCCGCAGATGAAATCCGTCGGCGAAGTGATGGCCATCGGGCGGACGTTCAAGGAAGCGCTGCTCAAGGGCGTGCGGGCCCTCGATACGGGACGAAAAGCCGGGTCAGAGAAGATCGAGCCGAAGATTCTGACTCAGAGATTGGTGACGCCGCATCCGGAGCGGCTGAGTTACGTGCGCTATGCGCTGCGGCAGGGCTACACGGTGAAGCAGCTGGCGAAGGTGACGTCGATCGATCCGTGGTTTCTGTACCAGCTGAAAGAGATCAACGACATGCAGCTGGAGCTGGAGAAGCATCCGATGGAATCGATGCCGGCGGAGGTGCTGCGGGACGCCAAGCGCATGGGCTTCTCGGATGCGCGGCTGGCGACGATCTGGCGGCTAGAGGGCAGAGGGGCGCCGGAGAAAGTGCGGCATCTGCGGAAAAAGCACCACGTGCACCCGGTGTACAAGCGGGTGGACACATGCGCGGCTGAGTTCGAAAGCTACACACCGTACCTGTACTCGACGTATGAGGATGAGGACGAGGCGGCGCCGACGGCGAAGAAGAAAGTGATCATCCTGGGGAGTGGGCCGAACCGCATCGGGCAGGGAATTGAGTTCGATTACTGCTGCTGTCACGCGTCGTTCGCGCTGCATGAGGATGGGTTCGAGACGGTGATGATCAACTGCAATCCGGAGACGGTGTCGACGGACTACGACACGAGCGACCGGCTGTACTTCGAGCCGTTGACGCTGGAGGATGTGTTCGCGGTGTACGAGCACGAGGCGTCGGGCGGGGCGTCGGTGGGGGTGATCGTGCAGTTTGGCGGGCAGACGCCGCTGAACCTGGCGTTGCCCTTGAAGGCGGCTGGGGTGCCGATTATCGGGACGTCGCCCGAATCGATCGATCTGTGCGAGGACCGCAAGCGGTTCGGCAAGCTTCTGGATGAACTGGAGATTCCGCAGGCGCCGGGCGCGATGGCGACCTCTTTGGAAGAGGCAGTCGAGGGCGCGAAGCGGGTCGGGTACCCGGTGCTGGTGCGGCCGTCCTATGTGCTGGGCGGGCGCGCGATGGTGATTGCCTACGACGAGGACACGGTCAGCCGTTATATGAAGGAGGCGGTGGAGTATTCGCAGGACCGTCCGGTGCTGATCGATCACTTTCTGGAGGACGCGGTCGAGGTGGATGTCGATGCGCTCTCGGACGGCGAGGACGTGGTGATCGCCGGGATCATGCAGCACATCGAGGAGGCAGGGATCCACTCGGGAGATTCGTCATGCGTGTTGCCGGCGGTGGATATTCCGGCGCACCTGCTACAGCGCATGCGGGATTACACCTTCAAGCTGGCGCGGGCGCTGAAAGTGGTCGGGTTGATGAATATTCAGTTTGCCATTCCGCGGACGGCGCAGGGATTCAGCGGGAACGGGTCGGAGGGCAAGGTGTATGTGCTGGAGGTGAATCCGCGGGCGTCGCGCACGGTGCCGTACGTGTCGAAGGCGACAGGCGTGCCGCTGGCGCGGATTGCTTCGCGGTTGATGACCGGGCGGAAGCTACGGGAATTCTTGCCGGAGAACGTGGAGCGTGGGACCGATCTCGATACGGGGCGCGGGTATTACGTGAAGTCGCCGGTATTTCCGTGGAGCAAGTTCCCGGGCGTGGACACGGTGCTGGGACCGGAGATGCGGTCGACCGGCGAGGTGATGGGCGTCGCGGACAATTTCGGCGAGGCATTTGCGAAGGCGCAGATTTCCGCGGGGCAGAAATTGCCGACGCAGGGATCGGTGTTCATCAGCGTAACCGATCATGACAAGGCGGGCGTGGCGGAGGTAGCGCGACGGTTTGCCGACATGGGATTCAAGCTGGTGGCGACGGCGGGGACGGCCGACATTATTGAAGACGCGGGGCTGAGCGTGGAGCGCGTGTACAAGGTGAAAGAAGGGCGTCCGAACGTGGTGGATCTGATCAAGGGCGACCGCATTCAGCTGATCGTGAATACTCCGCATGGGGCCGAGCCGTGGTTTGACGAGAAGGCGATCCGGCGGGCGGCGGTGACGGCGCGGATTACGACGATCACGACACTGTCGGCAGCGCGGGCGGCGGCGGAGGGGATCGCGGCGTTGCAGCGCGGGGAGGTGCGGGTGCAGGCGTTGCAGCATCTGCATGCGGAGCGAGTGGCGGGGAAGCGGTAGGGTTTCGCTTCCGGCGAAAATCTTAAAACGCAGAGAGCGCGGAGAATTCGCGGAGTGCGCTGAGAACAGTTTTTAACCGTCCTTCGACTTCGCTCAGGGCAGGCTCCGGACGCGAAGAGGGCAAGGGACGGCTTCGCAAGGTTTGAGTGAGTTTCATGATTGAGGTGATGGGGATCGCTTAGTGGCCAAAGTCCGCGCGGGGACGATTGCGATTTTGGTGGTGAGCCTGCCAGTGCTGGTGGGCGTTTTTGTTTATGGGCCGTTTGTGGCGGATTTGTTTCTGCATCGGCGGCCACCGTCGCGGTTTCTGATTCCTTCTGGGTATGTGGGATGGGTGCGGGTGGAGTACCGGGTGGCGGGGGCGCTGCCGTTGCCGCGGGAAGGGAAGTATGTTGTGGTGCGGGTGGGGCGGGATGGAACGGCGCGGACGTCGTCGGATTTGCCGGAAGGGTGGGCGCGGGATCAATTCTTTTCTTACTCGGGAAATCAGCGGCAGACACTGTCGAATGCCGGGTGGTGCAAGGGCGGGATGATCTGGGGAGATGTGGTGAGGAGGGACGAGAAGGCGGGTCTGTTTCAAAAGTTCTTCGTGGGGAGTGAAGATCAGTTTCGGATCGAGGTCGATCCGGCTGGGAGGACGTACAGTCCATGCGGTTAGGGTAGTGGGTAAAAATGCTTCGATGGGTCGGTGGTACCGTCGGTAGACGCGGGGTCCTTCGACTACGATGCGGCATTCGCCGCATCTTCGCTGGATGACAGAATGTATGGGAACACTGATACCCTAAGGTCGTGGTGTTTTGACTGATGACTGACAAGTAACAGGTGAGGGCTGCTTCTATGCTACTTTCCGGAATATTTCCTCCGATTACGACGCCGTTTTATCCCGAGGGCAAGGTCTATTTCAAAAAGCTGGAGTCTAACGTAGAGCGGTACTCGCGGACGCCGGTGGCGGGGATTGTTGTGCTGGGGTCGACGGGCGAGGCGATTTTGCTGTCGGATGAGGAGCGGCGCGAGGTGCTGAAGACGGCGCGCGACGCGGCCGCGAATGCCAAGGTGCTGATTGCGGGGACGGGGATCGAGTCGGCGACAGAGACGCTGCGGCTGACCGAATACGCGGCGGAACTGGGCTACGACGTGGCTATGGTGCGCACACCGCATTACTACAAGGGGCAGATGAAGCCGCTGAACATGCTGACGTTCTATCGGATGGTGGCCGACCGGTCGCCGCTGCCGGTGATCATCTACAACTTTCCGCAGGCGACAGGGTACGACATTCCGGCTGAGCTGGTCGTCGAGCTGGCGGAGCATCCGAATGTGATCGGGATAAAAGAGTCGAGTGGGGATGTGGAGAAAGTGCGCAAGATGGTAGAAGGGACGCGCCAAGTGAATCGCAGCGCTACGGTGACGGAGACGTTTGAGGCGGTGACGGGGCGGATGGTGAAGGCGGCGCCGGAAGGCTCGGGCAAGGGCGGGGAACTGGTGCCGGTGGGCGCGCTCGGAGGGAAACCGTCGTCGGCAGCGGTGAGCGTGGTGGGAGGGTTGAAGACGCGGCAGAAGGAAGTTGGGTTCCAGGTGCTGGTGGGAGCGGCGAACAAGTTGGAGCCGTCGCTGCAAGCGGGCGCAGTGGGAGCGATCCTGGCGTTTGCCGATCCGGCGCCGACGGCCTGCTACGAGATTTATGCTGCGTGGAAGGAAGGTGATTTCGAGCTGGCACGGTTGAAGCAGGAGCGGATCGCGAAAGCGGCAGAGCGGATTGTCGGGGGACTCAGCATTCCGGGCGCGAAGTATGCGATGGATCTGAACGGGTATTTTGGTGGTCCAGTGCGACTGCCGCTGTTGCCGCTGACGGCGGATTTGAAGGCTGAGGTCGAGCAGTTGATGGCGGATATTCGGAACTAGCGGCGTGCAGAAAAGCTTTTAACCGCAAAGACCGCGAAGGAGCGCAAAGGGCGCGAAGAAAGGCAGTCAACCGCAAGGGGGCACCGAATCTCCATGCTGCGCTATGTCCTCGGGTTTCTGCTGATCGCGATGGGTCTGCACACCGTCTGGCAGGCTCTCAGAAGATGCCCCTTGGTAATCGGGTACGGGCACGGCTCCCGACGAACAATCGCTAGTCCACATTGGTATCAGCGAGCGCTATGGTTGTGTGTGGGTCTTGTCTTCTTGATGGGTGGCATTCTCTTTGTCGTTCTGCCCGTTTACACATAAGCACGCCGAAGTCTATCGTTGGCGGTGCCTCATTGGCGAAGAATCGCGATTAAACTCAAGACCCCCGAGTCCTGTCGGAAACGTGGAACCTTGCCAAGGCTGTCCGCAAGGTCGAGTTCAGGCTACTGCACCTAGTATCTTCTAACTTTACTTTTTTCGGTCTTTGCCCTTAGGGAACGGAGGCTATGCCGAGACGCTCGAAGAAATCTGCAACAAGTTCCCTGGATGGAAGGGTTGCGTTGATCACTGGTGGTAGCCGGGGTATTGGTCTGGCGATCGCGCGGGCTTTCGCGAAGCAGCATTGCGACCTGGTTCTTACGGGACGTCACCTGCCGTCGCTCGAGAAGGTTGGCAGGGAACTCAGCCGTCAGGGAATTCGTGTTCTGGCGAAAGCCTGTGATGTGCGCGACCCGGCGGCGGTGAAGGGGCTTGGCGCCAGCGTGCGCCGCGAGTTCCGGCGGATCGATATTCTTGTCAACAATGCGGGGATTGGGCAGCCAAACCTGCCGGTGGCGAAGCTTCCTTATCATCAGTGGAAGAGCGTTGTCGACACCAACTTGACGGGGATGTTTCTGGTCACGCGGGAAATGCTTCCGCTGATGCGGAAGGGAGGCATCATTGCGAACAATCTCTCGATTGCGGCCAAGCGCGTGTTTGCGGGATCGTCGGCTTACAACGCCTCGAAGCATGGGGCGCTGGGCCTGACGAACACACTGCGCGAGGAGTTGCGGTCGACCGGCATCCGGGTGATTGCGCTGTTGCCGGGCGCGACTGACACGGACATCTGGGAGACACTGTGGCCGGAGGCGCCGCGCAAGAAGATGATGTCGGCGGAAACTGTGGCGCAGGCATTGGTCAGCGCGCTGACTCTTCCGGAGGACAGCACGGTGGAAGAACTGACCATTTTGCCGACTGCGGGAACCCTATAGGGACGCCGATCGAGACGCAGCGTGCTGGACAGAGTTGGCATCACGGAACGGCGCGTATGTTGCAGGGTGGAAAAGGAAAACCTTAAAACGCAGAGATCGCGGAGGAGAGGCGGAGGGCGCAGAGAAGGGAACATGAGCGGGAGAAATTCCGAAGAGAGTGGAATTTCAGGCACCGGGCGGCATAGGTCCCCTTCGGCTCGCTCAGGACAGGCTTTCGCTTCGCTCAGGATGACAAATGTTGGGGGCAGGTGGAGATACGAACGGGGAATCACGAACCTACCAGGTTCCGTAGCGGTAGCGGTGGCGGCGTTGGGGGAAGAGCTTGATCATCAACATGCCGATCACAAAACCACCGACGTGGGCCCAGAAGGCAACGCCGCCGGCGGCACGGCCTGCGTAGGATAGCGACGACTGTGCTCCCAGCAGAAATTGCTCCCCCGCCCAGATAACCAGCCAGACCCACGCAGGGATCGGGATGATCAGGATGAAAATCCAGGTGAGCACGCGAGCTCGAGGGTAAAGGACCAGGTAGGCTCCCATCACTCCGGCAATTGCACCACTGGCGCCGATAGCCGGCATCTGCGAGTTCGCGTTGAACATAATGTGGGTCAGCATGGCGGCGACGCCGCTGAGCAGGTAGAACACGAGGTAGGCGAAGTGACCGAGATAGTCCTCGATATTGTCGCCGAACAACCAGAGCATCCACATATTGCCGAGGACGTGTTCCCACGATCCGTGGAGGAACATGGATGTCACGAGGGGGAGCAGGGCTGCGACCGGGCTGAATACGGGCGTCCCGGTGAGCAGGCCGATCTCCACACGCGGAATGGCGCCGAACTGCGCAATCAGAGAATGCAGGGCGCGGCTTTGCCAGCCCAATTGCCATTCGAAAAATGAGATCAGCAAGTTGAGCGCGATCAGGAAGTAGTTTATGTAGGGAGTACTGAAAACGGGTTGATCGTCGCGCAGAGGAAACATAAGGAATCAGAACGCAAGCTGTCAGAAAACAGTAAACTGGGATTCTCTCATGAACGCTGTCCTGATTATCGACAAGCCCGCTGGGCTGACGTCGCACGACGTGGTCAATCGAGTGCGGCGGATCGTGGAGCAGCGTTCGGTTGGGCACCTGGGGACGCTCGATCCCCTGGCGACAGGAGTGCTGCCGTTGGTGATCGGCAACCTCACACGGCTGGCGCAGTTCTACACGGCGTCGGAGAAGACGTACGAAGGCACGATTCGCTTCGGATTTGCGACCGACACTTACGATGCAGAAGGCGATCCGATCGGATCGCCGCAAGCGGTGAGCACCTCGCTGGCGGAACTGCAGAAGCTGGCGCAGGGCTTTTGTGGCGTGATGGAGCAGACGCCGCCGCCGTTCTCGGCGAAGAAGATTCACGGAGTGCCGGCCTACAAACTGGCGCGGAAGAAGAAAGAAGTGGATCTCGCGCCGGTGCAGGTAGAGATCCATGAGTTCGAAATCAGCACGTTTGAGGAAGAGCGGGCGCACTTCCGCGCGCGGGTGGCTTCGGGCACTTATATGCGCTCGGTGGCGCACGACCTCGGACGTCTGGTTGGTTGCGGCGGACACCTCGAGTCGCTGCGACGGACTGGAGTAGCGGAGTTCACGATCGGCGACGCGCACACGATCGAGGAAGTCGAGTCGGCGTGGCGGGCAGGGAACTGCGATGAGGTTTGCGTGCATGCGAGGAAACTGCTGCCGGGGATGCCGTCGGTGACGGCGACGGATGAGATCGCGGCGCACATTCGCACCGGGCGGGCGGTGAACCTGCCGGACTTCTCGCGAGCCAAGCAGGTGAAGGTTTTCTACGGGCAGAGCGAGCTGATTGCGGTGGCGACCCGCGTCGCGGGGACGCTGTTCCATCCGAAGATCGTGCTGGCGACAGAGCCGGCGGTGCCGGCTGCTAGGTAACGGTCGGGGCTCTGCGAGGGATCAAGCCGGCGATCTCTAAAGTAATACTTTAAGAATCGGCGTCGACTTTTCCTCGGTGATCTCGCGCTTCACTTTGCCCCAAAGCCGGTGGACCACAAAGGACAGGAAGGGTCACTAAGGACCAAGTCCAGACGAAGAAAAATCTTAAAGCGCAGAAGACGCAGAAGACGCAGAGGACTCGCGCAGAGGGCGCAGAGAAAGGCTGCCCATCGATCAGAACGCAGCAAAAGCCTATTACTGCAAAGCGCGAACCACAAGCCGCGAAGTTCGCAAACGCGGCGCTGACGGACTTCAAGTACTGCGAGCTTAAAGCATTGCTTTAACTATTGAGTCCGCTAACTATCCAGTTTTGTCGAACCATTCAGTTGAAGCAGCTCCATCGCAATCTAAAGGTTCCGATCTCCTTCGCAGGTGCGGGATTCTCCGCCGCCGCTGCCAGCGCCGCCCGTCAGGCCTTCGTCGCTTCCCGCATCTCCGGATAACTATTCTTTCCGGCTCAGGCCGGAGGCCATGGCCTTGATGAGCGTGGCGTTGACGTCGTCGTCTTTGAGGGCCCAGACGAAGGCGCCTCCGAGGCGGCCGCGGTTGATGTAGATCGTCTTCAGACGGACCGTGGTGGAATCGTCGTAGGTCCAGAAAGTCTGGGTGGAGGAGTTGTAGAGCCAGACGGCAAGGCGGCGGCGGTCGAAGTAACGCTGATATCCGGAACTGGTGGCAGTGGACAGGGTGAGATAAGTCTCGACGCCGGGAGTTAGCAGGAAGTCGGCTGGCTCGAATGGCGCGGGTCCGGTGGAAGTCTGATAGAGGCCGTGATTGACGTCCGGGACGCCGGTCCAGCCACGGCCGTAGAGCGGGATGCCGAGGACCAGTTTGCGCGCGGGCACGCCGGCCTGGAGGTAAGACTGGATGGTGAAGTCGATGTCGAAGTTATCGGCGAGGTCGGGATCCTGCGGGCTGTCAAAGAGCGGGGAGGCGTGATTGGTCGAGGTCTCCCAGGTGCCGTGGAAGTCGTAGCCCTGCACGTTGTAGAAATCGAGCGTGCGCGCCACCTTGGCCAGTTCGATGTTGGAAAAGTTCTGCTGTCCGGCGGGGCCGAACATGGTCAAGAGGTAATGGTGGTGGCTGGCGCGGCCAAGGGCATTGAGCTGCGAACGGAATTCGCGCATCAGGGCCGTCGCGTTCGTAGTGTCGGACGCGGCAGGGAACTCCCAGTCAATGTCAATGCCGTCGAAGACGCCGGCGGCTGAAATTCCCGGGGCCACGTTGCCGTTGATGAACAGGTCGATGCAGGAAGCGACGAAGGCCTGGCGGGTGGCGTCGGTGGCAGCGGCGGCGGAGAATCCGGGCGCGCCTGCAAGGGAGATCAAAACCTTGAGATTGGGATGGAGCTGCTTCAACTGAAGCAGAGCCGCGAAATTGCCGTAGAGAGGTCCGGTGTAGGGACCGGTGATGGTGGGCAGGTAGGGGCTTTGAAAGTCGGCCCAGGCGTCTGCGATGTAGCAGCCGGTGTTGTTCACGCCGCCAAAGGCATAGGTCAGGTGGGTAAGGCGGTCGGCGACTCCGTTGGCCTGCAAGTTCGCGATGTTGAAGTTCGCGAAATAAATGCTCCATTCCTCGAAATAGCCGCCGACAACCTTGCGGCCGTCGTCGGCGAGAGAGATGGCGCAGAGGGTCAGAATCAGGGCGACGTTAGTGGCAAGGAGGAGAAGGATGCGCGGGAGCCGGGACGTGTTCATGGGAGGGTCCTTTCGAAGGGAATGCGAAGTGCCGTGGAGTATAGACCTATATAGCAGTGGAGGCAACTGTGATTATTTACGGCGTTAAACAGAATCTGTTGAAGTGGGCGATATATAGCAGTTGGAGTCTCGGAAAGGAAGAGGAAGCAAAAAATCTTAAAACGCTGAGGACGCGGAGTAAGACCGCAGAGGGCGCAGAGACAAACGGGTTCAATCGGCCAGTCACCCTGTCGTCAGTTCTTCTGCAGGGCTGAGAGACAGAGGTCTCGCCGCATAGGGCGAAGTGTTGCTTTGAGGATGAGTACGCAGGCGACGCGGGGCAAAAGCTGGAGCTCAAACATTAGGATTTTCGGACCGGGAGCAAACCCCCAAAAAACCGGCGGGCCCAGGACTTGTGCAGGCCCCTCGGGAGGACAGGGATGGGCCAGAAATCCAAGGAATGTCCGATAACAGGTATTATGTAAAGTACGCGAAACTTCTGGCGGTGCGACCCCTGGCTGGTGGCGGGGGCTTCTTGGCCTGTGGGGGTGAGTTACGGGTTGGGCGCCTCTGCTCAAAAGTGCGGATTCCTTTTGGTTCACGTGCTCGCGCGTCGAAATGACAGGACGCGGAGGATTTCGGCCTGCTGACCTTGCCAATATGCGACTCGTTGGTGCCATAGGCGCTGGCACTTTGGCGCCATTGTGAACGGTGTGCAGGTCGCTTAACCTCGCGACGCGCCGCTGATCGTCTGCTCTTCGGTGTTCGGTAAGCCGAGGATTGGCCCAAGAGTCTTCGGGGAGGAAGCTTGGGGGCTTCATTTTCTGCATTCATCCGGCGCCCGGCCAGGATTCACAAGAGTCTGTGACTCTTGCAAGGAACCAGTAGCCCACAAGTTGTAGGGTATAGGAGCAGGTAAAAAAGGGCCCGAAGATCAGACTGCCGTAGCCGTATCAGAGCGATCTTCTTGTTCCGGTTTCCGATTTAATGTGCCGATGTTTTCCGTAAGTCATTTGTACCCTCCCCAAGGGGAGAATGGCTGTGGCTGGGAAGCGTCTGTTTTGGTTATCCATCATCATCGTTGAACTGGTAGCTGTGTACCTGTTGTGGAGGCCGTACCGGGGTCGGTTGATTCCGGCGCCACATCGAGTTGCGGTTGCACCAGCAGTCACGCATCCAGCGGGGTCGGCGATGTTGCCACCGCCCGCCCCCCGGTCCGCGGCGAAAGCTTCAGAACCGAAGCCGTCAGCAACCGGGCCGTCTCCGCAGGTCACGGCACACCGCAAACCGCCGGCGGCGCTGCGTTCCAGGCCTGCCACTAAGACTGTGGTGGTGAACGCGGGGTTGAAGACGCCGGAACCGATTCCGACCAAGGCCCCAGCGCCAATCTCGCCGACGACCGAAGGGGGCACGGATTCGCTGGCGAGCTTCTGGTGCCGCATCTCGATGGTGGAACCGAAGTGCGATTGCCAGCGGTTGAACGACGAGCGCGCCACCAGTCAGCCTTTGATGCCTGGGGAAATCAGTCACTAAGATGGACCTGGCACTCTGACCGTCTGAGTTTCGAGAAGTTCCGCTTCCCGCTTCCCTCTTTGCGCGCCTGACCGATCATTCTTTCCAAGCAGCTTGGCATCAGTTCGGCTTCCTTTTCTGTTGATCGCCAAAGGCGTGCCCGGCGCCGCGCGATGGTACGATCGGTTTCCTTATTGGCGGAAGATTGTGACAAGGAGTCACCAGTCATGAGCGAAACGGCCGAACAATATAAGAAGCGATTCGAAACGTATGTGGCCGGGAAGGATCCGATCGCCATGCAGCGGGAAGCGCCGAAAACGTTGGCGCGTCTCATCGCGGGCGCTTCGGAGGGACAACTGGGGCAACGGCCGGCAGCCGGGAAATGGTCGGTCACGGAGATTCTGGCGCACCTGGCTGAGGACGAGTTGTCGAGCACTTGGCGCTACCGGCAGATGCTGGAGCACAGCGGGCTCGATTTGCGGGGATTTGATCAGAACTTATGGGCCGAGGTGGGAGACTACGGCTCGTGGAGCGCGCAGGAGGCGCTGACCATGTTCCGACTGTTGCGCGAAGCCAATCTGCGGATGTTTGACCGCCTGACCGAGGAACAGTGGCAAAGTTACGGAGTTCACGTGGAACGAGGCAAACTCACGATCCGCAGCCTATGCTCGCACATGGCGGCTCACGACATCAATCACATCGAACAGATTCGAAGAATTCTGGAGAAGTAAGTGTCTTTCAGCGGGTTACGAGGCGCCTCGCGGTCCGGAAGGAATTGGGGAAAGGAATTTTAACAGCCAGGGATGGGCGAGGGCGGGACGCCCTCGCGACAGGCGGCGAGACGCCGGCGCTACGGCGAACCTGCCTTGCGGCTGGAGAAAATCTTAAAACGCAGAGGACGCGGAGGACTCCGCAGAGAACGCTGAGGGCTTGGGTCTTGGGGCTTGGGTTTCGGTCTTAGGGCTTAGGTTTCGGTCTTAGGACTTAGGTTTCGGTCTTAGGGCTCGGTGTTGGGCCTCGCCTGCCTCTCTTTGTTGCGATTCGAGAATTTTTCGACATTGCAATGCGAGAATCTTCGATGTTGCGATACGAGATTCTTTGACGCAATCCTGGAATTCGGACGGCAGTCTAGGACAGCAGTCTACTTTGGTTGCATGGCGTGCTTCAGTTCTTTGACCAGGTGGGCGGCGACTTTCTGTTCTCCACCGTGCTTAAGGTCGAGAAACACTTTCTCGCGATCGCCTCCGGTACCGGACCACAGGACGACTTTACCGTTGGGATCGACGAGTTGAATGGTGGCTTTGGTGGTGTTCTGGGCGCCGACATTGATGCCTTTGATGATGCCGTCTGCCTTGGAACGATCGAGCACGACTTCGAGCGAGCCGTGGAATTGCTTGGAAATTTCCGAGGTAATGTATTGGTCGAGGTTGTTGTCCATCTTTTCAACGTAGACTTTCTTCACGTTGAACAAGGCTGGATTGGTTTGAGCGAATCCGATGGTGACGGCAGCGACGAGCACGAGGCAGGCTAGTCCGATTGGGCAGAAACGACGCATGGAACTCTCCTGATTCAGGGGTTCGGCGATTATAGCGTCAGAGCGCGTGCTTGAGGCAGTGACAGAAGGGACACTGTCTGGTTCGGTTACCGGGCGGTTGGATCGACGGGTGCGGAGCTGAGGAGATTCTTCAAGTCTTGCTTGAAGCGTTCGAGCATTTGCAGGCGTTCAGGGGTCGCTTCAACGATCTCGTGTTTGTTCTGAAAGACCTGGCGGCCTTCCCTTTCGACCAGCACGCCGATGGCTTCGCCCATGCGCCATCCCGGGGTTCCAAGGATTTGAAGGCCGTCGACGCCCGGAACAAGCAGGGCGATGCAGCCATCGCGCACGACTCCCACGCATTTAGGAAACCGGGAGAAGGTCTCAAATTCAAAGCCAGCGAGGTAGATGCGTTGGAGTTGGTGGGCGGGATCCAAGGGAAAATTGTAATTTGGTAATCGGGTAATTTGTAATTTCTAAGCTGCACGGCGGCAGAGCGTACTGGGTAGATCACAAATTACAAAATTACCAAATTACAGATTCGCTACATCTTGTAGCGGCCCAGGTCTTCGTCGTTGAGGTCTTCGAGCATTTTGCGGAGGTCGTCGGGGGTAAGGCGCTCGGAGTTGTTGGCGGCGACCTTGGAGGATTTCAGGACGTCGTCTTCGACGAAGATAGGGCAATCGACGCGCAGGGCGAGGGCGAGGGCATCGGAGGGGCGCGAGTCGATGCTGATGATGCGGCCGTCGCGTTCCACCCAGATCACGGCAAAGAAGGTGTCGTCACGGAGTTCGGTGACTACGACCTTGCGCACCTGGGATTCGAGGCCGACCAGCACGTTCTTGATGAGGTCGTGGGTCATGGGGCGCGGCGTGGTGACCTTCTCGATTTCGAGCGCGATGGCGTTGGCTTCGTAGACACCGACCCAGATGGGCAGGACAGTGTCGCTACCAATGTCTTTGAGAATCACGATGGGCATGTTGGTGACCGGATCCATCATGAGGCCCCGAATTTTCATTTCTACTTCCATCGCGAATCCCCTGAAATACTCCTACTTGAAATACTCCTACTCGATCGAACCTCAGCGGGCAAGGCCGCGAGGGTTTTGGTATCGGTTGCGGCCCCTGAAGCGGGACCCTTTCAAAGCCCACTTATACCACCAATTCTCCGACGAGGCTGTTGGGAAAGCTCGCAGTAATCACAACGGACACGTAGCTTCCCGGGCTGAGGGAGGCGGATTCGGGTGCGGAGAAGTTGAGGGTCTTGTTCTGCGAGGTGCGGCCGATCCACTGTGCGCGAGCCTCGTTCTTGCCCTCAACCATCACTTCGGTGATTTCGCCCAAGTGCTTCTGGTTGCGCCGTTTCTGTATGTCTCGTTGGCGCTCCATCAGAACCGCAAGACGGCGAGCCTTCTCATCATCCGGGATCGCGTCGTCGAGCCGCAAGGCAGGCGTATTGGGCCGCGGGGAATACTTGAAGGAAAACACGCCATCGTATTCGACGGCATCGAGCAGGCAAAGGGTTTGTTCGAAATCGGATTCCGTTTCCCCCGGGAAGCCTACGATGATGTCGGTAGTGAGGCTGATTTCGCGGCGCGCGGCCTTGATCCAGGAGATGCGCTCGAGATATTGCTCGCGCGAGTAGAGGCGCTGCATGGCATCGAGGACACGGCTCGAGCCGCTTTGTACGGGAAGGTGCACGTGGTCGCAGAGGGTGGGAACGGCCTCGATGGCATCGACGATGTCTTTGCCGAAATCCCGAGGGTGTGAAGTCGTGAAGCGCACGCGGCGGATGCCCGGCACCCCGCCGACGACAGCGAGGAGTTCGGCGAAGGACTTCTTCCCTGCCGGGTCTTTGTAGGAATTCACGTTCTGGCCGAGCAACTGGATCTCGGTGTAGCCGAGATCGGCCATCTGGCGGGCTTCGGCGAGGACAGAGTCAGATGTGCGGCTGCGCTCCTTGCCACGCGTGAAGGGGACGACGCAGTAGGCGCAGAACTTGTCGCAGCCTTCGATGATGGTGATGTAGCCGCGATGCGGGTTGGAACGTGAGGTGAATTCGGTCTCGAAGCACTCGTCGGTCTGGCGGTCGTCGAGTCCGGTGACATGGCGGTTCCCTGCTCCGATCTGCACCAGCATCTGCGGTAGGTTCCGGTAAGAGGCGGATCCGCAGACCATGGAGACGTGCGGAGCTCGGTCGAAGATTTTCTCGCCTTCCTGCTGGGCGACGCAGCCGAGGACACCGAAGATCTTGCCTTCCTTCTGATACTTTTTGTAGTCGGCGAGGCGGTGGAAGACCTTCTGTTCGGCTTTATCGCGGATGGAGCAGGTGTTGTAGAGGACGAGATCGGCCTCCTCGACGGTGGAGACCTGGCGGTAGCCTTCGGAAATGAGCGTGCCGATGACTTTTTCGGAGTCATGGACGTTCATCTGGCAGCCGAAGGTTTCGAGGTAGAACTTCTTGTCGGGATTCGTCGCCATCCGAGTCAAGTATAACGCAGGGTTGGAGGGGTACCGAGGAGCGGTGTGGTGCGGCAAGAAAAACCTTAAAACGCAGAGAAACGCGGAGAACTGCCGCAGAGCGCGCGGAGAAAAACATTTAACCGCAAAGCTCGCAATGGGCCGCAAAGGACGCGAAGAAGCGTCGGGGTTCCTGAGCTTCCCCTACCCTCTGCCTGGCAGCCGAAGGTTTTCGAGGTAGAACTTCTTGTTGGGTACTGAGGAGCGGCGTGGTGGGACAAGAAAACCTTAAAACGCAGAGGACGCCGAGAACGGCTGCAGAGGGCGCGGAGAAAAACATTTAACCGGAAAGCTCGCAATGGGCCGCGAAGGACGCGAAGAAGGGCCGGAGTTCCTGAGCTTCGCGCTAGCCCCCTGCCGATGCAGTTCGCGGCTGCTGGCAACGAGATGCTAGCGAAACGAGGGTCGCATACGTCTATTAACTTGGTTCAATTTCGCTTGGGAGAGGGATTTATGAAGCGCATGCTGATTGTCCTGGTGCTGTGTGTGGCAGGGGCTGCTTTTGGGCAGGAGAAGCAG
>Ga0210401_10002928_pt1 | contig 18528 bp, 24 predicted proteins | sample IncBWH32MmetaG_FD_150866 | JGI IMG/M metagenome (GOLD analysis project Ga0210401, IMG submission 150866) | Forest soil microbial communities from Barre Woods Harvard Forest LTER site, Petersham, Massachusetts, United States - Inc-BW-H-32-M | ecosystem: Environmental > Terrestrial > Soil >... | reverse complement strand
TTCTCGATTTAGACCTTCAACTGGAGATCGCCAAGCGAACCACCGATTCATTCGGCCAAACCTTGCAACTTTTTACTCAGCGGCTCGAAGGCGGCGTTGCTACAAAACTGGACACGTCACGGGCGGCGGCAGCACAAGCTACCGCTGCCTCCAGCATCGGGGAGCTCGAACGACAGATAGCGCTGACAGAAAACCAGATCAGCGTATTGCTGGGTCAGAACCCTCACGGGATAACGCATACCGCGAAACTCCTCGACCAGATCGTTCCCCCTGACGTACCCGCAGGATTGCCTTCCGCATTGCTGGAGCGCCGCCCAGATCTGCTCGCGGCAGAGCAACAGGTGCGCGCAGCGAATGCCCAGATTGGCGTTGCCACAGCCGCATTTTTTCCCCAAATCGGCCTCACCGCCTTGCTCGGCAAAGCGAGTACGCCGCTTTCCGACCTATCCTCTGGGGGGACAAACCTTTGGAGTATCGCTGGCAACGTTAGCGGCCCTCTGTACCAGGGTGGTGCGCTCAGAGCCCAAAAGCGCCAGACGGTCGCTTTCTGGGAACAGTCGAAATTGCAGTACGAACAAACGGCTTTGAGCGCCTTCCAGGACGTATCCAACGCCCTCGTCTCTCGCCAGAAATATGAAGCCGTTCGCAGCGAACAGGTTCGCGCCGTGGAAGCCTATCAGGAGTCCGTCAAGGTCTCCTTGCAGCGTTACGTTGCGGGCAAAGCCAGCTATTTTGAAGTTCTTGACTCTCAGCAGCAATTGTTCCCTGCAGAAAATGCTCTCGCCATGACCGAACTCAATCGACGCACCGTCATCGTGCAGCTTTATAAAGCTCTCGGTGGAGGTTGGAATCTAAAGGATCCAGACTGGGTTGGGCCGAAGTCCTAGCGCCGCTGGCCTCAGATGTAAAACGATCGCGAACGCCATCCCACAATGATCGCGGTGACTTCGACTTTTTCGCCACCTTCATCCAGACGCATTGCCCTTCGGAACGATCGTCAAATGTTCACTGCGACGGTAGCGCCGTCATACCCACGACAAGGTATTCATATTTCTTGCCGTTCGCTTTGAATTTCATTTTCTGTTTGTCAACCGTGAATTGAATCGACGTATTGGGAGGCAGAATGGCTTCCTCGGAGGGTTTTGGCTGACGGATCTGGTATTCGGTACTCGATGTACGCACGATGTATTGGTGGCAAAGCACAGCGGTGGACGATTTCTTTCCTTTGTTCTTAGTCCCGCACTCGACGGCTTGCATCGAAATAATCGTAGCCGCCGTGGGTTTATCGGCGGCGATGCTCACGGAAGCGCAAAGAAATGCGACTACAACTGCGACACATCGAGACTTCATGCTCTCTCCTTTCCAAGAATCAGCCCGCCAGCTAGGGCTGAATCAGCGGAAGCGAGCTTGCCAGTTGCAGATCGATCATCATTTGAACGCGCCGGTCGATTTGAAAGAACATCGCAGTGCTCTTGGCCGATAGCCCCTTCCGAAAGATGGGAATGTATTTGAGTCGGAGCTGGACGACAGATTCATCCACCGCAAGCCACCTCTTCGACAGGCTATCGGTCTGCTCCTCCGTTAGATTTCCGCTTTGCAGATACTCTTTCATCAAAGCATATTTCGCGTTGTTGATCTCCACCAACTCCGCGACGTATTGGTCGTAGGTCGGCCAGAACTTCTCCGCTTCGGTGTCGGTCAACTTCATATTGGCGGCGACAACTTGCTTTCGGGTGGACCGCAGGTCCGACCTCAGCATAGCGATCTCTTGATCGATGGTTGCTCCGTTGTCGCGACCGGACACCGGTTGCGCGTTCTGGGCCGCGAGATTCTGCGCGAACAACGCCTCACCGACGAAAAGCAATCCGCCCAGCATCAAGGCAGCTGCCGTGCTCTTATTGCTCATATGACCTCTCGTTCTTCAGTGGGCGAAAACCATGGTGAGCACCGATTGAGTCTCCCTGCGCGCCCATACATTGGCGTTCGGGCCTAAACTCACCGCTGAATCCGTGGCAAACGACCCGGAATATGAATCCATCCGAAGATATCGGCGGGTCCCGCCTGCGTGACACTGTCACTTTTGACAGGGCTGCATTCCACGTGAGCCTTCATTATCCGACTGACCCTAGCGGCCTCGCGCTTCCCACCACGGAAAGAGCAACAGCATGCTTCCCGCCCCTTATCGAGATCATTCCAGGCAATTGCTCCGGGAATACGTAGACGCCCGCCTCGAACTCGCTGACGGAGGCGCTGACGCGGCCCGCTTCAATGAAGCCTTGAACCGTTCCAGACGCATCCAAGATGAACTCTGGGTCGACGCTGTCACGGTTTCACAAAATGATCGCACCGCTATCGCCGCCGTCTATGTCAGCTCTCTAAACGAAACCATTGACCTTCACGAGAAGCGTGTAGCTGCGTTTGATAACCGCGTCCCGCGACCTATTTGGCTTTTGATTCTTTGCGTCTCAGCGATTGCGGTCTTCACGCGCAGCTCGACCCTGACGTCTCGGTTTTGGCTGACGCTGATTCTTGTCCCAATCACGATCGCAATAGTCATCGCCTTGATCGCCGATCTGGATACCCTCAGCCGTGGCCTGATCCGCCTCGATCAGCGTGCCATGCACCGTCTCAAAGCCGACATGAATGTGGAAGCTCCCAATTAATTCTGCCGGAGGGGATGTTTCCTTATGTCACGGATTCGCTGCTGCAGACGGGGGATTACTACCGATCCAACGACTAACGACCGTGTCGGCCGAGTGATGCCCTATGGTTTTTCCCAGGTCAGTGGATATTGCGAGGAGCTGTTCACGATCTCGCGTTCCTTGGGTGTGAAATTACTGTAGTTGCCCGAGTCAATGCGCCGCTGGAATGCATACGGCGGCATCTCGCGCATCGCTCGAATCGCGTTCTGCACTTCTTGGCGGGGCGGCGGAACTGGTTGCGTGGCCGAAGCGAGCCGATAGTTGCTCGTCGTGACAGTAGTTCGGTCGGTTGTGCGAAGCGGGGCCTCTGGTGCGGAGGCTGCGACATAAGTTGTCGCGGAGTTCGCGTTCGGGAAGCTTCCCGGCGCGGGCACTCTTGAAGGTTTCACTGGTGCGTTGTTGCGAGATTTTGGTCCAGGATCCGGCGGGGGAGGATTGTCGTCCCCATTGTAGTCGTCCCCATTGTAAGGGTATGGGTAGCCGTAGGGCGCATAGTACGGGTAATAGTAGGGAGCCCACCCAGAGCTATACCCGTAAGGATACCCGTATCCTGGCCAATAGGACCCCCAGACAAAGCCAATGCCGAATCCCCATCCGTAGCCGTAACGGGGGTAGCCCCAATATCCGCCACGCCATCCATAGTAGCCCCCGCGCCAGCCGTAGTATCCGCCACCGCGATATCCGTAGTATCCACCCCCACGGTAACCGCCGTAGCGTGCTCCACCGTAAGCATAGTGGCCTCCGCCGCCTCCGCCGCCGTGAAACCCTCCCGCGCTACCGTGCATCCCCCCGCCGCCTCCGTGACCACCACGCTGGGCAAAAGCGAACTCCGGCGCCCAGCCGAACGCGATACACATGATTGCTATGCAAAGAATTCTCAACAAGGAGGTTTTCTTCATCGCAGTTCCCTCCGCTCAAGCGCCCCAGAAAACTCGTGCCAAAATTAGGAGTACACCTCTTTTGTGCTCGCCACGCCTCCATGATAACAGTGGTCTGATGGCCGCTGAACTGTCATTTTTGCCAGTATAGTGCGCCCATTCTCCTGCTTGCGGCAAGTCCCAGGTTCAAAATCGTCTGCAATGGTCATGGGTGGCAGGGAAAGACCCATCTCGCCAATTGCGAGCATCGTTGCCGCCGAAAGTCTTTGGGCAGGCCCGACTTTTGGACTGGCATTTTTGAGTTCTCCGCCCGCCCAGTCTTTGCCCCGCACAGTGTGTCGACGCTACTTACTTCGCACAGAGGGATAAGTCTCGTATTCGGACTCATCTATAGAGAATTCTCTTCGCCTGCGCCACCAATCGGATGGCCGCAAGCGCCAGGACGTGTAATATGAAACGCATCTTTGTAGTGACGATTCTGGCCGTGCTTTGCAGTCCTCCTTTTTTATGGGCAGTAAGTAAGGGCAAGATTGAGGACCGCTTGGAGAATGCGGGCCTGGTAGCCAAAGAGGCTATCGGAATTCAATCCCACATCCCACAGCTCCTGATGAACAAAGCGTACTGCGTTATCGTCATTCCCTCGGTGCTCAAGACTGCATTTGGCTTTGGTGGAAGCTATGGCCGTGAAGCCATGAGTTGCCGGAGCGGTGACGACTTCAAGGGCCCGTGGGGCGCGCCATCCATGATGGCCCTGGAAGGGGTGAGCTTCGGATTCCAGATCGGGGGCCAGGCCACGGACTTCGTGTTGTTGGTGATGAACGAACGCGGCGACCGATCGATTCTCAGCAGCAAAGTGAAAATTGGTGGAGACGCTTCCGCCGCGGCTGGCCCCGTGGGACGTGATGCCCAGGCCAATTTGGATCTCTACCTGAGAACGTCGATTCTGACCTATTCAAGGTCCCGCGGTCTGTTTGCAGGAGTCTCGCTGGAAGGTTCCACCTTGCGTCCTGACAACACGGCCAATAAAAGCCTTTACGGAAAAAAACTGTCGGCGAGGGACATCGTGCTCGAGGGAGCGGAGGCGGCCCCAGCCTCAGCGGAGAAGCTCCTCTCAACCCTGAACCAGCACAGCCCCAAAGAGCAGGCCGAAAAATAATCCGTCACAGCAGTGAGCGCCCTAAACAAGAAGCTTTATGGCGCGGCGCCGGCTCCGGATTTCGCCGTTCGGGATTTCGCGACGGCCGGGACCATTTGCCCCTCTATCCATTTTGAACTGCTCGCCGCCCCAGTAGCGCCAAAAGTGGTGATCGGCGCCGTGAAATTACAATCAGTTGCGTCTGACTGCTACTCTGTCGCGGCAGAGGTCGCGGGGTCGAGTCTCGTCGTCCTCGCCATTTCTTCCAAAAGGGTTCGGCGACTTTTGGAAAATCGGCGCGATACACAAGAAAATACACGTTTGGAGATTCCCGCCGATTCCGCCTCTTTTTACTCCCCGAATCATTTCCAGCGCTTTGCTCTGCGCCTGCCGCTTCTTGCTGCTGAGAGCGTGGGGCTAGATATTCATGGTGATAGTGATGTTTGCCGTTGGCGTGGCGCATAAGCGATTGCACAGTCGTCACATCCTTGTCGTTCTCAGCGAGAAGACGGAAATCATTGCCACGGGGCCGGCCTTAAATATGCCTTGACACGTATATACGCCGTGGAGTATACCAAGAGCATGGAAGCGTTCGAAATCATTGCGGAGCCGAACCGCCGCGCGATACTCAGCCTGCTGGCCTCGTCGCAACAGTCGGTTGGAGAGATCGAGCGTCAACTGCGTATGCCGCAGCCGACCGTGTCAAAGCACTTGCGGGTGCTGCGCGAGGCCGGTTTCGTGGAATCCACGGTGGACGCACAACGGCGTCTCTACCGGTTGAAACCTGAACCATTTCAGGAGTTCGACGCCTGGCTGGATCAGTTCCGCCGGTTCTGGTCGGGTTACGTAGATGCTCTCGAACGCCACCTGGATCGCATGGAAGAGCCAACAGCAACGAAAAGGAAGACAAGGAAAAGAGAACGCGGCTCAAACCGCGAGCGTGACAAAGGAGAAAAGAAATGAAAATCAAAGTGACCAGCATACACGTGGACGACCAGGAGAAGGCCCTGCGCTTCTATACGGAGGTGCTCGGGTTTAAGAAGAAGACGGACTTTTCGCAGGGTCCATATCGCTGGCTGACCGTGGCCTCTCCCGAGGAGCCGGACGGCACGGAGTTGCAGTTGGCGCTGAACGACAACCCGGCAGCTAAAGCATATCAGCAGGCGCTGTTTCAACAGAGCCAGCCCGCGGCCATGTTCTTCACCGACGACGTGCAGGCCGAATACGAGCGCATGAAGGGGCGCGGCGCCGAGTTCACCATGCCACCAACGGACGTGACGGCCTCGATAATCGCCATGGTCAAGGACACCTGCGGCAACCTCATTCAGGTGACGCAGCTGAAGCGCTGGTAGGGCCGACGGCGAGCGGATAATGCAGGCTGACGTCAGGAGAAGACGATGATCGAAGGCGAGCAATACTCACCGGGCCCGGCCCGCGCGGCGCAGGTACGAAAGGACGGAGAGAAGTGGACGCTCATTCTCGTCAGAGAATTGCGCCACTCGCCGGAAAAGGTCTGGCAGGCGCTGACGGACCCGGCGCATCTACGCGAGTGGGCGCCCTTCGACGCCGATGGGAGCTTGGGTACGATGGGAACGGTGAAGCTCACCTGGGTGGGAACGGGCGCGTGGCTGGAAACAAGAGTGACTCGAGCCGACGCTCCCAAGGTGCTTGAGTACGGCGATACTCGGTGGGAACTCGAAGCCTTTGCTGGCGGCACGCGGCTGACGTTGTGGCACAGCATCGATCGCCGCTTCATTGCGTGGGGCGCCGCGGGCTGGCACATCTCCTTCGACGTGCTTGAGAGGCTCCTCGCGGGTCAGCCGATTGGACGTATCGTCGGCGCCGACGCCATGCAGTTCAGCGGCTGGCAGCGGCTGAACGCGGAGTACGCAAAGCAGTTCGGTATTGAAACACGCAACAAGCCGCCTCAGGCGGCTCAAAAACCATAAATGGAGGTGGAAATATCATGAACCAAGGGACCATACGTTTAATTTTTCGCTGGATTCACATCGTCTTTAGCATTCCGATACTCGGTTATATTTATAGTCCGTTTGACCAAATTCACAACTACGCCTTCACTACTCGGTTTGTCTTCGTTCCCATCATCGTCCTTTCGGGACTTTGGATGTGGAAAGGCCATGTCGTTCGACGACTTGTTTCGAAGCTATCGCCCAATAAAGCTACTGGCATGAAAACGGGACGAGAATTGGAGGCATAAAGATCCAATGAATCCATCAGAACGTATTGACCATCTGATTGCAGGACTCACAGACTGGCGTGGCAAAACGCTCGCCGGCATCCGTAAAAGCATCCTTGAGGCCGACCGGGAGATCATCGAGGAATGGAAGTGGATGGGCAGCCCAGTGTGGTCTCGCGACGGAATCATCGCGGTTGGCAACGCCCACAAAGATAAGGTGAAGCTTACCTTTTCCCACGGGGCCAGCCTCCCGGATCCTGACAAGCTCTTCAACGCTGGCCTCGGAGGCAACGCCTGGCGAGCGATCGATCTTTTTGAGGGCGACAAGATTGATGACCGTGCTCTAAAAAATCTCGTCCGGGCCGCCGTTGATTACAACCAGATCAAATTCAAGAGGAAAGCGCCTGCGGGCACTCGAGCGAAAGTACATAAGAGGAAAAACTGATGAAAATAGGATACACCCGCACTGCTTGTTGGCGTCAGAAGTCGAAAGCGTCGTCATGATAGCAAATCAATCCGCAAAGCGAGAAAACCTCCAGAGCCTCTCAACATGACATGGGCTGGATAGCGCAGCGAAGAAATTCGCTTTCGCGCAGTCGCGGTGGAAGTTTTTCTCTTGAGCATCCTCTTTATTGAACGAGCTTACCTGTCGCGACCATCATGTAAGACTGACAAAGCAGTACAAGCTGCTCTCTCAACTTGCGGACCGTGCCAGGTGACGCGTCGCCCTCGAGCAGGGAACGCATTGCGCCTGCCATCGCGGCAAGCATTGTGTCGATGACGAATTTGTCGGGTGGCGACTTGGCATCTGGCGCTGTCAGAAGCATCGCCTCAACGGCTTTCCGCGACCTCTGGCTGATCCGTTTGATCAACGTGGGCCCACCCACGTCAGCGGCGACTCGGTAGAGCGCCACAGAGATGTCGGCACGCTCCATCTTTGCGTCCACGAACGCCTCCACCATGTCCCGAATCATTTCGGCTAGCGGCTTATGACACGCATTCTCACAAGCGGCCTCAACCCTTGCCATTACGTTATTCAGATGATGTTCCAACACCGCAAATAGCAATGACTGCTTATTGGGGTAGTACTGATATAGGGTGCCCACCGAGACACCAGCACGCTCGGCGACCCGTGTTGTCGTCAATCGCTGTGCCCCATGGCGCAGTAAAACCTGAATAGTCGCCTCGGAAATCGCCTCAACCGTTGCCGTCGACCTCGCTTGAAGGGGCGTCTTTCTTGCTTCAAATGCAACGAGCGTGTTAGTCGGCATATGCGAATACCAAACCTGAAGAATCCTTCATCCAATGATTGTACCAAGGAGAAGCCGATGACTGAGCAAATTAATCGCGCGGGCAGTTTCACTCTGCCTGGCACATCGTTAGCGGTAAACAGGATGGGCTACGGCGCCATGCAACTTGCCGGCCCTGAGGTCTGGGGGCCGCCGCGCGACGTTGACGCCGCTGTTGCCGTCCTGCGAGCGGCGATTGCCTCTGGCGTGAACCACATCGACACGAGCGACTTTTACGGTCCGCACGTAACAAATCAGATTATCAAGAGGGCTCTTCATCCCTACCCGGCCGGCTTGGTGATTGTTACCAAAGTCGGAGCCAGCCGCGGCGAAGACAAGTCGTGGCTTCATGCCCTTTCCCGCCAGGAATTGATCGACGGAGTTCATGACAACCTTCGAAATCTTGGTGTGGATCGTCTGGACGTGGTGAACCTTCGTGTCGGTGGCATCATGGCGCCATCGGAGGGATCGATCGAGGAGCCATTGGCGGTGCTTGCTGAATTGAAGAGTCAGGGGCTGATTCGTCACATCGGTGTCAGCAACGTCAGTCCCCAGCAATTGCGGGAGGCCCAGAGAATCACAGAGATAGTTTGCGTCCAAAACTTCTACAACGTGGCACAGCGGAGTGACGACGCCTTTATCGATGCTCTCGCACAGCAAGGCATAGCGTACGTCCCATTTTTCCCGTTGGGGGGATTCACGCCGTTACAGTCATCCGTGCTCGACCGGGTTGCGGGGTCCTTGCAAGCTACCCCAATGCAGGTCGCGCTTGCGTGGCTTCTTCAGCGTTCTCCCAACATTCTGCTCATACCCGGCACATCTTCGAGAAACCATCTTCGAGAAAATCTCCGGGCTGCGGCGTTGGGACTCTCTTTGGCCACAATCGCCGAGCTCAATGCAATCGCCAAAAATGCCGTGGCGGCGCCTCAATCAGCGCACTGATTTTGATTTCCATATGCCGAAAACAAGGAGCGATCTATGAAGGTATTCGTCACAGGAGCAACAGGTTTCGTCGGTTCTGCGGTTGTTCAGGAGCTTATCGGTGCGGCGCATAAGGTGATCGGACTTGCTCGCTCCGATGCGGGCGCCAAGTCCCTTGTCGCCTTGGGTGCCCAGGTGCATCGCGGTGATCTTACCGACCTGGAAAGTCTGCGCAGCGGAGCCGCTGCTGCGGACGGCGTCATTCACACAGGTTTCGTCCATGACTTCTCGAAGTTCGCAGAGAACTGCGAGATCGACAAGCGTGCCATCGAAGTTCTCGGTTCTGCGCTCGAGGGCTCCGAGCGGCCCCTGCTTGTCACCTCTGGGCTGACGACGACGGCGGCAGGGCGCTTGGCTACAGAGGAAGATGCCCCTCTCCCTGCCTCTGCATCCTATCCCCGAGTCTCGGAAGCAACAGCCGCGACGCTGCTGAAGCGCGGCGTGCGCGCATCGGTGGTGCGCCTTTCCCAGGTTCACGACACAGTGAAGGCGGGTCTCGTCACCTACGCAATCGCGGCGGCTCGCGATAAAGGTGTGTCAGCGTATGTGGGCGAAGGACTGAACCGCTGGGCCGCGGTGCACCGGCTCGATGCTGCCCGTCTCTACCGGCTGGCGCTGGAGAAGCATGAAGCAGGAGCTAGGTATCACGCGGTCGCCGAGGAGGGCGTGCCCATCTGGGACATCGCTGACGCCATCGGCCGCGGCCTCAAGGTGCCGGTCGTGTCCCAATCCCCCCAGGAGGCAGCGGCCCATTTCGGTTGGCTGGGGATGTTCGTTGTTCGCGACCTTTGCGCTTCGAGCGTGCAAACGCAGGAGCGGCTGGGATGGCGCCCAACCGGGCCCGGACTCATTGCCGATCTCGACGGGGTGAATTATTTCGAACACACCGCGCACGCAGTGCGGTAGTCACCTTAAAGAGGTTGGGACATATGGGTCGACTCGCACGTCGTCCGATTGGCGATTGACGGGCAACCCGGAAATTATGTAGCAGGGGACCTCAGAGTAGGAGACGAACTCGCCGATATCCCCTCAACCAAGTATTTCGATGCTGCGGTCAAATACACTGCTGTCGACACCGTCCGGAAGAAAACGATGCGAATGCTCCGCCTGTTTGGTTCCGGCAACGATGGCTTAGGGAGGGCGAGGCTACCTCTGTGACGCTGGCGCGGTCGCCTGAATGGTTTCCAGTTCCTTGAGAAGGCCGGTTCTCAGATCGTAGACCCACGCGTGGAGTTGAAGGAAAACGCCTTGCGACCACGTGTCGCGCACCACAGGAAGTCTCGCGAGGTTTTGAATCTGGGCAACGGTGCTGAGGTCCACCACGCGATCCAGGCGTGACGCATCGTCTGTTATCTGGCTCAGCTCGGCAGCGTGACTCCGCCGCAGCGCCCGCAATTGCTCCAGCCAGTCTTCCAGTGGGCTTCCGGTTCCCTCTTTCATGGCATGGGCCGCGCCGCCACAGTTGTAATGGCCGCAAACAATGACGTGGCTTATTTTGAGAACTTTAATACCGTATTGCAAAACGGCCAGCATATTTAGGTCGTTGGGGACGACTTGGTTGGCAATATTCCGGTGTACAAACAGCTCGCCGGGCTCACACCCGGTGATGTCTTCGGCCGGGACGCGGGAATCGGAGCAGCCAATCCATAGGAACTCGGGCTTCTGGCCCTGCGCCGTCGTCGAAAAGAAATCCGATCGCAATCGCAGCTTTTCCTGGACCCATGCCTGATTCGACAGCAACAGCTTGAGACAACTGTCCATTTCCCAGACCTCTCAATCGGGAGTCTTGCCGCCGAAATTGCTCGATCTCGACGGAGGTGTTTTTATGGACGGCCAACTTCCGGAAGTCTTCCACCAGCTCGACAATGTCGCGGTCAATATACAACAACATACAACGACCGAGTTCCGCCAATCAGAACTTGAGACTCATTTTCGATCGTCCGCAGCTTCCGTTCTAGCTCGTTCTTGTTCACGAAACAACGCACTCCCCACGACGGCCTCCGCCTTCTTCGGATCGACATACGCACTACGAATAGCCCCTGCTAAACGCACTTCTCCGGTAACCCAACCAATCAGGAGTTGATGTCGCCTTCTTGCAGGCCAGGGCAGAAAGTTATTATTTGCTGGGACGGATGTTTGTAGCCTTTAGATATTGGTTGCCGAAGCTCTCGATTTCATACTGTCCCTTTTTCTTATCGAAGCGGATCCTGGCGGCAGCCATGATTTGACCAGCGCCTTGGCCGTTGGCATCGAGCTTCACCTGAAGATAACCGAAAGGGTAGTCGGTGGTGCGCCCACCGTTGTATAGCTCCAGGAAAGGCATAGTGCGAGCAGTAACGATGGTGATGATGGTGTCAGCGCCTTCCTGGCGTTTGCGCGCGACTGCGATCTGATTGCCGGTGGAGCCGACAGCGTTGATGCGGCCCTTATCTTCTTTTTCGAGCACGCGGCGAAGACCGTCGGTGCCCTTGTCCTTGACGAGTTGAGCGAAGTTCTGGACCTCTTCATCGGTCGTGTACTGCGTGATGCGAAAATTAAACTGGATGGTCTTGCCGCCGACGCTCCCCCCCGTGCCGATGGCCGTACCCGAATAAGCCTCCGCAGATGCTTTGTCCTGGGCGGAAGAAACGAACGCGAGGGAAAGAATGAGAGATAAAACGAATCCAAGGATGCCAGACAGTTTCATTTTCATGGACGAACCTCCTCAGAACTCTGAAAAAATCATCATCTTTCTATCAGATTCTCATTTATCGGCCATTGTCTCCGGTTAACTTCCAGTGAAACCAATATGTGGTTCGTTTTCGAGCGGCGATACCCGCTAACTGACGAAGTCCACCACGCCATTCGCGACGTTGTACATCGCACCGGTGATCTGGATCGATCCCTTCTTCTCCAGGTCTTCCAATATTGGGCTTCGCCGCCGAATGTTTTCGATTGCTAATTTGACGTTGGTTCGGGCCACGGCATCGACGTAAGCCGGATTCTTGCTGGACTTCTCGCCTTCAAACTTGGTTCGCGAAATGGCCGGTTTGATCCTTGCCAACAATCCCGTGAGATTGCCTAATTCCACGTCATCGATTGCGCCTTTTATCGCGCCGCAAGCCGTATGTCCCAGGACTAAGACGAGCTTAGATCCCGAAACAGCACATGCAAACTCCATGCTCCCAACCTGGTCATCGTTTACCACATTCCCGGCCACGCGCCCAATGAACGTGTCGCCGATCCCAACGTCGAAAATGATTTCCGCTGGCACCCGGGAGTCGACGCATCCAAGGATGATCGCCGCGGGATACTGGCCAGCAGCACTTGAGCGTTTTTCAGCTAAATAATCCCGAGGAGCCATCTTGCCCGCACGAAATCGCTCATTCCCCTTTTTCAACTCGTCAATGACCTGCAACGGCGTCATGCTGTCACGTTGCTCTTTTGTCAGCGACTCACTCATGTTTGGCGCAAGCTGCATAGACCAAGAGCTAAGTGGACTGATAGCGCAGGCAGCGAGGGCCGCGCCGAGAAATCTGCGGCGCTCCACAGCTAGGTTATTCACCGGCTCGCGTAATATCCTTTTCATAATTCCTCCAAGTCTTTCAAATACGCGTATCGTCCTCTTCTGGTTCCACGTGGACAAGGAACTTGGCTACCTGGGGCAGTGCTCTGAGAATTTCGTCTTCGACCGTGTGTGACAAGCGGTGTCCTTCGCGGACGCTCAGTTCACGCTGCACAACAACGTGAAGGTCGAGGTAGTATGTGAGTCCCATTCTGCGAACGATACACTTGTCTAAGCCAAAAACGCCAGAGATCGCGGTTGCTTCCAAGTGCCATAGAGAATCACTAGCACACACGGCTGCCCATCCATCGGGCCGGTTATTGTCAGGCGATGAACTCAGCGCTCAGAAACTTCCAGCTCTCGAGCTTCCTTATCGAATTTCGCTTTCGTCTTTCCGTAGTCCACAAAGTCGGCAATCGTCGATGACAAGTTCGCCGCCAGTTCCGCGTTAGACTTCAGGTACTCCTTGTGTTCCGGAGTATTCAGCCGTCCGCCCTTTTCCTTGTTCAAATGATCGATGATGGCTGTGGTGTTGCTGGCCAACTCCTGCAACAATGGATTGACGTGATCGATCGCCGTTTTCTGCCAAGGCGACGCGGTATCGCGTAATTGATTCAATTTGGCCACCGTGTCGGCAACTTTGTTGACATGGTCCTTTATTGCGGTGATCTTGGCAGCATTGCTTTCCCAGCTCACATTCGTTCGCGTGAAAGTCTCCATATCGGCAGCATCAAGTTTGAGCTCGCCCGCCTGCCCCTTGGCCTGCGCGAGCAGATCCGAAACCTCCTTGGAATCTCCTTCGGGCGTACCAGCAGCCTGCAGTACGGGCGAAAGAGAAATGATTGCCAACAGCAGCCATGCTAAGGTGAAAACACAAATGGTTCCCCGGGTGAACATTGCGCATTTCTCCCTTCGTTGCCAATCCGTTCTCCTTTCGAGCGATGGTGCAATCCCGACCTGGCTTCGGCCTATTCCATCGCTTCGCAAAGCGCGAACAGACGGGATAGTTCTCCTAACCCGCCACCGCTGTTTCGCTCCGAATGGCGCGCCAAGCTAGAGCATAGCCTGCGGGAACACTACTGTTAGTTCTTACAGTGATCCTTCCACCGCAAGTTGCGGAACTTCGTTGCGAGTAAACTGATCCTGGACTGGTCGCCCGAGCAGATTTCCGTGTTCCATCGCGATGAACTTCACGCCCATACCTTGTTTGGCGCTACTTCGTTGGACAGCGGCACGAGCGCGTACCTCACCTGTAGGCGCATCAATAAGCAACTGAATGAAGGTTCCAGGAGGTGGCGGATCCGGTGTACGGATGAACAGCCCGCCCAAGCCGAGGTTGTCCACTAACGAAACCGCTCTTTTGTTGAACCTATGCCAAGCGACGATCGTCCCTTTCGGAGCGGCAAGCGAGGATAAACACGACGTTCGCTATCTTGGTTCGACATTGGCGAGCCTGCTTTTTGGCTACAGCGTCTACCCGATTTCGCTCTGCCTAATTTGTATGCTACTCCTTCCATCTCGCGAGAGTTCTATGCGGTTCCGATTCAGTGCAAAGTCGCATAAGTGCCCCACTTGCGGGAGCCACTTAGTACACCATTCGCACAAAAGAAATGTGCTTGAGCGTGTCGCGTGTCTAGCACTACTTCTTCAGCCTTATAGGTGCGACGTTTGCGATGCGCGGTTTTTCCAGTTCGCGAGGCATAAGGGCTAAAAGCGCTGTGATTCGGTACAACCGACGCTGCGCATCTTTAATGCTCCACAACAATTGTGACTGATTCTCTTGGCTCAACCTCCGCTCCCGACACAATCGTCCACCCCTCAACCACCACCGCATAAGCCCTTCGCTTCCCCACCGTCAACTCAAACTCCCCATTCGCTCCCGTATAAACAGTCTGTTTGCCCACCTGTAACTCCACGTCCGCTACACCGTTCCCGTTGCTATCAACCACTCTCCCCGCAATCGTAAACTTCCCTAACCCTCCACCGCTTCTTCCCCCGCCTGCTCCCTCCCGATACGCCCACGTCGATCCGTAAACTCCCCAATCTACTTTCCCATCCGCTTCGGTCAGCGTCTACAGGTTCACCGCGCTGTCATGCCAGACGTGTGCGCTGACCGGATATTTGAACGCCGCTGAGTGCGAAGTGTGCGCAAACTAGGGAATCCCCTAGTTGCTTAGGAACGGGGCCAAGTCTAAACAGTTAAAGCGTAGATCACACGCGAGCGATCTGTGCACCCCCCGACGTTGCACAGATCGTCGGACTCGGGGAACGACCCCAAATGTTCCCCAAGTCCTCGCTGCGCTAGGGTGGGTGTGTGTACTGTCCGAACAGGCGGCTGATGCTACGAGGGAGTCGTGATGCTGGGTAAAGCGGGAGGTGATCAGAAGGCTTCAGATGCTGAGTTACTGGAATGAATTTACAAGTCTTTAATACCAATAGTCATTTTCCCTGAAGGTTGTGATACCCTGCGGCGCAGATGGTGCCCTGCAGCTTTTTGGCTGTCATCTAGTGGTTTTCGGTGGAACGGGCCAGATCCATTCCACAATTCTGGTCACCGATGCTCTCGCCGCTGCACGATGAGGATCGAGGTGTGTGATGTCAGGTTTATCATGCAGCTCCATTCTGGTTGCTGATGATTTTGAAGGTTGGCGACGCCAAGTCCGTTCATTGCTTCGGGCACGGCCAGAATGGCAAGTCATCGCCGAGGCGTCGGATGGATCAGAGGCCGTTCAGCAGGCCGAAGAACTGCAGTCGGACTTGATTGTGCTGGACATCGGTCTCCCCAAATTAAATGGAATCGAGGCCGCCCGGCGGATACGACAACGCTCCCCCAGCTCCAAGATTATCTTCCTGAGTCAGAACAGTAATCTCGACGTCGTGCGGGCAGCCTTGGACACGGGCGCGTTGGGTTACGTTTGCAAGACAGATGCCAGACGCGAACTACTGCCTGCTATGGATGCGGTTCTTCGGGGTAAGCAATTCGTCAGCAGCAGCTTAAAAGACTACCAGTTCACCGAGACCTCAGCAGAGAAAGCCCCTCACCACCATGAGGTTCAATTCTATTCCGATGACGCACTTCTTCTAGACACATTTGCTCACTTTATCGCTGTTGCTCTCAAATCCGGGCGCGCGGCTATCGTTGCCGTTTCCGAGTCGCACCGAGACGGTCTCGTTTCGAGACTGAAGGAACACGGCTTAGATGTTGATGCCGCCACCCAACAGGGGACTTATATCCAGTTGGATGTTGACAAAACGTTCTCCACATTTATGGTCGATGACATGCCTGACGCGACTCGATTTTTCCAGATTGCAGGTGGCCTCATAGAGGCAGCAGCCAAAGCGGCGAGGCAACAGCATCACGGCGTTGTGGTGTGTGGAGAAGGTACATCTGTCTTGTGGGCGGAAGGTAAGGCCGACGCTGCGATTCGTGTCGAACAACTCTGGGACGAGGTACGCAAAAGCTTCGGGGTGGATATCCTCTGCGGGTACGCCTTGAGCAGCTTTCACGGCGAGGAAGACGAGCACGTTTTCCAGAGCATCTGTGCGGAACACTCAGCCGTTTATTCTCAGTGAGATAATAAGACTCAATTCAAGGCTAACCTGCGGCGGCGTCTGCCTTTGCGAGCTGGCGCAGTTCGGCCTCAGGAACAGCAAATTCCGCAGTGCCACAGTCCAAGCAGACAACAACCTCAGGAAATACCCACACGACGGGCTTGTTAATGTCATTCAGCCAATGGATGCCCAGCTCCGCGCTGAATTTCTGCTGGTTGACCGAGCCGCACGATGGACATGCAGCTCCGCGGACCGACGCACGACCACTAACGGTAGAATTTGCCATGACCACCTCGATTCAAGGTGGGAGCCAAAGCTGGAGAGCACCTTACCCTCTGGTACGATACCGTACCGATCTTGCAAATGACAAGCTAACAATACGGGCCGGACGAGACTTCGGCACGTCCCCGCTCAGTCGGATTACCGCGTTAACCAGGACTTGAGACGGATGGGGACCACATCTCCCAACTAATCTATGCAGAGCATTCAGCCGTTTATTCGGGGTGAGAGTTTTTGGTGATCTCGGTTGGAAACTCGCCGTTCCTACCCCGCCGCCCATGCAGAATCGCTGCTCGAATCGAAAGAAACACGGGCGTGGATGGTGGTACCCCGCTTGGGTTGCGAGTCGATTGACAGCGTTCCATTCACTAGTTTCAATCGCTCCTCCATGCTGATGAGACCAATACCACGGCTCTCTTTTGCTGCTTCGCGGTCAAAGCCCGCGCCGGAATCCTTGACCGTGAGATGAATCTCATCCGACGTTCCCCACAAGCGCACTTCGAACTGCCGAACTCCACTGTGTTTCGCCGAATTGTGGAGGGCTTCTTGCAGAACTCTGAAGAGGCATAGAGAAATGTCCGGCGACAAGGGGCTGGGCAAATCGTGGGTTTTGAAGTCAATCTCCACCCTTTGATGCTCGGCGAATTCTTGGCAGAAGCTTTTGATGGCTCCAGCAATACCCAGATATTGGAGTTTTGCCGAATGCAACTCGTGTGATAAGGATTGAATATCGGCGGCTATCTCCGAAATCTGCTTCTCGAATTCGCCCATACGGCTGCGGATTTCAGGCAAAATGAGAGTGTCTTCGTGGAGTTGTTGTAACTCGACAGCCACAAGGGCGAGACGTTGACCGATGTCATCGTGAAGCTCTCTGCCGATTCGGGTACGTTCCTGCTCTTGCGCGTCGATCAACTTGTGAGTCAAGGTCGAGAGCGCAGCTTCAGCAAGTTTTCGCTTCGTAATGTCACGGGCGATCTTGGAAAAGCCCACGATTCTGCCACTCGGGTCTTTAATTGGGGAAATAGTCAGGGACACGTCTACCTTCCTCCCCGCTTTCGTGATTCGAATTGTTTCGTAGTGTTCAATGCGCTCTCCCGCTCTCAGCCTTTCAAGAATCTGGTGTTCCTCATCCCATAGCTCACGCGGAATGAGACTGGTAATCGGCTGTCCAACGGCTTCCGATTCCGTGTATCCAAAAATACGCTGCGAACTTGCATTCCAACTCTCGATAACTGCGTCCAGATTCTTGGAAATGATCGCATCCTCAGATGATTCGACGATAGCGGCCTGCCTCAACCGGGCTTCTTCTGCTGTCCTTTTCGGGGTAATGTCCTCCACCATCGCGACTACCAGTGGACATGTGCGATTCAACAAAGAGACGCTCAAGCGCCCCCAGATCAACGAGCCGTCTCGTCGAATAAAACGCTTCTCTATCTGATAGCGATCAATTAAACCCGCTCGCAACTGCTCAAACAGAGCCCAATCCTTCTCTGCATCTTCAGGAGGAGAAAATTCGACGCAGTGTTTGCTGCGCATTTCCTCTTCGCTGAATCCAAGCATCGAGCAAAGGAACCGATTGGCGAAGAGAGGCTGTCCCTCCAGGTTCTCCACCGCAATCCCGATGGGGCTTGCATTGAAAGCGTCGCGGAAGAACTCGTCGTCGGATTTCGGCGTTAGTGCTGTTCTCTGTTCCATGAGGACAATTAGCCCCAGAAGTATCAGAACGGCAAGCATAATACCAGCCACACTATCTAAACGGCTTTTTATATCCCGTTAAGCGCATAGCCGGAGACTCGGAGCGCTTAGTCCCCCCACTGGGCGACTCGCCAAGTCCTGATAAGTCGGGTGGTCTCAATGGGTCGACGCAACACTTAGCTCGAACCCACCTTGCATTGAAAACAAAAGCTAAAATCGCTCGCTAGATTAAATCAGCAGGAACGTTGGCCTGGCTAGGTTTTGACCGGGTACAGC
>Ga0210401_10002927_pt1 | contig 18537 bp, 18 predicted proteins | sample IncBWH32MmetaG_FD_150866 | JGI IMG/M metagenome (GOLD analysis project Ga0210401, IMG submission 150866) | Forest soil microbial communities from Barre Woods Harvard Forest LTER site, Petersham, Massachusetts, United States - Inc-BW-H-32-M | ecosystem: Environmental > Terrestrial > Soil >... | reverse complement strand
GTTTTTTCTGTTACCGGTTTTCTCTGATGCCGGCAGGAGTTCGAATCGCCTGCGGGCGTTTTTCCGGCGGGCCCGCTGCCTTCGAACGAGCGACACACGCAGCCTAAAAACCGTGCCGAACAAACATTCAGTTTGCCATAAATCGTATTGTCGCGCAGCCGTGGACGTTCGCATGAGCGGACGAATCGAACTGGGGAGCCTTCGTGTGAATTCGAAAGAGGTCCGAGCAGCCATCGAGACGACAGGAGCACGGATTACGGCGTCCGCACGGCGGCTTGCTTGCCGGATGCAGGCGGAAGCGCCGCCTCGTTGCGTCCGGAAGCCTGCTGGGTATGTTACTCGAGGAGGAGGATGCAATTGCAGCCAACCAGCCCATCCTGGCCGGCCTTGCGCAGCCGGCCGTCGGCGGGTTCGCGAACTGTATCGCCCCAGCAGCGTGCATCCTGGCGGGGTCTGGCACAACCGATGGCACGATGACTGGTCACGCAGTCGCTCTCCTCGTTCGCGGCGTCGGGACAGCGGTCACAACTACCACGGGCACGATTGCCGGCGTTTTAGACGAGAACTTCGGCGGGACCATCACCACCGCCGCCACCTGGCCGTACTCTACTTATGCAGGAGACACGAACGACGTCGGTACCATCGATGGCACCGGACCCACCATCCATTTTATCGGTGACGGCAGCTTTATGGACGAGAGCATAAGCGTGATTATGGGCGATGCCATCGTCCAAAACACGACTACCATCGAGAGTCCGGGCGCTCCGTATATCATTGGCGAATCGATTGGCTCCAGCGCCGTGGGCGCGACACCGGCTGTCCCTCACGTGCTCGGAGTCGTTACCCCCTCAGCCGCTCCCCCAGGAGCGTTTTCCGGAACCTTAGACGTCAGCAGTGGCGCCGGGAATGATGTCGGCTTCGCGGCCACCGGCAGCTACTCAATGTTTTCCGCTACTGGACGCGGCACGGGAACCGCCAACTTCACCAACGGCGCAACCAGCATTGCCGTCGTCATTTATGGTAACCGGCACAGACGCTTCTCCGTGCTGGACGTGCAGTCCAGCAATCCTTACCTGTTTGGGGCTCGTCTCCAATAGGGAAGAAGGGCTCTGAGACACGAGTTGTGGACATTCACGCTGAATTGAAGACGTAAACAGAAGCTCCAGGAAGCTGCTTGCGCCGGGTATTGCAGTCGGCGCAAGCGATTTGACGGCTGAGAAGTTGCCCAGGAATCCGACGCAAGACGCGCTGCGCAAAAAACATTTCGCAAAAACAATCAGTTTGCCAGACGACGCACAATCCCCGAAAATCTCCATTGGCTTAGCTACTATCGAATATCACATCGATGATCGTTGATGTTTTGCCCCCCTCCGGCGAGCGGTATATAGTTGTTGAGGGCAGTTCGAACGCGACGCGCGCGGGACAGCCCGGCACCATCATGCAATTGGCACCCGATTAACCATTACAGGCAGCGCAAAGGCAATTCGAACGCATGGCCGGAGACGTCAGCAAACACCTGGATCGCGCCAAGCGCTTCCTCGAGAAGAACCGCGTCGAGGAAGCGATCGAAGCGTATTTGGCGGTGCTTGACGAGGCGCCGCAGCATCAGGAAGCCACGCAGGCGCTGGGCGATCTTTACGCGCGAATGGACCAGCCGGATCGCGCGGCGATTTTCTACGGTTTGCTGTTTGACCTGCTGGTAGATCCCAAGGAAGAAACCAAGGCGCTGGCGATTTACAACCGGTTTCTGCGTTCGAATGCCGGGCAGCCACCGGAACGCATCGCGCGCTACGCCTTTCTGCAGCAGAAACAGAATCATCCCGACGAAGCCATCGAGCAGTACACCAAGGCGGCAGAGCTCTTCACCGCAGCCTCGCGAGACGAAGACGCGCTGTTCTGCTGGGAGCGCATCGCCCAGCTCGATCCGGAAAACAAAGACCGGCAATTACAGTTGGCCGAAGCCGCCGAGCGCATGGGGAAAAATGCGCTTGCGGCGCGAGCGTTCCTGCGCGCCGGGCAGCTTGCAGCTGCAAGCGGAGCGGCGGCCGATGCGCTGAATGTACTGGGGCGCGCGCACCGGCTGGCTCCGCAAGAACGCAGCGTGGCTTTGCTGTATGCGCAGGCAAATCTGCAATCCGGCAACGCGGTGCGTGCCACGGCATTACTGGAGCCCTTCGCGGCCACCGAGAACGACGCGATGTTTCTGGATACCTATGGCGACGCGCTGATGCGCTCAGGAAATCTGGAGCGCGCGCGCGAGGTGCTGGACCGTCTGATCCGCGAGAAGAATGCGGGGATTACGCGGCTGTTCGACCTTGCGGATTGTTACGTTGCGGCGATACAAGACCAGAAGGCGGTTGAAATTCTGGTGATGGTGAAGCGGCGGATGTTCGCGGAGAAGAAGCAAAATGAATTCGCGGCGTTGACCGACGCCCTTGCGGCGAAACATGCACAGTCGCAGGCCGTACTGGAATTCTGCGCTTCCATCTATAACGAGCTCAACCGCGAATCCCAGTATTTTGAAACGCTGATCAAGCTGTTTGACGTTTATCTTCATTCAGGGAATGTGGCCAAGGCGGCGGAGTCTTTGGAGCGGCTGGTTGACATTGATGCCTACGACTATCGCAACCAAGAGCGGCTGGAGCTGCTGCGAGGCCGTGTGGATGACGGATATTTGAAACGGGTGGGAAGCCGGCTGGCAAAATCCGGCACGGAAACCGCGGCGCATACTTCGCATACGACGCAGGCGCAAAGCGTGAATGCAGCGCCGCCGACGAGCGAAGAGGGCCGGCACAAGCAGGCGCTGGAAGACTTGATCGTGCAGACAGAAATTTTCCTGCAGTATTCGCTGCAGAGCAAAGCGCTGGAGCGCTTGCAACGTATTGCGGCGATGTTTCCCGGCGAAGAAGAAAACAGCGCGCGGCTGGCAAATCTTTACACGCTGGCGAATTGGTGGCCGCCTGGCGCGGCCAAGCCCAAGGCGGAACCGGTTTCAGCCCCGCCACCCGCGGCTACGGCGGAGCCGGAGCCACCGGTTGTGGAAGCGCAAGCGGCGATTACCGGAAAGACCGGGGTGTATACAGCCGAGACGCTACGCGATCTTTCCAAGATCTCGGAGATTAATCAAAAGATCTTCCGGCAGCAGACGCCGCGCGCGATGTTGAATACCGCGGTGAATGAAGTGGGAAATTATCTTCGGCCTACACGCGCGCTTGCCGTTGTGGGATCGCCGGGCCGGCCACCGGAGATGGCGGCTGAATTCTGTGCCCACGGCGTGAAGCCGGCGCCGGGGGCGCAAGTCGTTTTCCTGCTCGCGCAAATGGAAAAGGCGGAGCCAGATGAACTCGGCGGGTTGATGGTCAACGCGACGGAAGGCTCGACGCTCAGCGAGCTGGGGCTGGCCACGGCGCTGGGCGTGATGATCATGGATAAAGAGACGCAGATGCCCGCGGGGATGCTGATTATCGCGTATGCCGAGCGGCATAATTGGAAGCCGAACGAGGCTTACTTTTTGCAGGCGATCGGCGATCAGATGCTGATGAGCGTGAGCCACACGCGGCTGCGTTCGCTGGTGCGGCGCATGGGCGTGTCCGATGAGCGCAGCGGATTGCTGAGCCGCAGCTCGTACCAAAGTTGTTTGCTGACCGAGGCGGATCGCGCGCGGACGCAGGGCACGCCGCTTTCTCTGGCGATTTTGCAGATCGATCGCGGAGCGGAGATCCTGCGGCAACAGGGCGAGTCGCCGCTGGAACGATTCCTGGAGCAGCTTGCGCGTTCGCTCCAGCCCATCGTGAGGCAGAACGATGTGGCGGTGAAATACACTTCCTGGTCGCTGGCGTTTATACTGCCGGATACCACTCTTGGCGGCGCGCAGAATCTTGCGGACAAGTTGCGGCGCGCGGCTTCTGGTTTGCGGCCGCCGTGGGATTCGACGCAAATTACCTTGAGCGCGGGAATTGTCGAGGCCGTGCCCAAACACGAATACGACAGCGAAGACATCGTGACGGATTTGATCAACCGCGCGGAGTTTTCGATTGAAGAAGCGCGAAAAAAGGGTGGAGACACGGTTGTGGCGCTGGAAACACCCAAGCTTTAGCCATTGGGCCTTGTTTTCGTCCGAGTGAGATGATGCTCACGCCCGCTAAACTTATAATCCGTAATTGTGTGCTCGCGCACGGCAATCGTGTAAAGCCGAATATCTCGCAATCCGTTCGATCTGGTGTTCAATATTTCCAAACTGTGTGCCATCTGGCTTAGTACCAATTGAAATCCGGTTGGTGTCCGACGTAAGACCCAGAAGCCACCTGTATTTGGGCCGATCAGGCAGACGTTTGCTGAAATCTTACCGCCTGGCGTTTCCGGCAGACGTCCAGCAGGTAGGGCGATCAGGTCCAATTCTATTGGTCCATCCAGGTGAATTACTGACGCAACAAACCAGTTTCCTGGCAGCTTTTCTGGTGTCAAACCTTGGCTACTTAGGCAGGAACCAACATGTTTGTCTTTTGCTAGAACCAACAATGCCTCGGTGGGCAGCGCAACTGGTTTCTGTATCGGATCAATTTCTAGTTCATAGTTGAAGCCAGACTGTTCTCCGGTCGCAGTCGTGGGAGTGCGTTTACTTTCACTTTGAGTTGGAAACAGCATCAGGGTGAACAGTAGGAGAGACATTTGGCGGGAATTCATTCCTAGTCCACTCCATCTTTCAGAGTTGTCCGCCGCACCACCGAATAAATGTGACGCTAGTATCATATCGTATTGTTCGCTGATCCTAAGCTTGCAAAGGAACGCCCTTGCTAACTGCCACGCATTTCTTGTTGCCAGATTCAAGGAGTAAACTGTGCCTAGCGAACTGATGAAAGTGAGGACGTATGTTTCCGACAGATGTGGTGATAGTGGCGGGGGCGCGGACGCCGATGGCGCGGTATACGGGGGCGTTTTCAGAGGTGAGCGCGATTGATTTGGCGGCGCTGGCTTCGAGGGAGGCGATTCGGCGGTCGGGCGTGGATGCGGGAGAGTTTGACCACGCGATTTTTGGCAATGTGATGCAGACGAGCGCGGATGCGCTTTATGGTGCGCGGCATGTGGGATTGAAAGCGGGACTGAGAATTGAAACTCCGGCGGTGACGGTGAACCGGCTTTGTGGCTCGGGGATTGAAGCGATTGCGCAGGCGGCACAGCGGTTGCTGCTGGGCGAAGCAACGATGGTGCTGGCGGGCGGGATGGAAAACATGACGCAGGCGCCGTTTGTGATTCGCGGGGCGCGCACTGGATTGAGGCTCGGCGGCGGAGTGCTGGAAGATTCGTTGATGGCGGGGCTGACGGATACGTACTGCGGTTTGCCGATGGCGCTTACGGCGGAGAAACTTGCAGAGCAGCACGGCATCACGCGGACAGACGCCGATGCCTATGCGCTGCGCAGCCAGCAGGCGGCGGATGCGGCTTACAAGGCGTGCCGCATCAAGGAAGAGCTTGTGCCGGTGGAGGTGAAGCAGGGGAAGAAGTCGATCGTGGTGAGCGAAGACGATCACCGGCGGCCGGAAACGACGATGGAGACACTGGCGAAGCTGCCGCCTTCGTTTAAGAAGGATGGAATCGTAACCGCGGGCAATGCCAGCGGGATTGTGGATGGCGCGGTGGCTGTGGTAGTGACGACAGAAAAAATCGCGAAAGAGCGCGGTCTGAAACCGGTGGGGCGCATCGTGTCGTGGGCGGTGGCGGGAGTGGATCCGAGCATCATGGGGATTGGACCGGTACCGTCGTCGCAGAAGGCGCTGAAGCTGGCGGGGCTCACCCTGGAGCAGATGGATCGCGTCGAAGTAAATGAGGCTTTCGCGGCGCAGTATCTAGCAGTGGAAAAAGTGCTGGGGTTGAATCGCGACAAGACCAATGTGAATGGCGGGGCGATTGCACTGGGGCATCCGCTGGGAGCTTCGGGAACTCGGCTGGTGATCACGATTCTGAACGAGCTGCGGCGAAATGGATTGCGGTATGGGCTTGCGACGGCTTGCATCGGCGGGGGGCAGGGGATTGCGATGGTGGTGGAAGCGCAACAGAACTAAGTGTCACTCGGTTGTCTAATTTCCGTAATGAATAGCTCTATCGAAATCCATGATTCTGTCGTCGATGCTGTCACTGAGGTGGGTGGCAAGGCGGTGCTGTACTCTTCGGCCGTCTACATACACAAATCTCTCGGAAGGCCCGGCTTAGATCCAGGAACCGGATGGGTACAGAAAGCTAAGCTGACGATTGCGGATGCCACCATAAAAAGCACGTTCGCCGCCTTCCCGGGCCAGGTGCTAGCTGGATATCTCAAGCTTGGCGGCGAGACTTTTGATAACGAAATTCCGATTCCGCCGAATTTCAACGGAGACGTCGAACTTCGGTTGGAGACTTGGAATGACCAAGTCATTTTGGTTTCTGGCCGCGGAGCTGAGTTGGAATTGATCGACGAGCCAACGTATGTGGAAGACTTCCGCCCAGACTAAGGAGTGCGAGGGCCGATGACGCACTCTAGGTGCTTTTCGCGGGCCTAACCTGCGACGCGGCGACAAATTTCAAACGAAGAGGAGCATAGCGATTCAAAACAACTGGGTTTCCAATGTTGCGATGAATTGAATTCCTGGAACAAACTTGCCAAGAAGCCGCTTATCATTGGTCAGAAACAGATCTACTTTTGCCTGGGCCGCGCAAGCCAAATGAATGGCGTCCGCAGGCGCGACTCCCTGCGTTCCCCGGATTCTGGCGTAATGCTCCGAGGCTTCGAGGTTGAATGGAACCACCTCGGAAATCACTCTCTGTAGAAGTCGACGCGACTCGTCCGCTGCCCGTAGGGCGCCCGCGCGGTACGCACCAGCGAGCACTTCGCCAAAAGTGAATGCACTGGTGATAAGTTCGTCCCCACGTTCTTTCATCTTTGAGTGCACCGCTCCAGTACGTTTGGCAAACTGTGGGTTGTCTTCGAGCCAATAAACGAAGAGCATTGAATCCCAGTAGATCCGGCTCATGAGTTTTCCTTATCGGGGAAAAAACTCTCTCGTTCGCCGCGGAGATAGGCTTCCCCACCTCCAAACCCGGCAAAGACACTTTTCAGCGCACCTCGCAGTTCGGTCCATGGGTCCGAATTAGCCTGTGACGAATCCAGAGCGTCAACGAACTCATAGGTATAAATGACGGTTGTGCTCTGCCCCGAACTTGGGCCGGTGCGCTCGACTATTCGTAGACGATTCTGCTCGAGGAATGCACGGCTCTTGAGAGCGCTGCAAACTGCTGGCACGCGTCCCAGCAACTTGAGATCCCGCACCACGTCGCCTGCACGGATTGAGAATTTCTCAAGCTGTCGCTTGCGTGCAGGCACGACGTATTTTTCGCGACCGTAGGCTCGAATGTTGTCTGCCGTTCTTGCCATAGCAATTCCTCTCATTTATTAGCGTAGCCATGCATTGCTAAGCTAGCATGTTATGCAATGGATTGTCAATCTTCGCTAGGGCAGGGGGACGACCCACACTTCAAAAAGGATTCTGGTAAACTTTCGGGGCCAGCGAAGGGTTTGACCGCAGGATCTACGAGGAAAAAATGGCGATTCAAAAGGTGGGAGTCGTGGGGTGTGGGCTGATGGGCTCGGGGATCGCGCAGGTGGCTGCGGCTTCGGGTTTCAGCACGGTGGTGCGGGAAGTGAGCGCGGAGTTGCTGGACAAGGGGCTGAAGGGCATCGACAAGAACCTGAACCGGCTGGCGGAAAAAGGCACGATCACGGAAACGGTGAAGGGCGAAATCCGCGGGCGGCTGAAGGGCACGACGAAGATTGAAGATTTGAAGGATTGCGACGTCATCGTTGAGGCGATTATCGAGCAGTTGCCGGCGAAGCGAGAACTTTTCGGCGCCCTCGATGCACTCTGCCCGGCAACGACGATTTTTGCGAGCAATACGTCTTCGCTGACGATTACGGAAATCGCGACGGCTACCAAACGGCCGCAGCGGTTTGTCGGCTTGCACTTTTTCAACCCCGTGCCGGTGATGAAGCTGGTGGAAGTGGTACGGACGATTGCCACGGAGCCTGCGGTTTACGATGAGATGGTGGCGTTCGGCGCCAAGCTGGGGAAAACGCCGGTGCGGGCGCACGACAGCACAGGCTTTATCGTGAACCGGCTGCTGGTACCGTACCTGCTGGATGCGATTCGCGCGCTGGAAGAGGGCGTGGGATCGATCGAGGACATCGACCATTCGATGAAGCTGGGTTGCGGGCATCCGATGGGGCCGCTGACGCTACTGGATTTTGTGGGGCTGGATACGACCTATTACATTTCGCAGATTATGTTTGAGGAATTCAAGGAACGGAGATTTGCGGCGCCGCCACTGCTGAAGCGCATGGTGCTTGCGGGGTGGAATGGGCGGAAAGCGGGGCGCGGATTTTACGATTACGCGGACCCGCAAAAGCCTAAAGCGATGAAGTTTTAGGTTCGAGGTATTTCAGCCTGAACTGTAAGGGGACACGATGCGGCTCGCTAGAGTGATGGCCGGAGTCTTGATGGCTGCGGTCTCTGTTTGTGCGGATGCTGCCGGCAAGAAGAACATAATAAATGGTTTCGCACTTAGGTTGGAAGCGTCCCAAAGTGCTGTAAAGCCTAGCACGCTGGTTTGGAAAGCAGGTACAACCGTTTCCCTGCTAGTAACGGCAATCAACAATTCCGAGAGGACGGTACATTATGGTTTGACGAATCCCGGATTCGATTGGGGAATTGACGTGCGGGACGAATCGGGCAAGCCGGTCCCGGAAACCGAAGAATTCCGCAAAATGAAGCAAAGTGGCAGCTTTGCAGTGGGAAGAACTATCCTTATTACGTTGAAGCCGCATGAAACCAGCCAGGATACCATCGAAGTGAGCTATTTATACGATTTGCGAAGTTCCGGCAAATACTGCATCCAAGTGCGCCGTGAGTTTCCCGAAGTCGGCAAGGGCTTCGTAGAGTCAAACCGTCTCGACATCACTATTGAACAGTAGAAAGCTTGGCTTATGGGCTACGAAAACATTCTGTACGAAAAGAAAGAAGGGATCGCATACATCACCTTCAACCGGCCGAAGGTGCTGAATGCACTGAATCGCAAGACGGTGGAAGAGCTGCATCACGCGCTGCTCGATGCTCGCGGGGATGAAGCCGTGCGCGTGCTGATTCTTACCGGCGCAGGCGAAAAATCCTTCGTGGCCGGCGCGGATATTGGAGAGCTGGCGCAGCAAACGCCAGTGAATGGCAAGGAGTTTTCGCTTTACGGCCAGAGTGTGTTTCATTTGCTGGAGACCATGGGCAAGCCATCGATTTGCGCGATCAACGGATTTGCGCTGGGCGGCGGCTGCGAGCTGGCACTCTCCTGCACCATTCGAATCGCGAGCAAAACGGCGAAACTCGGGCAGCCGGAAGTGAAGCTCGGAATCATACCCGGCTATGGCGGAACGCAGCGGCTGGCGCGGCTTTGCGGCAAGGGTGTGGCGCAGGAGCTTTGCCTGACCGGCGAGATGATTACCGCGGAAGAGGCGCTGCGCATCGAGCTGGTCAATCACATTTATGAACCGGCGGAACTAATTCCCGCGGCAGAAGCGATGGCGAAGAAAATCATCGCGAATGCCCCGGTGGCCGTAAAATTCGCGATGGAAGCGATTGAACGTGGCATGGAAATGCCGCAGGAAGAAGGACTCTTCCTGGAGGCGACGCTTTTCGGGCTGGCTTGCGCGACGGAAGATATGCGCGAAGGGACGAAGGCGTTTTTGGAGAAGAGGGCGGCGCAGTTTAAAGGGAAGTGAAGGAAGTAAATGAGGCAGAGGAAGTAAAGGATAGGAAATAGGAGCGGCACGGCGGCGATGGCAGGGAAATTACAACCGGGAAAGATTGACGGGGAATTGAGCGCAGCGGGTTTGCGCTTCGGCATTGTTGTGAGCCGATTCAATAGCTTCATCACGGAGCGGCTGCTGTCCGCGGCGGTGGATGCTCTGGAACGCGCGGGAGCGGGCAACGAAGATGTCACGGTAGTCCACGTTCCGGGAGCGTTCGAATTGCCGTTGGCCGCCAAGAAACTCGCGGCGACTGGGAAATACGATGCACTGATCGCCATCGGTTGCGTGCTTCGCGGCGAAACGACGCACTACGATTATGTTTGTTCGGAGACTTCTCGAGGCTTGCAACTGGCGCAGATGGACACGGGTGTTCCGGTGATTTTTTGTGTGCTGACCTGCGACACGCTGGAGCAAGCCATCGATCGCGCCGGATTGAAGGGTGGGAACAAAGGATTCGAAGCCGGGCTTGCGGCTATCGAGATGGGCCATCTGTCGCGCAGGCTGCACGCCGGCTTTTCGAAAGCGGCGCCCGCTGGAAAGACGCGGCGCAAATAACGTGACCCTCCGGAGAAAATCACGCGAGTTTGCCATGCAGATGTTGTTTCAATGGGACATGAGCAAGCAGGATTTTGGGAAGCTGGAGGGAAAATTCTGGAAGAGCGCGAAGGCCGCGGACACGACGCGCGCGTTTGCTGAGAAATTATTCGAAGGGGCGGCGAAAGATATCGCGGTGCTTGACGCCTTGATCGTGGGGCATTCGGACAATTGGCGGTTCGAACGCATGGCGGCCATCGACCGTGCGATTCTGCGGCTTTCGATTCATGAGCTGCGCGCGGGAGAAACGCCGCCGAAGGTGGTGCTGAATGAGGCGGTTGATCTGGCCAAAAAATATTCTTCCGAGGAGTCCGGGGCGTTTGTGAACGGCATCCTCGACGGCGTCCGTAAGACTTTGATTGTAAAGTAGTTAGAGTAGTTGTTGAGCCCTCGAAGGAATCCCTAAAAGCCTGGCCTTGGTCCGCGAAACTTTGCCGCCCGCGTTGTGTTTGATTTTTCAGCAGTAGGAACCAGTCCGAACGTTATCTTCAGGAGAGAAGACTATGAAGGCAGAAAAGTTAGTCGGTCGAGGTGTGCTCGCGATTGCATTTGTTGGGTTGCTCGCCGGTGGTGCTTCTGCGCAAAGCCCGGATCCGGCCACGCAGCAGCAGGACGTCAAACAGGACAAAAAAGATATTCGAAACGATAAGAAAGATCTGGCGAACGATCGCGCGGATCGCAATGCCGATCAACGCGATATCAACAAAGATAAGACCGATATCAAGAACGACAAGCAGGACATCCACCAGGACAATAAGGACATCAAGAGCGACAAGCGCGACGTTCATCAAGACAACAAAGACATTCGCGGCGACAAAACCGACCTCTCGAAGGACGGCGCCGATCGCAATGCCGATCAGCGCGACATCAACCAGGACAAGACCAAGCTGGCCAAGGATGATGCGAAATACGGCGACAACAGCATGCAAGCCAAAGCCGACCGCAAGGATTTGCATCAGGACCGCACCGACCGCAACGCGGACCAGCGCGACATCAACCATGACAAGACCGAACTCTCGAAGGACCGCACAGACCGTAACAACGACGTCAAAGATCTAAATGCGGACCGCAAAGACCGGAATCAGGATGTGAAAGACTTGCACAGCGATAAGCAGGATCTGAGCCAGGACCGCAAAGATCGCAACAAGGATCAGAAGGACATCAACAAGGACAAGAAGGACTTGCACAAGGATCGCAAGGACCTAAAGCAGGATCGCAAGGGACACAAGTAAGTTTCGCTATGCGAAGAAAAGGGCCGCGCGGTTTTTCCCGCGTGGCCCTTTTTTCTTTTTAGTTGTTCGTTCTACGTTTTTGGCTGGAGATAAACAACGAGAGCGGCTCTGGTCTCACAAGTACAAACGAATCCCCCGAGCCGAAAAGTCAGATGCGAATGGTGCCCTCGAAGACTTTTACGGCGGCTCCGCTCACTCGAGGGACGAGTTTTTTCCCGCTCTGTGATACTTGCACTTCGATGTGGCTTGGACGGCCCATTTCCGCGCCTTGGAGAATACTGAGAGTGTGACCCGTCGCGAGCTTGCCATGGCGAACGAGGTAGGCGCCGAGCGATCCCGCAGCGGAGCCGGTAGCGGCGTCTTCGTAGAGCTCCCACGGCAGCATCCCGCGGGAAAACGCCTTTCCGTTTCCGCCAAGAGTGAAGCAGTAGGCCATGGTCGTGTTTTTGCCTTGCAGGCTCCGGAGTTTGAGCATGTTCATGACGATTTTACCGAGCGCGGCGCGATTTCGCAGAGGAACCATCAGGTTGAAGATGCCGGTGGAGACGAACTCCGGTTCGAGATAGGGATCGAAATCCTTTGGCGCGAGTCCTAAGGCCGCGGCGAGTTTTTTCTTGTTGAGCTTGGCGGGTTTGAAGATGGCCTCTTTTTGCGTCATGGTCACGCGCTGCGGGCGGCCGTCCTTGAAACGGATTTCCACCGGCAGGACGCCCGCTCCGGTTTGCTGCAAGACGTGAACTCCACCTTCCTGTGCGGGAACGACGCCCAGCTCCGCAAGCAGGAACCATGTGCCGATGACCGGATGGCCGGCGAGTTTCAATTCTTCTTTTGTCGTGAAAATTCGCAGGCGCGCGAGGGCTTCCTCTTCGGTGGGTTTCTGCACAAAGACCGTTTCCGAAAGATTCATTTCGCGGGCAATGGCGAGCATCTCGTCGTCGGAGAGCCCGTCACCGTCGGTGATGACCGCGAGAGGGTTGCCTTCGAACCGGGTGGTGGTGAATACGTCAAGAGTGTAGAAGCGATGTTCCATGGCTAGTGGAGGCCGCAGCAAGGGCAAGTGAAGGATTCAAATGCGCTCGAGCTGGGCGACGGTCCTTTCGTTGTTGATGTTGCCGGTGTTGAGAGTGGATTTCGGTTCGATCAAAACAATGTGCACTTCTTCGTCCGCAACAGGGCAATGCTCGACGCCACGCGGGACGACAACGAATTCACCTTCTTTGATGACGGCTTCACTGCCGCGGAATTTCATCCGGAGCGTACCTTTGACGACAAGGAAGAGCTCGTCCTCGTTTTCATGATGATGCCAGATAAATTCACCCTTTAGTTTGACGGCTTTGACGTGGCAGTCGTTTACCTCGCCAATGACGCGCGGGTTGCAGTAGTCGGAGAAGCGGCTGAATTTTTCTTCTAAATTGATTGTGTTCATGGCGGTTCCTAGAGATTGTGAACGATTTTGGTTACAGCTTCGAGAACGCGCCGGGTGGTCCCGGCGTTTGACGTTTCGCAATAGACTCGCAAGAGATTTTCGGTGCCCGAAGCGCGGACCAGCAGCCAGCCAAGTTCGCCGAGATAGAGTTTAATGCCGTCCATATCTTCGCGGCGGACGACCTTCAGATCGAGGATGCGGTCCAGCTTGCTGCTCGAAAAATGTGCGATGGCTTTTTCTTTCTGGCCGGGCTTCAAGTCGAGGTCGACGCGGCCGTAATGATACTCGCCGAATTCGGCATGAATCACGGCAAGCAGCTCGCCCAGCGATTCGCCGTGCCAGGCCATTAGTTCTGCGAGGAAAAGAGCGGAAACCGTGGCGTCGCGCTCGGGAATGTAAAGATTGGTGCCGATGCCGCCGCTCTCTTCGCCGCCGATCAAAATGTTCTGCTCGAGCATCAATTCGCAGATGTATTTGAAGCCGATGGGCGTTTCGTGGAGTTTGCGGCCGAATTTGGCGGCCAGCTTGTCGATGAGTTTGGTGACGGAAAAAGTTTTCGCGATATCTCCGGGCAGGTTGCGCGTTCCCGCCAGGTGCCAGACGAGCAGCGCGAAAATCTGGTGAGGATTGACGAACGCGCCGTCGCGATCGATCGCGCCGATGCGGTCGCCATCGCCGTCGGCGCACAGGCCAGCATCAAATTGTCCCGCGAGCACTGCTTTGCTCAAGGCGTCGATGTGCGGCTCGATCGGCTCGGGATGCACGCCGCCGAAGCGCGGGTCGCGCGTGCCGCGAATTTCATCGCAGGCCACGCCATTGCGCCGGAACAGTGCGACGAGCAGGCCCGTGGCCGAGCCATGCATCACATCGGAGACGAAGCGGAGCTTCGCGGCGCGCAGCCGCTGCCAATCCACAAGTTTTTCGAGCGTGTCAAGATACAGCGCGCGCGGTTCCAGGGGGTGAATCAGGTCTTTTCGCGGCGGCAGCGGCGGCACGCTTTCCTGCTCCACCACGGCTAGCTCTTTTTCAATTTGCGCGACAATGGAAGGCAATGCCGAACTGCCATAGCTCGCTTTGTACTTGATGCCATTCCATGGATAAGGATTGTGGCTGGCGGTGATCATCAGGCCGCCGGCGGCTTTGTGTTGCCGCACAAGCAGGGAGACCGCCGGTGTGGGACACGGTTTATCCGTCAGCCAAACGGGAGTGCCGCTGGCGGAGAGCACTTCGGCGACGCTGGCAGCGATGGTGTCCGAAGCGAAACGATGGTCATAGCCGATGATGACGCCCTTGCGCGCGTCCTCGCAGCGCACCACGTATCGCGCGATGCCTTGCGCCACCATTCGCGCGTTCGCAAACGTGAAGTCTTCCGCGATCACGCCGCGCCAGCCATCGGTTCCAAATTTGATCGAGGTCATGTGTGCCGTGGGAAAGTATACGCGAAGCGTTCAATTCCCCAAGAGCCGGATTGGCCTGGCTGCAGAGAGGCGGACCGCCTTAAAAGACGACCCTTATAAGAGCCTTCTCAATTTTTGCGCTTCAAGCCATTTCACGATTTTGCCGACGTCCTGGGCGCGGTCGCGCGGGCAGATGAGCAGCGCGTCGGGTGTGTCCACGACGATCAGGTCGTTTATACCGATCAAGGCGGCGATTTTTCCCGGGCAGGAAATGAGATTGCCGCGAGCGTCGAGAGCGTAGCCTGGAGTGAGGAAGACGTTGCCGTCCGTGGAGTTTTTGTCCAGCAGCAGTCCGTGAACCGCTCCCCAGGAGCCGATATCGCTCCAGCCGACGTCCGCGGGGATGACGAAGACGCGGGGTTCGCCTACTGCCCTGGTAGCTGGCTCGAGGACCGCGTAGTCCACGGAGATATTCTCGAGCTTCGCGTAAATCGCTCGCAGCTTGCTTGCATAGCTGCGAGTTCCGATGGAGGCCGCGAGTTTTTCCAGCGCCGCGTGTGTCTTCGGCAAAAACTCCCATAGGTTTTCGAGGAACGTGGAAACGCGCCAGAAGAACATCCCGGCGTTCCAGTGATAATTTCCACTGGCGACATATTCTTGCGCGAGCTTCAGTTCGGGCTTTTCCGTAAAGCGCAGCACGGGGAAAACGGGAAATCCTTCGGTACCGATCGGTTCACTCATCCGCTCGATGTAGCCGAATCCCGTCTCCGGCCGCGTCGGAGGAATGCCGAGTACGACCATGCGCCCGGGATGGCTGGCGACGTCGAGAGCTGCGCTCACGATCTCCCGATATTTCTTGTCCAGCTCGATGTAGTGATCGGCGGGCAGCACGGCCATCAACGCATCGCCGCCCGCAACATGGCGAACGTGAATTGATGCTAGAGCGATTGCTGCCGCCGTGTTCCGTCCGACGGGTTCCGTCAGCACACGCTTACGTGCCGCGAGCGGAACTTGCTTGCGCACTGCCGCAGCTTGTTCCGCGTTCGTGACCGTCCAGATGCAGTTGGGATGAACAAGTGGACGCAGGCGCGCGACCGTCTGCTGCAACATCGTGTCCTTGCCGACGATATTCAAGAGTTGTTTGGGCGTGCGTGTGCGGCTGCGTGGCCAGAAACGCGTGCCGCGTCCTCCGGCGAGGATCACAGCGTGAACGGTGAATTTCTCTGATGACATAGAGACGCTGTCCTAGTCAAATACAGTCTTAGAGATCTCGCTGCTTGTGTGCCCCGCCTTTGCGAGTTCATCACGCAAGAATTGAATCTCGGGGACGTAAGTACGTATCAGCACGGTGGGTTCAGAATTCGGCCTCTGTTTGTAATCTTTTTCGCTAGCGGGGAAAATTGCGCCGGCCACGATGTAATAGCTCCCAAGGTCTGCCGGCAAGAACCAACATTCGCCTTGTTTGTACGGGAATGCAAAGCCCGGGCCATCCAGGACGCCATTTCCTGAAACCACAATCAAGAGGTCGAAATGAGATTTGTCCGTTCGCGAGTCTAGAACGGATGCTTCCCATATTTCGGACGCAAAATATGGACACGCGGAAAGCAGATCGCTCTGCGCAAGAGGTGTCTTCGACAGCGGAACTCTGGGTCTTTTGCCACAACCTTGCGAACCGAAGTTCAATACTTCCAGGGCCTTTTGAACGTGGAGTTCACGCGGTTTGCCACGGGCATCGACTCGATCGTAATCGTAAATGCGGTACGTAAGGTCGGAATATTCCTGGACCTCGCAAATCGTCATATTCGGGCCGATAGTGTGCGGGGTCCCGGCCGCAATAAAGAATGTGTCGCCGGCAGTGACGTTGTGGGCTTGGAATAAATCTTCGAGATTCTTGCGGGACTCCAAAGTTTCAATGAATCGTTTTTTTGTGACCCCAGGCTTAAGACCAGCCAGCAGCGTTGCGCCAGGTTCGGCAGAAACTACGTGCCACATCTCCGTTTTGCCCCGGCCTCCGGCGGCCTGTTCGTGCGCCGCGGCGTAGGCGTCGTCCGGATGAACCTGAATGGAAAGTTTGTCTGTGGGGAAAATAAACTTCACGAGCAGCGGGAAGTCCGTTACGGCGGCGAGTTCCTTGCCGCGCCACTCCGCAGGCATTTCGGCCCAAGCCTCGCCGAGCGTTTTTCCGGCATAGGGACCGGTGGCGATCTTACAATCAACCCCTGTAAGCCAAGCCTCGCCGAGCGGCTCAGGCAAATTCGTTTTTTCGGGATAAATCGGCGCTAGTGAGCGTGCGCCCCAAATTCGCGGGCTGAAGATAGGCTCGATGCGCGTGGGCGTTGGCTTCACGAGATGTTTTGGGCTCGCATTTATTTGAGTGGCGCAGAAAAGCGGCAGCTGAGCTGCCGCACTCCAAAATCAGACCGCGGCTTCGGCGCGCGAGAAAAAACGCTCGAGGCGGCGCAACCCTTCGTCGATTCGTTCGATGGATGTGGCGTAGGAAAGCCGCAAGTAACCTGGGGCACCGAACGCTTCGCCGGGCACGAGCGCGACGCGCGCTTTTTCCAGTAGCAACTTGGAGAGATCGGTGCAGGTCTTGGCGTGGGCATGCTTGCCTTCGCCGAGATGCGCCGAAATATTCGGGAACGCGTAAAACGCGCCGCCGGGCCACTCGCAGGTGACGCCCGGAATGGCGCGCAAGCCTTCCACAATGCGCTTTCGCCGCTTGGCGTATTCCGCGAGCATCTGCGGCACAGAATCCATGCTTCCCCGCATGGCTTCCAGCGCAGCGTATTGCGCGATGGACGTGGCGTTCGAAGTGGACTGGCTTTGTAGTTTGATCAGTGCCTGAATCAGCGCTTCGGGACCGAGAGTGTAGCCGATGCGCCAGCCGGTCATGGCAAAAGTTTTCGAAACCGAGCCGATGATGATGACGTTTTCCTTCGAGCCCGCGGCGCTAGCGATGGAGTACGGCTTGTGCGGCTCGTAGGTGAAGTGCGAATAACATTCATCGCCCATCAGCCAGACGTTGTGCTTTTTGCAGACCGCCAGGATGCGTTCGAACTCGTCCGGCGGAACGACGCCGCCCGTGGGATTGCTCGGCGAATTCAGAATCAGCAGTTTCGTTTTCGGAGTAATCGCTTTCTCAATCGCCGCGGCCTTCACGCTGAACCCATCTTCCGGCTTCGTTTCCACGAACACTGGAGTTCCGTGCGCATACTTCACGATGTCCGGAAAGCTCACCCAGTACGGCGCGGGGACAATCACCTCATCGCCTTGCTGCACCAGCACGCTCATCACATTGAAGATGGAGTGCTTTCCGCCGACGCTGACCACGCATTCCTTCGCTTCGTATCCCGAGCCAAGTTCGCGTTTGTGCCACGCGCAGATGGCTTCGCGAAGCGGCATAATGCCGCCCGTCGGCGTGTATTTCGATTTGTTTTCCTCGATCGCTTTGATTGCGGCCTTCTTGATGTGCTCCGGAGTGGGGAAGTCCGGCTCGCCTGGGCCAAAGTCGGCGACGTCCACGCCGCTGGATTTCAGTTTGTCCGCCGCGGCGATGACCGCCGCGGTCGGCGAGATTTGTATGCGGTTAATACGATCCGTTAAGTGCACCGTTGCTCCTTGTGGGATGTGATCAGCCTACCGTTAAATCTAAGAAACTTTCGCGCGCAGCATTTGCTCGACGATCGGCGGCACCAGATCGGTCAAAGGCGCGCCGTGCTGCGCGATTTCCCGCACCAGCTTGGAACTCAAATAACTGTATGGCTCGCCGGGAAGCATGAATACCGTTTCAAGCCGAGGCTCAAGTTTGCGGTTCATCAGCGCCATCTGCAATTCGTATTCATAGTCGGAAACGGCGCGAATGCCGCGCAGAATCACGCCGGCGTGCTTCTTGCGCGCATAGTCAACGAGCAGGCCGTCGAATACATCCACTTCCACCGAACTCCACTTCTTGGTCACTTCGCGCAGCATCTCCACGCGTTCCGGAACGGTGAACAGCGGCTGCTTTTCCGTGTTGCGCAGCACCGCCACGATCAACAGGTCAAACATCTTTTCGCCGCGCTC
>Ga0210401_10002925_pt1 | contig 18543 bp, 23 predicted proteins | sample IncBWH32MmetaG_FD_150866 | JGI IMG/M metagenome (GOLD analysis project Ga0210401, IMG submission 150866) | Forest soil microbial communities from Barre Woods Harvard Forest LTER site, Petersham, Massachusetts, United States - Inc-BW-H-32-M | ecosystem: Environmental > Terrestrial > Soil >... | reverse complement strand
TCGTATACTGTGCGACAGCCGTCGGTATACGGTACAGTGTGCAGCCCTAGGTCACCATGCCACCTAGCAGCGAGCCAACTCGTGCCTGCACTCAGACATTGACGCGGCACTACCGACAGCTACGGGGCTATACATGCCGACAGTTCACTCATACGCTCGATTTACAACCTCGCCGCAATACTCAAACATCCTGCCGATCTCAGATGGCAAGTGCCCCGCGTGCTCACATCCGCAGAGCTCCTGCGGCGTGGCTGTACCCTCACCATTAGCCGAGCTATCGGTGCAGGCGAGAGAGCGACGCCCGTGCTGCCGGTGCCAATGCCAATGCTGGGCAGTGCCAGTGGCCCGATCGTTGCGATCGTTTCACTCGGACATGCATGGGGGATGTGAGACGTCGAGCGGAGTGATGGTAAAGGTGAGCAGAGGATTCCTAGTTTGCCGACAAGGATACTAAACGCATCGGCATTGTGTGCCTTTTGGACGCGTACCGCCACATGAGGGGTTTATTTGTCTCCATAGACTGAATTGTGGCCTCGCGTATCACAGGTTGGTATCCATCAAGGCACCGACAGAGAGACAGCCCCAACATCACCATCACATCCCCTTGTAACATTGTACGTGCGCACATGCTCAGCAGCTCAGCGATGCGACAGCCTCAATACTCGCGCGAGGATGGTATACGTGAGACTCCTCAATAAGGCCTCAATGATGCGTAGCAGCACAGCGTTTTCAGCCGAAAGCAAAGCCCAATCTATTGCCAGCGAAGGTGCACGTGAGGGAATAAACGAGTGTATATGAACGAGTTTAACTACTGTAAACGACGTGTGGACCGTGCGCACCGTCATAAATGTCTGTACGGTAAAGCAACGATTGTATGAACTAAAACTACTGGGGGCCGACTGCAATTTCCGCGACATGATGGGAATGACGTCGGCCGGCCCTCAGTGCGTTCCTCCCTTCAGTCTCCCGACACGTATCACTCGCTTCCATCACTTTTAAAAGTAAAATGACACAACGACAGCAACATATGCTGTGCGGGAAATAGTTTAAGCGCGCATACAAATGCTTTGGTTAAAGAACCGACGTGTATATCTAGTCAAGAAGTGCTACGCCGAGTTCAGCAACCCGAGGCACTTGGAATGGATGGGTAGCGGGATGCCTTCTCGTACCCATACCCGCCAATACCCTACCGGCACGGGTCGTGGGTTTACTCGAGTAACTCGACCTGCGGCAATGCCTATTTGTGAATGGAGAGCAGCAAGTCAAAGACAAAATACAAATGAAGGAATGTACAAAGAGACCTGATTGAGCCTATGTATGGTAAAATCCTTCCCCAACAGACTTGAACATAGAAATAGTCCAGACTGGGACTCGGCGATATGTGAAACGTGGAGTGACGGGCTTTTCAAGGTGGTGCGCACTTGTGGTGTCTGCCAACGAAGCTTGGGGCCGTTGAATGGGGCGCGGCGAGAGAAGGGGCTTTGTCGTGAGGGGATTAGGGGAAAGCGTCAGTTGTAAGACACTGAGGGTGGAAGGGGACGGGTTGTAGATGAGACGTGAAAAATGAATGGCAGAAAGGAATGGAAAGTGCCAGCGTGAGGTGAGGCTAAGCCTGGAGTGAGGGCCGACGGGTGCAGGTCGAAAGTGCTCGTCTCCAAGTACAGGCTGTACAGTGCGTGCTGTCCAGCTGGCCTTGCATCACCAAAGGCTCATTTTCCTGATGTGCTGCTTGAGATCTCTTTCTGTATGACAGTGGCTTAGGGGAAAATACTGGGATAAATGCTTGGATCTGAGGGAGGTAGTATGTTATACATACTCTATAAGAGACAGTGTACATGAAGTGCCAAATGTTCCAGTGAGAAACAGAATGTGTTCCAAACATCTCAAGTAGTGTCGATTTCAATGCAGGCCAGATATGACACTTTTTGACGCGTGCATCTCCATGCAAAGCAGACCACGCTCTGCAGACATTAAGGACCCTGCACATAAGTCCCCCCTGATAATTCCTTCTGAAAAGTTCTAACACATTTGGGGCATTAATAGCGGTAGATGTTCTGCCTTTTCCGTTCCGCCAAATGCATTGAGTTCGATCATATCACAACACCGTTCAGTTTTTTAGAATCCTCTTGGTAGACTTTCTTTAGAGAGGCTGAATCTAAACGATCTAAACACCAAATAGCTAGCAATGAATTGTTATGTATTGGGGCACTCCCCAAATAAATCACACAGGGCCTTTGAAGCTTATCCAACTGTGCGATGTCTTCTGGGTACAGCATCCTCCCATTTTTTGGCAGCTTAAATAAGATCTCCAGGCTAATCATGCAAAGAAAATTCTCGCTCAATTAGATCAGATTGCCTGCTATGTTAATGGGACATGATTATGTAATACTTCCAGGCATAATATTCCGAGCTTTCCTGGCTGTTTGAGATGCACAATGAGTGCTATGCTATTTTTTTTTGTTCCCTCTGGATCCACTCCATCTATTTTCCTGCTATGATTATCTTGCCGTGATTTAGAGGCATAGAGGGCAGTGACCGGCTCAAAACTGCATCATTGGAAAATCTAGATAAAGGCGCTAATATAGGAGCTGCCGATGAAACGCATTGGCAATGGCCCTGAATTAATGGTGGGCCTTGGTCTTCAATTTTCCCTGAGACGATGCCACAGCTTCGCTTGTGAGTGCCAAACCCACGGACATGGCCTTGCGCCGCATGAGGCGTGAGGCGCTGCCCACCCCAAAAAAGCTATGTTTTCAACAACCGCTCGGCCTCCGGTCTCAGAAAGCTCCCTAAATATCAATTGGTGGCACTTCTTTTCATTTTTTGGAACAAAGTATGGGCAAGCGCGTTTCCACATCACCAATGAGCATTAAAAAACCATCGTATTATCAGAGGTGAGCCCTGGTTATGACAGTAATGAAGAGGCCTCAGTTTCACTCAGTTCCATAACTAAACTTTAGAAAAGGAACAAAGCTTCGAGCTTACCAGCGAGAGTATGCTCGGCAGAAGCGAGCTCCGGGGCGTCGGAAGGTCAGCAAAGCGGAGCGGCAGCTGCTGGAGGAACAGTATGTGACGAAGCGTTCACTTATGAAATTGGAAGGCGCATCAAAAAACCCAAGTGATGCCTATTCCCAGTGGGTTCTTTCTTCTCTGACCATTCAGTTCTCATGCAGAGATCAAGGGGTTACGCATGTGCGCTTATTGTGCGTTCACGAGCCATGGATCCCGGACGAACTGCAAGCATGGCTGAGAGGGAAGAAACAACCTGGCAGCATTTCAAAGAGTTGAAAGGCACTCTTCTGAGGCTATCTCCGCATCGGTGGAAAGAGGACTTCAAGCCTCATGTTGACCAATTCATTGCAGAGCGTCTCCTTGAAAAGGATATCATCACTGTGATACCATGCGATGATGAAGAAGAGGAGGAGCTTGACCGCATCTGCCTTCATGGGATACGGCGTTTGGTTGCTGGTGCCGCTCAAGAATGGGAGCTGATACAACAACCCAAGCATGCTGCTACATGTGCGGAGCTTGATAGCGCACTTGTATGGCAAGGTAGAGCGTATGTGAGCCCCAATTTTTGTGCTATTTCCTCACTTTGACCACATTTTCAGAGTGAATTTGAGGAAGTTTTACCAATGTTATGGCTGGTGATACCAAACTCATGTTATGAATCCATAATTCTCCTCATGTCTGTGCCCACTCGTCCTGTGCTCCCTTATGTGCCATTTTCCCTTTCATCGTCTTCCCGTTTCCTTTTATCCCCCTCTAACTGTTTCTTTCCCTCTGTATATCTCCATTTCAGTCATCCTGTAATCAATGTTGCGCGAAGGGTGAGCGAGCGGGGATCGGCTCTGCGTGAGCCCGGGCGAGAGTGCGTGAGCGAGCGAGTGTGTGCGTGCATGCACGCGTTCGTGCTAGGCATTGTCACAGGTTGGGCAAACCCGTGACCTGTGCGGGTACCGGCGGGTATGGGTACGGGTAGACATTCCGCTACCTGTCAAAAACTCTTACCCCAGTCGCGGGTATCGCGGGTATCGGTGCAGCACACCGCAACGCACACCCACCTCAGCTACGATCGCGACCGCAGCAAGACTGTCTCCACAGCCTCCAACATCAAGCCCATTCTCGAATTCGTGCAAGGAAACTGCGCTGACCCCGACGACACCCCCACCACGCCCAACTAACAACCTGCCGACACGAGATGTGGCACATCGCCTTCCCCTTCAATGTCCAGCACGCTGGTAGCTGCGGATGTGCCTGCGGGCTCCCTCGTCGGCGTCGCGCATGCACGGGGGCCGCCCCTTGCTGTGGGCCGCATGGCCATCGACTCCGACAAGGTCAACCAGAGCGTTTCGGCGGTCATCGTTCTCCAACCCATACTTTGACCACACACTGACCACACTCGATACAGCATCCCCAACACCATTCGCTGGTCACGCGCTTCAGCAACGGCGACAACATATCCCGCGCCGCCGATACCCACCACAGTCACGACCGCGACTGTGACAAGGCCAGCCCCCCAGTCTTCGAAATCAAACCCGTCGCAGCGCCGGACCTGCAGAAGTGCTGGTCCCCCACTGTCCTGAAGCGTCCCAAGGGCATCGCCTTGGTCATCTCGTGCGTTTCAATAACGTCCTCGTCATCCATCCTTCACTAATGATGTGACGCATGTGTGAAAGACCTTGGAACTACCCTGTTGTTCTCAGCCTGCTGCCACTTACCGGCGCCATGGCCGCCGGATGCCCAGCCATGCTCAAATCATCTGAGGTCGGCCCTGTAGTCGTGGCGCTCTTCGCCGATCTCCTTCCCAAATACCTCAATACCTCTGCCTATCGCATCATCAACAGAGGCGTCCCCGAAATCACAGCGCGTGTGCGGATTGGAGGATTTAGCCCTCCATATCGTGCGTCGGTTCGCGTACTCATCGTTTGTTTTTGGCATGCTCGACTCCTGTGCCCTCAGCAGCCTCGGCGAATGCCCCGACTCCCCCCGACTTCGGCAGCAACAGCAGCATCGACGACAACGACGACAACACCAATAATGCCATTATCAGTGGATTGCCAACAGCTGCAACAACGCCACCAAACATCATCAATACCGCCCGCACCATCAACCCTGACGCTGTATACTAGTCGCTTGTGTTGTAGTCCCATGTGGGCCATGTCGTAGCGTAATGATATAATCGAAATCTATATAGTTGAAGTTGAACATTGAGCGTTAATTGAATCTCCTTCCTGTCACACGGGTTGTCTGGGAATGTCTGGGGCCGGGCTGCGAAGCCACGACACCTCATGGCCGCTGGGCGTCGCTGTGATGTGCAGTCACTCTCGGAGGTGAGGGAGGGGGCGGTGTGATTGGCGGTGTCTTGTCGCTTCGAGGACCAGGGGACAGCACCGCCGTCGGTGAGAGACGTGTGCCCGGTCCCCGGTATGGCACACCAGTACTTCAAGTTGGCCTTGTTGCCATCTGGATTTGCATTTGTGTAGCCCTCTGATGGGCTGCTTGCCTCGACGTGTGTGGACGGTGGGTCGGGTGTGCCAGAGAGATAGAGGGTCCTCTCGATGGCCTCCCGACATGCCCGACACGCCCGACACGGCTGACTCACGGCTGTCACTATACCAGAACCAGAATACGAGTAGTAGCCACCAGGCCCACCACAGGGATTGGGAACCGGCCCGCCAAACGGGACACAACTGGCAGTTTACGGGGCCTATTGGAGGGATCAATATCGATCAATATCGATCAATTCTCATCATTATACCCACTGGCAAGTTCCAAAACATAGCTCATCCTACCTTTCCATGCCGAAAACCCGTAACACTGTAAAGGCGGCAGATGTCCTCCGAAGAAAATCAAAGGCTAAAGCGATAGAATGGGAGCCCCGGATGTACTCTCGAGGAATCAGAGATGTCCCAGTGGAAGTAATTTCCACGGCACATCAATCGAGGTTGAAGAAAAAGGGCACTAGACGACCAAGTGCAGAGAACGATAATATGTTGCAGGGTGAAGCTGCTCCCCATCCCATGGATGTCGATGAGACATTCTGGGCAGAGGAGCCAGTCGTTCCCACTAGCGAAAAGAGAGTAAGGCAGCCTGCACCCCCTTTCTTAGCAAACCTCACACATATCTCCCAGACCCAGCACGACTACATTGGAGAATTTATCCCCAAGATTTCGCCTTACCTGGACTGCCTCCTCAATTTAGAAGGTGTTCCGGCGACAACTACATGCCAGAGCTGCCAGTCTGCTCCGTTTGAGTGGAGGTGCTCCGACTGCTTTCCTGCGCTCGTACTCTGCAAGGAGTGCTGCCGAAAGTCACACCAGCGGCTTCCATTCCACAGGGTTCAAAAATGGGCCTTAAACTACTTCAAGCCATCGTGGTTGCGGGAGGTTGGAGTGCACTTGCAACTTGGGCATTCCGGAGACCCATGCCCAAATCAAATTGTGTGTTATGACATATTTTCTGTACTGGATCCTATTCAAAAACGCATTTACAGCTTGACTTCAACCATGAATATGAAGACGAATACGAGGGTAGTAGTGATGACATTCTTGCAGATGAATATCCGGTGGCAGTTGATCAGGAGGAATTCCAACTTGGCTTCGACAACTCAAAGCCGGCTAAAAATGACAATGATGGCAACCAAATAATCACCGTCATCGATAGATCTGGTGTCCATGGCATTGGCGTCAGGTGGTGTTGCTGCCTCAATGCCCGCGAGCGTGACATGCAATTGATGGAGGCAGGGCTCTTTCCGGCCACCTTTCGAAACCCCAAGACTGCATTTACATTTCGGGTTCTAGAGGAATTTCACTTGGACAATCTTGAGTGCAAGACAACCCCAAGCCAGTTTTTTAGCCGCCTAAGGAGACTGACGAGCGATGAATTTCCAAATTGTGTGCCGGTGAGTTAAGCCAGCATATCTGCCGATAAAGTATATTGACGTGCAGATGTAGGACCGATATCGGGAGCTGCTAAGAGTCAGCAGACTTTGGAGAGCTCTAATTACTCAAAAGAAGTTCGGTTTTGGCTACAGTGAACGCAAAGATCCAAAGCCTGGTTCCATGGCTATATTCTGTGCTCTGTGTGCACAGCCTGGAATTAACCTCCCTGAAGATTGGAGAGAGTATGAAGATAGGTTTGTCTAATAGATGTTTCTACACGGAAGCTGCTTACGCGTTGCTTCAGTAACAACCTTTTTATGCGAGGCTTTATGATGGACGGTAACTTCCAAGCGGAGCACATGAGGATGAGGAACCCTGAAAATGATGTTCAGCTTTCTGATGGAGCTGGATTTATGGTCAGCAAAACGCCATACGAGCTACATCTGAAGTCAGCAGTCGAGAGGCAGCAGGTCGGCGCTATTTCTCGAATTTCGGCAGGCATTTGCTCACACTCTGAGTCTCTGACAGAAATCAACGTGCCACGACCACCGTGCAGTGAACAGCATAAACAAACATAGCGGCCATCTTGAATCAACTGGGATTGGGGCTACGGCATGCATACACGGGGCCTTTGTACCAGACTCTGTAGTTGATTTTCAAAGGGGTGAAGCGTGAGTACCATATCTATCAGCATACGTAGCAAAACTGAGGCCCCCGAGAGTCAGAGAAACATGGATTATTCCATATTCAAGGCCCTGAACTTTAACATGGACGGCATAGAGGCAGCCCTAATTTGCTACGACATCATGTGTCAATGGAGCGTTCATATGAAGGACAGGGTGACCAGCAGCAGGCACCTCAAGATTCCTGACGGCCTCGAACTCAGACTAGGCATCGGCCTTTTCCATATTCATGGGCACCAGGATACCTGCCTCGCCAGGTATTCACCCAGCTTCATTGAAGGTGGCCGACAAATAGATGGCGAGACAATTGAAACGCTTTGGGCTCCGCTCAATGAGATCTCTAGGAGCACAAGGGGAATGACAACATCTCATCGCAAGGAGGTCATAGATGACCACATGAATGACTCAAATTGGAAGAAGCTTGTTGATTTGGGTGAGCTCCCCCTCACAGGTACCGTATCTGAGCTGACAGAGATCATGCAGTCAATGCTGTATCTAAACGCTACCGCCGGGCGCTTTCTGGGGCAATGCTTAGTTCGGCGGCATTTGATAGCATAAACGGATCGGCAAGCGAAGATTGTATCAGTATTTGGGCCGACGAAGAGGAACATGCAAGAACGGAACGCATGCGTGACGTTACTGTCATGGACATCTATGACATCAAGATGGAGAGGCGTGAGTTTGGTCATTTTACCCTACTTTCCGTTGACCTCTGGCTTCAGTCCCTTCTCGGGCAGAAATACTTCTTGAATTGACAGAAAAGGAGATAGGCGAAGCCCGACATAAAGGAAACGCTGCTTGGCTTGCCAGCGGATTGAAAATTCAAGAGATGCAGTATGGCTTCAGCAGTTTCATCGCTTCTAATTTTGATGCCAATAAATACACAGGTTATCACTTCAAGCCCTGGTGAGGAAGATTGGGTCTCATCCGACACCTGATCAAAAACGGGACATTATCTTGAGGCGCTCACAAATCCAAGATAAGGTTGAGACCTTCCAGAGACAGGCCGGAAGCATACTCCATGCTGTTGTCAATGACGCTGATGACTCCTGGGGGGATGACTGTTCAAGAGAAGTGTATTCTGGTGCCGAATTTGATGGCATTGGTGAAGAAGACGATGAGGAGCTCAGTTCGGCTGCTGAAGGACACAATCAACCACAATTGGAAAGAAACGGGCCTCGGGATGGCCACACAGACGCAGAGTATATCTCAGTGCATCTTCCATCCCATCTAGGACGCAGCTGGTGTAATAGTAATGCTGCCGACGATCTAGCAAAGGCAGAATTACGCCTACGGGAGGGCCAACTCAATGACTCTTTACATCACATTCGCATTGCCCTAGGGCACAAATCCTACGTGTTCAGAAACAACGTGCGTCCAGCACGTACGCAGAGACTCAAGACACGAGCCTGGGCAGAAGTACATGCCGTCGAGTCAACAGTTCAACATCATGCTCGGGTATATAATCGTGCGCGGCGTGCAATGCTAGATCTAGGTGCCGAGGCCTCTCTCCTTGATCGGTACAAAGTCCTGGAGCGCCAGGAGTTGAGAATAGAGACTGCGGTAATTGCACCTAATGTGCGCGGGCAACGGAACAAAACGCTACCTTGGTTTTGGTCTATGGATGTCCAGAGAGATGCCGATGTCGGAGCATGGATGAATGACTGTAGGGACATTTAATTTCACACACCCTCTGATGGATGCTGAAAAATGAATTTTGCGCAGTTTATCGAGTACATTGGCTGAGGGCGAAAGCCCAACAGACACGGTGGATTGAAGAGCTCCAGTGTCTCCAAGTTGAGATGGAGTCCGCTCTCCGATTTTTTCAATACCAAGAGAAATTTTGGCAAGAGAGACGAGAGCTCATTGATTCTCAATCGCAGCCAGGGCACGCTGCATGGGCTGCAAAGAAAAGCGCAATGTGGCATTCAATGGCCTTGCAGGCGTATTCCAGATTTCATGCTTTACTCGAAAGCCACCCACCTCCCGATTTTGCTACTGTAGTACGGCCTCATTCCAACGGATCCCTACTCTCTTAGATTTCCATCTTAGTTTCCGATATTTGTATAGCCTAGGAGCATTGTATTAGTACTAACAGAATTCTCGTATGAGCCCTTGGATGTTAGATGAAAATGTCAAGACTCATTTGTGTAACCAGGCAAGGATGGAGCGACTGTTTTAGGTAATAGCTTGAAGCTTGAAGCATAGAGCAGCCCATTTCGGCATGTAAAATCTTGTGCAAGGACTAGCAGAGAGGCCCATAATAGTTCCAACCATAGCCGACGGGCTACCACCTCGCATGGGCGATGGTATAGACATCGTACGGCGATGGGCGAATCAAATACATAAATTATGAGTGGGCCCAGATGAAGGTCTGCCTATCACCTATGTCGGGGCATTTTAGAAGCCTAAGTATCACATAGAAAACGCCATACTAATGGCGCGTGATAAGTTTGTTCCTGCTCTAGGCAGGACCCATCCGTTCGTCTTGCTCGCTCTCATAATTGAGGTGGACGATGTCGGACGCGTTGTCGTCCACGGCGCTCATCGGGGCGTCCCTGTCCAACGTAGCGGACGAGGGGCCAGCGGCGGACGAGGAGCCAGCGGCAGCGTTGTCTGTCGCGTTCTCCTTGCCATGGTGTGTACGACGAGCGCTACGCGCGACAACTGTCTCGCATGCTAGCCCGTTGTGTGCTTGATGGGCCAACACGAGCCTAGATTACTGCGAACGACATGGGCCCATGCAAGTGCTTGGGTGCACTTTCTTTCAGCATGTTCTGGGCCAACTTGAACCCATCGGCAAGTGAAGTGCATTCGCGCTGTGGGAAAATGTAAGAACTTGACAGCCCTCCCAATGTCCGCAAATTATGTCGGCCCACACAACTGCCTCGCATGCTAGCCTGTTGTGCACTTGATGGGCAATCACGCGAGTATATTACAGCGCGTGTGAAATGGGCCCATGTGAGCGGTGGTTAGGCGCGCTTGCTTTCACACTACTCAGGGCCAATACGAACTCATCGGCAAGAAGCAGAGCATGTGCAGATCGGCTGCGAGCACTTCATTCGGCAGCCATCCTGCTGTTTGAAAATCATGTTGGCCCACGCATCAGCCTAGCGTTCCGGCCAATTATGTGATTGATGGGCCGACACGAGCTACTTGTCAGTATATTACAGTACATGAAATGGGCCCATGAAAATAGTTGGGTACAATTACGTTCGCCCTGCTCTGGGCCAATTCGAGCTCATCGGCAAGAAGTAGTGCATTTGGAGGGTGGGCCAATGCAAGAATTTCGCTTGACAGCCCTCTGCGAGTCCACGTGCTGAACACCAGCTGCCCAGCGGTGGAGCCAGAGGTGAGATAGGTGAGATCGGTGAGACTGCACCCGAACACACCAATCCTAAAACGACATGAAAGTTTCGGCTTTTATTACAATCGGTGTACCATCGGTAGCTATGCTACTAGCTACTAGTACACCGTGTCCTACACATCGGCATCTTCCATTCTTTTGACAATGACATCCAATTCCTTATTATTGTGGCCCTCCAAATCTCGAACCATCATATCAAGAATCTCGCTCAAATCATCTCCCATCGTAGAAATACTTGAAAGGACGTCACGTACGTCTTCCATACCGGATGCATCGTGGCGTAAGGACAATGCTCGGGAATGGAGATCATCCTAGAACAAGCGTCAATCGGCAGCCATACCAATATGGGAACCGGCTGGACAAACCAGTTCATGCGTGCGCTCTCCTTCTTCCCCTGTGCTAGGGTGACCTTCCTTCTCGATTTCTGTGGGAGATGGTGCTCTCTGTCCCCATACCCAACCTGCATGGACAAGAGTAAGGAGCACATCGGGGATTTCGGAGCTAGCAATGTGAGACTCACGTGGCGATTTGGATAAGCTGCTAGAGCCTTGAGGCTCTGACAATGGAGAGCGTGTCCTCTGCACGCCAGATTCTGGCTCTGGGGACTTGGGGCGTGCCCTGTCCATTCCAAAGCGTAACTTTGGCTCTAGAGGCTTTGGGGGCTGCCGCCTGTCCATGCCATACGGCGACTTGGGCTCTGGAGGCTTGGGGGGGCGCACCCTGTCCATGCCAAAGCGTAACTTTGGCTCTGAAGGCTTTGGGGGCGGCGGCCTGTCCATGCCATACGGTGACTTGGGCTCTAGAGGCTTGGGGAGGCGCACCCTGTCCATGCCAAAGCGTAACTTGGGCTCTGAAGGCTTTGGGGGCTGCGGCCTGTCCATGCCATACGGTGACTTGGGCTCTGGAGGCTTGGGGAGGCGCACCCTGTCCATGCCAAAGCGTGACTTTGGCTCTGGGAGCTGTGAGTGTGCCTTGGCCATGCTAAAGTCAGAAATTGGCCCAGGGGATGATTCAATCGTGGCATCGGAAGGGGGTACAGAGCCCATGTGCATATCGGAATCTTCTCTCGGTGGCTCCATGGCGGTGCCTAGCTGACCTTTAGGTGAAGGACGACGCAAGGAGAGGGGATGGGCTATGGTACTGTATGTGAAGCGCAATTGTTCTTCGTCTTCGTCTTCCTAAATTTTTTGCTGAGTCATGTCCCAAAACAGGTAAGCTCAAAACCTTGAGGAGGCCTATAACGGTACAGTACAACTTGTAACGCACATCCGGTGTAGGTCCGTAACGTGATTTCAATGGCCCAAAAACAGGCCGAAGGGTTACCCAATGGGTATTACGCCAGGTGGTGGGGCGAACAGTTAGGATCGAAGAGTCGTAAAGGTGGACGTTCACAGATTGTTCTATCGGCAGCGTGCTTGTCAGGCCGACGTCAGCATGTGCAGAAAGGAAAGGTTCGTTGGCTGCATACGGACAATTCCCCATGGGGAGCTGCCGATCGGGAGTATGACCATCGGTCAAGTATGCCGATAGCTCACAGCGCGGTGTGTCCAGGCGCTGCAATGGGTAACAAAAAAATACTACACCAACTCGGAATCGAACTGACGGACTGCTGCTCGCTCATGTAAGCAAAATACAATTATGTCCATGTATCATGCAGCTGGCTTTCCGTTACACCATTACAATTACATTTCTTTTATCCAATACATGACTGATGAAAACGAGTATGGGATCAACGGTTCTGCGCGAGGACTCGAGCCTCACGCGCATGCATGACGAGCTCGATGGGGGTGTACCATGCAACTCCACACTGCGATGGCCGACAGCGACCGTCTGCACACCACCAAATGCGAACCGACCTTGAACGCGGTCACGATTCATGGTGCCGTAAGCTCAGGCTGCTGCATAGCGACTCGTGCTCCCAATCTGCGCTGGGCTCTCACCATGCGTCACGGTCGAGCTGTCCATCTGGTCCCAATTCCTGCCACACCTACGTTCGCAGCCACGCCGATTGCCATGCATCTCGGCTTTCCGCCTATCCTGCTGGCCTTGTTTATGCAACCTGGACGCTCACCCCCGTACTGGCTCCGCTATCGCACGAGCAACTCTTGCACGGTGTGGCTCGCCTTGATGCGTGCTGTAGCATAGGACGTTGGTCCACGCGGTGTGAGTTCAGGGAGTGGTCTGGGATCCGAGTTGAAGGTCACATTCCTGTGTGAACGAGAGCGCGCAGAAGGAGTGCGAGCGGGTGGGGGTCGGCTCCGCATGAACCCAGGCGAGAGAGTGCGTGCGTGCGTGCGTGCAACGCAATCCAATACGAGGTGCGGGTGCGCAACCAGGAGGCGAGTTGACGGCGATTCGTGGCTCAGGTTTATCGCTTCATGCGGCGGACACCGGCTGGACGTGGGGCTGGGACGCAAGCAAGGGAAAGAAAGCACACATGTAGAGGGGGAAAAGGGCTAACGAGGAATGTCTTGCCGGCGACAAGGCTGCGCGGCGTCATAACAATAAATATGTTGTTCATGAAGCGGTCCTTCTTAAACCTACAAAGTGTCTCCGATGACGTGGGTACTTGGGCGGCGCGAGCCCTTGTGAGGCTGCAGCCAGCGCAAAGCGATGCATTGGTTCAGTGGATTTGGAGGATCCGCGCTTGTTGTATTGATCCCGTGGATGGCGAGCGTTGACTTGAAAAGGGGAAGGCGGCGATCCGATGACAAGGAAAACGGAAAGACAGGGACAAGAAACAAGGAAGGTAAGGAAAGGTCGGGCAAACAAGGGTGGCGAGGGCAGGGGACAAGGTGTGGCGAACCAACACAAAACACAATAACGCGTGCAAGTGCATGCGATGGATGATAATTATGATCATGTTATGTGCCCCAGTTTCGCGTTTCTCATGTCCTTTCCTTCCATATGTACTTAACCACTTCCCAGTGCCCCACCCACAGGCTGCCGAAGAGCATCTCCTCGCGCCCGCCTCCTCCCCTGCCGACAAAGCTGCCCCGCCGTGCCCCGTCCACCGCCCGCCAAGAAGCCCTCCTCGCGCTCGCCGCCTCCTCTACCACGACCGTTCCCGTGCCGTAGTCGAATGCTTCCGCTCTTCTCTGTCGGGCTGTCGGGTGATGTTTGCCCTGCCTTCACTTGAGCCAATGATTACCTGAGCTGTATTACATAGCGTAGTTGGTCGTAATTATCATCTCATCTCACGGATGCTATGTGTATTCAGCTGACACAGCAGCGTCACGTGGATCGGTCAGCGATTAGATAGCACATGCATCTATGACAACTTTGCGTCTGGCTAATTCTACTCCATGAGATCGTACTCCTCCCCTTGATAGCCCCGATCCAACGTTTCCTCCCGATATTTAAAGTTTACAGCGTGCTTCCGAAGGACCTCAATAAGACTCTGATGCGTACCGATCATTGATTGGAGGTCTTTGACAGTCTTTTGCAGGTCCTTGACAGTCGTCTCGAGCTCATCGCATTTGAGTTTCAGAGTCTGGACCTCATTTTCGAGGCCTTGGACTACTGTTATATCGTTACCTGTGATAGCAGCATATGTCATCAGAAACGTGTCAAGCAGGACCCTCTGTGAACATACGTGGCTCTATCTCCCGATCCCTGCCTACCTCCGGAGGTTTGTCCGAGATTTCTTCAGGGAATGAATTATTGGCATCGGCATCCGATAAACGTGCCTTCTGAGCTGCTTTCCCTTTGGCTCCGTGCATACATACAGCTACCTTTGAGCGGCGAGTGTTTGAGCGATTGCCTTGAACAGCTCCCGACGAAGCACGTCGACGCTTCTTCCCTTTCTTGCACGTGCTGGGAGATGTACTGCCCGTATGTGCTAGATTGTCTTCCAGGGTATGGACTGTTGCGTCTGACGTGTCTTGAGCGGCATTGCTTGCTTCCCCTGAGTTGTCTTGAGGGGCAGATGCCTCGCATTCTCGGCAGCAAGCTACCGATGTGAGAGCATGATCATTCTGATCGGAGAGAAGAGACCGACCATTTTGCCCAGGGAAATGTATTTCTAGCGGGGGTAATTCACTGGGCGAAGTATATAAGTTGTCTGTTAACACCCTTTCGTCGCTCTCTGAGATGGCGCTTAAGTCTGGCTTTGTCTCGTCCGTATTCATCGCCTTTGTGAGGCTCAATAAAAGCGGATGAATACGGACTGGGGGGCTTCTGGTTCCGAGTCTGTTGCATATGGTGGCATAAAAGTCAATCGAGACTTTCTAGATGAATCTGAGAATGGCTCATCGAAGCAGTTGAAGAAATAAGGCGTGCCAGGTGACGTTTAAATACTCCCTCCCAATCATTTTGGCTCTTATTAGCAGGATATGCGCGGTATGCTTCTAGGTCTTCTTTGACCATCGCTGCGTAGTGGTGGAGAATCTGTTCTTCATCGGTCAGATTCAGAGCTTCTCCAGAGTTTCCAGAGTTGGATATTGACATGGTAAGCAAGCAGGGGAGCCGATGGCCATATCGGCTACTGGGCCACTGCGTGTTTATCTCAGTACTCAACTCAGCAGCGCCTAGGCCTAAAGCTTGGCGCTTAGCGCTTATCAGCCGCTTATCATTGGCCAATATATTATGTCACGCTATAAGGGTTATCATCGGGGTTCGGGGATCAGATCTGCCGACATGCTGCAATCTACAACTACAATGCAGGGAGGAGTTCCGGAAAGAAAACAGTGCTCCTCCGAGATAAGTGACGATGCGTTTGAGGTCATGGTGAGCACACCTAATCTAGTTCCATTTCTATCTCCTTGATTCGATGCCCATAGATGCACTCTGCTTTCTGGAGGGGAATTGAGCGTCTCGGGATGCCAGAGTCAGACTCTCTTCAATGCCAGGGAGAAAACTCGGGAAAGTCTACATCTGAACATATGGAAGGCATCAGTGGGGTACCAAAAAATGTGACCCAATTAAAGCCTGTCATTGACCAACTTGTGCGAAAGGTGATTATGTTCATTATGTGACCGGTCTAGGCTAACCCAAACCCAACATCGTGATAGGATCTCCCGATGGGGGTCGACGAACAATGGCTTACGAGAGCCAAAGCATTGATCAAATGGATAAAGGGGGAATATTTATCAACAATAGTTTGCTTAAAGAGCTTATACGCGACATCAATGATGAATACGGGTTTAAGGATGCGGAAGAAGAGTTTGCAAGTGGGCAGCCAGATGAGATTTAGACACTTGTTTAGTTACATGTACCAATCTATATTTTATCCGGAGCTGCTTGAATTTTCCAGTTTGTCGGCTAGCTCATTGCGACGTTGAATCCCAACCTCCAGAAATGATACGACCGATCGTATGGCACTTCCGATTTCTCCATGTTGCTGCACCGCTTTTTTGAAGTTGTTGATTGTCTTGGAACGGAGCTCCGCTCCAGCTACCCTCTATAACCCTGGATGAGTAGAGTATTTATATATAAAGGTACGGCCCTTACCATCTCAAGAGCAAACAGCAATCCTGCTACTAACTCCTCACCGACGTCAAACGGTTTGCTCAATCTCCCACCTTCTGTTATATTCCACCATTCTGTGAGATTGAAATTTTGACCAGCCGATGTCTTGGACCCTGTATGCGACACCAGGGTTTCATCAGGTGCTGAATATGTCGACGGGTTTTTGATGTCCGAGAAACTACGAAACGCGATGGTGACAGGCTCAGGGACATCTGGAGAGCTATCGCTTGATTCCAGAATGCCAATAATCCACGCGGCAGAAAGCTACCCAAATCCCTCAGTAACTGTGTCCAATTCAATCTTTAGAGCTAGGAAATTCGTACCACTTCATTGCGCAAGCTAGTGATATAATTGATATCTTTTTCGGCAGGTTGAATAAGGATGGAAGCAATTCTTTGGCCGATACAAGCAAGCGCTTCTTCTAGTATAGAGGAAGCTGCGTCAGATGGCATGATGTGTGGTTGGTTGTTGAAGCTTTGAAGCAGGAATGACAGCCCTATAGGAGCGGTACTTATAAGATAAGGAATTATTAATTATGGCTGGAAGGTGCTACTGAAATTGCTGCAACATAAAACAAACTTTCTAACAATTACCGTGCATGAAGTCGGCCCATGCGAGGGCTTTCGCAGTAGACGTTTCTGGCTGCTGTGGGCTGAGACGAGGTCATTGGAAATGCCAGCACTTCGCTGGCCAATACGAGCGTTTTGATAAGCAGAGATCCCACTAGCCGAAAATTATGCTGGCCCACACGACATTCTCGTGTTGCAGCCTATTGTGGTCCCGATGGGCCAGAGCGAGCCTATTGCTATTGTCTGACATTTGCAACGCATGAAGTCGGCCCGTCCGAGGGCTTTCAAAGTAGACGTTTCTGGCTGTCGTCGGCCGACACGAGCCCATCGGAAATGTAAGTGAATTCTCACATGGGCCAATACGAGCGTGTTGATCGGCAGAGATCCTACTAGCCGAAAATTATGCTGGCCCACACAACATTCTTGTGTTGCAGCCTATTGTGGTCCCGATGGGCCAGAGCGAGCCTATTGTCTGACATTTGCAACGCATGAAGTCGGCCCATCAGAGGGCTTTCAAAGTAGACGTTTCTGGCTGTTGTCGGCCGACACGAGCCCATCGGAAATGTAAGTGAATTCTCACCATGGGCCAATACGAGCGTGTTGATCGGCAGAGATCCCACTAGCCGAAAATTATGCTGGCCCACGCAACATTCTCGTGGCGCGGCCAATTGTGGTCCCGATGGGCCAGAGCGAGCCCCTTGTCTAACAATTGCAATGCATGAAGTCGGCCCGCCCGAGGGCTTTCACAGTAGATGTCTCTGGCTGTTGCCGGCCGACACGAGCCCATCGGAAATGTAATTGAATTCTCACCATGGGCCAATACGAGCGTGTTGATCGGCAGAGATCCCACTAGCCGAAAATTATGCTGGCCCACACAACATTCTCGTGTTGCAGCCTATTGTGGTCCCGATGGGCCAGAGCGAGCCTATTGTCTGACATTTGCAACGCATGAAGTCGGCCCGTCCGAGGGCTTTCACAGTAGATGTCTCTGGCTGTTGCCGGCCGACGCGAGCCCATCGGAAATGTAAGTGAATTCTCACCATGGGCCAATACGAGTGTGTTGATCGGCAGAGATCCCGCTAGCTGTAAATTATGCTGGCCCACTCAACATTCTCGTTGGGCAGTCCATTGTGTGCCTGATGGGCCACAGCGAGTTAATCGTCTAACTATTACAGCGTATGACGTGGGCCCATCCGAGGGCTTGTGCAATAGACATTTCTGGCTGCTGTTGGCCGACACGATAGTCTCGTACGGAAGCTCATTCTTCGCTGGTAGGTGGCCATAGGCCGATGCGAGGGGCCTGTGTGAAATTTCTTGCAGTCTGCAATGGGTCACACAGAGCTCATCTGTAGCTGCAGAAATGATGGGCCTGCACGAATTCATCGTTAAGAAATCATAATATTTATCCATGGGCCAATCCATGAATATGCACAGCATCTATTCAATGGCCCACACGAACATATGCGCTTGTTACCAAAAACGGGCCCATGTCGGCTTTTCCGATATATATGGCTACTTTGCACATGGGTTTTACCGACTACTATGTAAATTTATGCAGCATGGGCTTGACT
>Ga0210401_10002924_pt1 | contig 18544 bp, 16 predicted proteins | sample IncBWH32MmetaG_FD_150866 | JGI IMG/M metagenome (GOLD analysis project Ga0210401, IMG submission 150866) | Forest soil microbial communities from Barre Woods Harvard Forest LTER site, Petersham, Massachusetts, United States - Inc-BW-H-32-M | ecosystem: Environmental > Terrestrial > Soil >... | reverse complement strand
ACTTCCGCGCTACTCGCCGGCCTGCGGCTTGCTGATTACAAAGAGCCGATCGTCGTGCACGACCGCAATGCACACAAACTTCGCGCGCTCAAGAAACAGTTTGGCGTCGCGACAGAGCCCGACCTACGGCGCGCGGTTGCACAGGCAAGCATGTTTATCATCGCGGTCCGGCCGAGCGACGTAGCGGGAGTTCTTGAACGTGTGCGAGAAGCAGCGTTCTTGCACGGGATTCTGCGAAAAAGCCAGCGTAGATTGATTGCTTGCAGTCTCGCTGCGGGCATACCAATGGCGAAGCTGAAGGCGGCTCTTGGGCCTCCCGTTCGCTGGGGTCGCGCCATGCCAAGCCCGGTCGCCCGCACGAGGCGTGGGCTGACGGCAGTCACGTTCGAGCGCGGTTTTCCGCGATCCGCACGCAAGCGGTTGGAAGGTCTTTTTGCGAAGGTCGGGACTGTGCTTGAGGTTCCGGAAAGCAAATTCGACGCGTTCACCGCGACCTACTCCAGCAGCCATGGCTACCATGCGCTTTCCGCTCTCGCCAGGGCAGGACAGAAGCTGGGTCTGGATCACCGAATCGCCTTCGCGGCCGCTGCGCACGCGCTCGCTGACGGAATCGTCTCCTGGCGCGAAGAGGACACGGCACTCGAAGACCTGCTGCATGAAGCCGCAACTCCTGGAGGAATAGCCGCCACTGTCATGCGAACCATGGATTTGGCGGGATATTTGAAGGCCATCGAAAAAGGTTTACGCGCGGGGGTTGGGCGAGCCCGGAAAAATGCTCGGGGCTAGTTCGAACCCGGAGAGAGTAGTCGTCCGGCCAAGCGGAATAGACGCACAACTCGATACAGGGGAAATAACGGACCCGGCAATCCGATCACTGCCCATTCGCCCACGCTCGGCGTGAACGCAAGACGCGTAGTGAAGCGTATTCGATCTGAGGCGCGCTCTCGCAGACTCATCATCAGCCGGAAATACTCCAGCGCTTCGGTGCTGTACTCCTCCGATTCGGGGATGTGGAGCGCGATTCGATCGCTGAGTTCCTGAATCATCGCGTCCGTCTGAACCTGCTCCATTGCATCGCGGGGCACACTCGCTCCCGCCATGCGGTGCGCAAGCGTGAGGCTCACTCCGAGGATTCGCACGACACCTAATTCTTTCGCCTTGGTCCACACCCGGTGCCAATCGAGTTGCGGCAGTTGAACCACCGCAGCGATGTCACGCAACCAGCACAATCGCATCCACGCATGCTTGGCCCCATGTACGCATAGCGCCAGCAAGAGATCTTCAGTGGATAGCGTTCTTACTGGGCGCCCGCCGATTTCGCTGAACGTTGCGTGCTCGAAGAACTCCTCGACCCCGAAGTTCACAGAAAAAAATCGCGGCACGATGGCCCATTGCATCTCGAGCAGGTTTTTTCCCAAGGGACCGTCGAAGGCGCATTCATATCCCGACCGTACGTACGCCCTTTGCTGCAAGCGTGAGAGCCGGAGGTTGGGTGCGTAGCTCAGAGACTTCAGCGCTTCGGTCGCGCGCGCAACATCTGCCGGCCGAACCAGGATGTCGAGATCCGAAAACTCGCGCAGAGCGAGATCCCCGTAGACCTGCTCGGCAAGCAGCGGGCCTTTGTAGGGAATCGCGTCAATGCCGTGGGCCTCGAGACAGTCAAGAACTCGGATCAGTTCCGTGACAAAGACGAGATTGCGTCGAGCGTTGTTCTCGTAGCGCTCACGCAGTTCGTCCAGAATCCCTTGCGGAATCACCTTGGAAACGCCACAGAGCGTCTGATAAAGCGGGGGCATCACGCCGTGATGTTCGGCGAGCCGTAGCGCACGCTGCCAATCGAGCGGCGACTTCGCTTGCTCCTCGAGTTCGCCGGAGATCTCTTCAGGCTTTCGAACAGCGGCCAGCAGGAAGCGGAACTCGGCATCCGAAGCAAACGTCGCAGCGGTAGACAGATCGCCCGCTCTGGTCCCCGAAGAAGAAGCGACGGAAGGCATCACTTTGAGCGCAACCTTGCGATGCAAATGATTCGTCGAAAGGGCGCGAACGTCGTTGGGATCACTATAATACAGAGACCGTCGTCGTCACCTCCACCACCCGGTTCTACTATGGCAGCCGTAGTCCTCGAATCCGTCAGCAAGGTATTTCATCACCATCCCGCGCTGTTCAATTGGTTCGGGCGGGAACGCACCGGGGAAACGCGCGCGTTGCACCGTGTGTCTCTTGAAGTTCCCAGCGGGCGGGTGCTGGTTCTGCTAGGGCCAAACGGCAGCGGAAAGACTACGACCCTGAAGCTCATCTCGACCATGTTGTTGCCCGATTTCGGGCGAATCCTGGTCCAGGGCGCCGATACAACGACGCACGCAGATGTAGTTCGCGAGCGCGTCGGATTCGCAGTCGCGACCGAACGCTCCTTTTTCCCGCGCCTGTCGGCCAGGGAAAACCTCGACTTTTTTGCGGCGTTGGACGAGATCCCCCGCAAAGCACGAGCGGAAAAAATCGACGACTTGCTCTACCGCACCGGCTTACATGATTCCGCCGACACGCTGGTGATGAAGTTCTCCAGCGGCATGTATCAACGCCTCGGGATTGCGCGCTCTTTAATCAAGAAGCCATCGGTCGTATTGCTGGATGAGCCGACCCGCAGTCTGGATCCTGGCTCCGCGGCACAATTCTGGAACCTTGTGCGGGGACTGCCCGCCCAGGGAACGACGGTGATCCTGGCCACGCACAACTTCAACGAAGCCGTCGCCGTGGGAAACCAGGTTGCGATCCTCTTCAAAGGTGAGTTATCGGCGGAGCTGAGCCTTTCGGCGTCGCTCGGCGTCGACGAACTGCGCTCTTTTTATTTCCAGACCACGGGCGAACTCGAGGAAGTGGAGCCGGCCGTATCACGAGGCGGGCGATGAACGTTCCTTCGTTGCTCGATAAGACAATGGTCATCATGCGCCGCGATCTGCTTACAGCGATGCGCTACCGCACCGGTTTTCTTCTGGGAGCGGCGGGAGCCATCACAGAACTCGCAGCGTTTTACTATCTTTCACGCGCAGTGGGCCCGGGGTTTCGGCCGGAGGGCATCGAATACTTTTCTTTCCTTCTTATTGGAACGGGGTTTTATACATTTCTGTTGATGGGCGTTCACGCATTTCTGCAAACCGTGCAGGAGGCGCAACAGACGGGGACTCTTGAAGTATTAATGACTACGTCGACGTCGCCGCCCGTTCTGGTATTCCTGAGTACATTATCGGCCTTCACGGCGAACACACTGACACTGGCTTTTTACCTGATTGCGGGGCTGGCATTTGGCGCGCCGATGCGGCCGAACGTCGTCAGTTCGCTGGCGGTCTTTGGACTCTCGGTTGTCGTCGCGGCGGCCATTGGATTGCTAGCTGCAGCATTGCAACTCGCCGTTCAGAAGGGGTCGGCCGTTGTGTGGGTTCTGGGATCAGTCTGGTTTCTGACGGGGACCTTGTTCCCGGTGCAGATACTGCCGAAGCCGCTGCGTCATATTGCGGATCTAATTCCGATTACCCACTCATTGGAAGGAATGCGACTGGCGCTTTTAGAGGATGCGTCTTTGGGTGGAGTGGGGCACGAACTTCTGATTCTGGCCCTGTTTGCACTAGTACTGGTGCCCTTCAGCCTGATCGTGTTCTCATGGACCCTACGTCGCGCGCGGTTGGGCGGAACGCTTTCTTTTTATTGATTTTCGAGAATTTACGGTAATCTGCTGATCCGGTTCCAGGGGGGCACGAGCCGAGATCAGTTAGCAAATGTCGGAAAGTCTGTTGTACACTTCCTCCACCAACTTCGCCTGCTACCGGAGGGGAGGGTTGCGAGGAGCCTCAACAAAGGCCCGCTGGGATCTCTATGACTCATAAGAACCGTCCTTCTACAGAAGAAGAGAAGAGCCCGCTCGACGGCCGCCAGTCTTACAAGAAGCCCTATAAGAAGCCCGAATTTCGTTTGGAAAAAGTATTTGAAACCATGGCTCTCGCTTGCGGGAAGATCACGGGAGCTGGCCACCAGTGCAAATTCCGACGCCGGAGTTCATAAACCCATCCGCGGTCCATGGAATCTGACGTCCAACTCCGCGAACTGCAAAAGCAGAATCTGGTTGCGGAGGTCCTGCGTACCAGCGGAACCGTAAAGCTCACGGCTCGCGGGCACAGCATGATGCCCACCTTGTGGCCGGGCGATTTTCTCAATATCGAAACGGTAAGTTTTGATCGGGTGCAGGTGGGTGATCTTGTTTTGTACGAGCGTTCGAACCGTTTTTTTATTCATCGGGTCCTGCAGAAGAGTGCCGGGGTCGAGTCAAGGCGACCCACCCTGGTGACACGCGGCGACTCGATGCTCACCCTGGATCCGATGGTCAGGCCGGAAGAACTACTGGGAAGAGTAGTTTCGCTGGAACGTCGCTCAAAGGGGCGTGTTCCCATCCCAGATTGTTCCGTGCTGCGACGTGCTTTCGGCATGGTCTTAGGGTACAGCGATCGGCTGCGCAGTTTTGCGTTGCGTATTCATGCCTGGCGTCAGCCGCGAAACGGCGCCCAGTCGGCGGTGCCGGAAGTGCAGGCCAATTAACGGTTCGCGTCTGCCCAACATCCAACCGTTGCCACGGGCAAAGGGCGAAATTGATGGACTGCAAAGAAATCGCGATCGAAATCGGAGGCATGCCAATCGTGCTCCGCACGGACGACACGGAGTTCCGGGCATTGCTAGAAAGACGATACGCAGGTTTTGTCCGCCCGCAGGCGCAAGCGTCGTTTGCGCTCGATGTTGACGTAATTCGGCCCGATCAGCAGGTTTGTGAGAACGAGGAACTGCAAGTTCAAAGTCATGACGGTATTTGGCACTTGCAACGGGGGGACTTTCGAGCAGAATGGGACCCGCGCGCGGGCCGTGGTCGCCTTATGCAGGCAGTCAGCCCCTACGCGATCGACTCGGTGCTGCGCATCGTGCACTCGCTGATTCAAGCTTCAGCCGGAGGGTTCTTGCTGCACGGCGCGAGCGCGATCCGCAATGGCAAGGCGTACCTGTTCTCGGGAGTGTCCGGAGCGGGAAAGACGACGATTTCGAGCCTGATTCCGAAGGATGTGGTTTTGCTGACTGACGAAATCTCATATGTGCGACGCGACAGTCAGACGTACCGAGCCTGCGGAACTCCATTTGCCGGAGAACTCGCGCGTTTGGGGGAAAATGCCAGCGCACCCATCGAGCGTCTCTTCTTCCTAGCGAAAGGACCAACCAACCGCATTGATCCAATTGAGTCGGCTGATGCATTGCGAATGCTATTGCGGAACATCCTGTTCTTCGCCGATGATCCCGAGTTAGTGAAGTTGGTCTTTCGCTCGGCATGCGACTTTCTAGCTCGAATTCCGGTGTTTCAACTCACGTTTTATCCGGATGCCCGGGTTTGGGAATTGATTCAGTGAACTGCGCAGTCCAAGTCATGGCTGAGACCTACATTGCGAAAAGCACCGCGATTGCAGCTCGCATACTGGGCGGCGAGATGATGATCATGTCGGCAACGGATTCCACCTTCTTCACACTCAACGAGGTAGCGACGGTGATCTGGCAATCGGCGGACGGACGCACTCCTTTGTCGGAGATCGTCGAGAGGCGAATCTGCGAGGAATACGAGATCGAGCCGGAAGTCGCCCGTCGCGATGCGCAAGAGTTCGTGGATGCACTTTCGCAACATGGAATCCTGTTAGTTTCCGATCGCCCGATCTTGGACTCAACAGCGAAAGGGATGGAAGCGCAATGACCTTGTTGGGGGAAATGAACGAAAAAGCTCACGCGCTAGGCATCCCCCTCAGCGTGCATATCGACGTTACGTACCGGTGCAATGAGCGCTGCGTCCACTGCTATCTCGAGCACGATGATAAAGGCGAGATGACCACGCAGGAAATCAAGGATGTGCTCGATCAGCTCGCCGAGGCGGGTGTCTTCTTTCTCGTATTCAGCGGTGGCGAGGTCTTCATGCGCCGCGATTTCCTGGAGTTGGTCGAGTACGCGCGCAAACTGCTCTTCAACGTAAAGGTGAAAACCAACGGTGTGATGATTCACAAGGCGGAAGCGGGACGTCTGCGAGAACTGGGCGTCGAGCAAGTCCAGCTTAGTGTTTATTCCCATCGCCCTGAAGTGCACGATGCCATCACCAAACTGCCGGGTTCTCTTAAGCGAACCGTCGACTCGATCAAATTTCTGAAATCGCAAGGATTGAAGGTCACGCTCTCGAATGTTTTGATGACCGTGAACCGGGGAGATGAAAGAGGAACGCGGGCGCTCGCGAAAGAGCTTGGCGTTGCTTACACGCTAGATCCGACCGTCACGCCCAAGATGGATGGTGACATGTCCATTCTTAGTCTGCGCGTTGACGAAGAAAATCTGGACGAGCTTTTCCAGGACGACGAATTGGTGGGCGACGTCGAGGAGTACTGCAAACCGCCGGCGCCGGTGGATGAGGACGTCATGGAAGGATACTCATGCAGCGCGGGCCACACGGCGTGCTACATCTCTCCGTACGGAGACGTTTTTCCCTGCGTGCAATTTCCCTTGCCGACCGGAAACGTGCGGCGGCAGAAATTTTCCGACATCTGGTACCGTTCACCGCAGATGAATGAAGTCCGGTCGATCAAAGTGAAAGACCTTACGGTGTGCTCCTCGTGTTCCCACGCGGGAAGCTGTACGCGCTGCCCTGGCCTGGCCTACATGGAGGGGAGCATGCGAGGGCCTTCCACATCTGATTGCTTGAAGTCCTATCACCGGACTGGGATTCCATCGGCGAACATGCTGCGGAAAGCGCAGATGGCCTCGAGCGGCCCGCTGGTGCAGATTCTTCCGATGGTCGTCTGAACGCACGGATGGTCGGTTACTTTCGTTACCTACAAGGCGCGCATATCCGCGTGCATCTCCCTGAGAATTTGGCACACTAGGAAGTTGGAGGCACAGCTTCGCGGCCTCGCAATTTTCATCTATGGGATCGGCACCCACTCAATCCGAATCTCCACGACGGATGACGCGCTTGCGCGTAGAGGTGCCCCTGCGTCTGGCTACGCTTGCTCCGGCGCCGTTGTTCGCCGAGGAAAGCCACACGCTGGTGGTGAATCCCCAGGGATGTGGTGTGAAACTTTCGCGAGCACTGGATCCGGGAACGCGGGTATTGCTCGACGGCCTCCCGGGAGGAGCGCAGGCGAGAGCGCGGGTGGCGAACTGTCTGCCGCTCGGCGTCGATGGGAAATGGTTTCTGCTCGGCTTGGCCCTGGAAACGCCGGGTAACGTATGGGGGATCACGAAACCCCCAGCGGACTGGGCATCCCTGGACGTCCCGGAGCCCGTTCCCGTCAGCCCTGCCGAAGATCCGACCAAGAAAAAGGATTGGCCATACTCGCTCTTTTCTCAGCGAGGCGAGGCTCACCCGGGCCGGCGGTAAGGTCGTTCCATCTTCCCCCCACCAATCCATTCGGACTTTCGAGTTTCCCTCGGCGTTTAATGAGACGAACCGGAAACAGGTTCGCTTCGACTTCGCTCGGGGCAGGCTCTCACTTCGCTCAGGATAACAAGGTTGAGGATAGGCGCAGTGTTTCCTACTTCCCTGCAGTCGCTGCGGTGAATCTCGGAGGACTTGGCAGAGCCGCGATCAATTGCTGGGTGTAGGGGTGCACAGGATTTTGGAAGAGGTGAGCGGTCTGGCGGCACTCGACGATCTGCCCCTTTTCGATGACCGCCACGCGATGGCTTATGGTCGCCACCGAAAGCAGATCGTGCGAGATGTAGAGGATGCTCATTCCGAACTTCTGGCTAAGACTCCCAAATAGCGCGAGGATCTCGGATTGCGTAATGATGTCGAGGGCGCTGGTTGGCTCGTCGGCAATCAGCAAGAGAGGATGGTGGATGGCGCCGATCGCGATCAGAACACGTTGTGCCTGGCCGACGCTGAGTTGGGAGGGGTAGCGGCGCAGGAAATCATCTTCCGCAGGCAGGCTAACGTCTTCGAGTGCCTGCATCAGGGCAGCGCGGCATTCGTCGCGTGAGCCTTGCTTGTGAACTCGCCAGGCTTCTTCCAGTTGTTTTCCGACGCGCAGAGCGGGATTCAAGGACGACATCGGGCTTTGCAACACGAGACCGATTTCTTTTCCGCGCAACGCGCGCATCTCGCGTTCCTTCAACTGGGTGAGGTTTCGGCCGTTGAAATGGATCGAGCCTTGTATTCTCGCCTTCTTCAGATAAAGCAGTTGCAGGATGGTAAGGGCCAGCGTGCTCTTGCCGCACCCACTCTGACCCACCAGTCCTAGTATTTCGCCGCGGTCGATTTCCAGCAACAGATCGCGCAAGACTCCCGGCTTGCCGGGATAGTCGACAGAAACCTGCAGCTTGAGCAAAGGTGCGGTCATCTCGGGTTTCGTGCTGTTAGCGATTTCGGGCGACCTCGTTGCCGATCGAAATCTCGTCAATGTTCCAATACACCTGCGGCCGCAGGACAACCGGATGCACGTTGCGCGCATTCGGCGATACGGCCGACAGCGCGTTGCGGTTCACGAGATAGATGAAGGGCTCCTGCTCCCATACGATTTCCTGGACGCGATCGAAGGCCGCTTTCCGCTTCTTGGGATCGAGGTTCGTTGCCTGCTCATGCATCAGCTTGTCGATCTCCGCCTCCCACGACGTGGCCGGAGTCTTCTGGCTTGGATTCCACTGGTGATTCTCGCCGGAACTGAGCCATACGTTCATCTGGGATGAATTCGGGTCGAGGTCGTTGTTGATGAGACCAAGCAGGCAAGCCTCATAGTCGAAGCTGCGCGTGATGCGTTCGATCAGCGACGGAAAATCAAGCGTCACGACGTTCAGCTTTACGCCGATCCCGGAGAGGTCCTGCTGGATCATGGCAGCCATCCGCTCGCGGTACTTGTTGCCGGCGTTGGTGATAATCGAAAACTCAACCGTATGACCGCTGCTATCCTTCAGCACACCATCCTGCATTCGGAAGCCATCTTGCGACAATCGTGCGAGCGACGATTTCTGGTCAAAGGGATGGAGCTGCAGCTTGGTGTCGAACCAGAACTTGTTCGCGGGCGAAAGAGGCCCGACGGCGGGCCGAGCATGTCCGCGGAAGGCAACGCGGGCCAGATCCTCGCGGTTGATCGCTTCCGAGATGGCGCGACGGAAGGCCGTGGAACGGAACCAGGCTTTCTTGTAGTCGGGCAGAGGCGACGTGGGGACCTGGTTGAACCAGACTTGTTCGGAATCGAGGGAAACACCTGAATCGTGGACCAGCGACGGGTTCTGTTGCATCAGCTTGTCGTAATATTCGGCGTCGAGCGAGTTGATGAAGTCGATCTCGCCGTGGACCAGCTTCAGCATCTCGTTGTCGCGGTTCGACTGGATGTCGAGGCGGACACTTTGGATGTACGGCAGCTGCCGCCCGGCAGAATCGTGCCTCCAGTAGTTCGTGTTCTTCTCCAGCAGAACGTAGTTGCCGGCTTTGTAATCCGCAACAGCGTATGGTCCAAGGACCGCCATTTCCTTCTTTGGAGACTTCGCCGACATGATCGCTACCTGGTCGAAGAGCTTGTCGAGACCAGCAATCGGCGCCGGGAACGTGGCGCTGACGCGATCCGGAGCGAGGACTTTGGTCTGTACTTTTCCATCGCCGGAGCGGAAGGCATCGCCGGTCGGCGAGTGCAGGCTTGGATCCATCATCTGCTGGATCGTGTAGGCCACATCGTCGGCGGAAAACGGAGTGCCGTCAGAGAAAGCAAGGCCCTCGCGCAATTTGAAAGTGATGGTCTTGCCGTTATCCGTGACCTTCCACTCGGTAGCAAGCTCTGGTTCGAGTTCCTGCGTAAGGCGATTGAGCCGCATGAGCACTCCGCCGGTTAAATAGCGCACGGTCTCCGACGAGTCCTCTTCCGCCAAAAGCGGGTTGAACGTTTTCGGGTCTGAGTGCAGGCAGAAACGCAACTGCTGGTTGGACTGCGCAAACGCCAATGTTGAGAGGGTCGCCAGGACGAAAAAGATATGGAAGATCGGTTTGCGACTCATGCCAGTGACTCCTGTTCCAACAAGACGAGGTGAAAGCAACTGACGACAGCAACGAAAAGAATCAGAGGGACAAACTGCCAGGGCTGTCCGGTGATCGCGCTGTAGCTCTGCAATTCGCGAAGCAGGCTTCCCCAGGATGGCAAGGGTTCGGCGACGCCCAAGCCCAACACTCCGAGATTGGCTTCGGTCAGAATGAACACCGGAATCGAGATCCAGAATTGTGCGAAGACGATCGGGCGAAGATTCGGAACAACCTGCCGCCACAACAGGCGGAATCCGCTGCTCCCGGAAGCGCGCGCGAGGAGGATGAAATCGGAGTGCGCAAGCGAACGCGCGTCCGCGCAGACAACGCGCGCGGCGGCGGCCCAGCCCAAACATCCGAGCAGTACAAAGGTGATGGCGACTGAGGTGATCGGCGAAACGTTCAGGGGCAGCAGAGCGCGAACGGTGATGAGCAGAAACAGCCACGGCAACGAGAGGAACAGATCCGTCGCAGCCATGACCAGCCGCTCAACCCATCCACCCAGAAAACCAGCGGCGCCGCCGATCAGCACCGCAAGCAAACTCGACAGCAACGCGGCCGCCGGAGCAAGAAGCAACGAGACACGGGTGCCGTACAGGACGCGCGCAAAGCGGTCGCGGCCGAGGTCGTCTGTCCCCAGCAGGTGCTGGTTGGAAGGCGCGGCATCGGGCTCGTCGCGAAATTGATGCGCATAGGACGGAGCAACGAAGGGCGCCAGCAAGCAAGCGAGCGTCACCATTAGCAAGAATCCGATTCCGAAGATGCGTGCCCACTTCACGCGGTCACCTCAGTGCGGTTGTGTGCCATAGCCTGAGCCAACAAATCAGAAAACGAGTTGGCGACCAGCGTTACCAGCGCGACGATCATCGTCAGAGTGACGAGAAGATAGAGATCGCGGCTGAGCGCCGCCTTCCAGGCAAGCTGGCCAAGCCCGGGAAGGTCGCAGAGAGCTTCCACAGGGATCGCCGCGGTAAAGGCGATGCTGACGGACACTCCCGCCAAAGCCAGCAGCTGGGGGGCGGCGGGCCACAAGATATGAGAGAAGAGAACGGACACATTCTTCAAGCCTGTTGCCCGGGCCATCAATACATGCGGTGCTGCTGCAGCGCGCACGAGTAAGGTTCTCGAGTACCGGAAAATATTGGGGAAAACGATCAGCGCAAGCACCAGGCGGCCGGGCATCCGAGAAATGAGGAACAGAAGGGCGAGCACCGCTGCCGGAAGACAAAGCAGTGTTCCTCCGAGCAAGCTTGCGAACATGTCGAGCGCCCAGGAACGCGAGATCACCACAGCAATGGCGAGCGAAAGGCCGAGCGCCCATCCGAGGGCCAGGCCCAGAGCCACCGATTTCGCCGTCTCCGGCGCTCGCTCTCTCACAAGTTCCGCAACCGGCCGCTGCAGCGATCGGGATGTACCCAGATCACCGTGAAATAACCGCGCCAGATAATGCCCGTAAAACGACGCGAGATTCTGAGTGGGAGGCTGCGATCTGCGAAGCGCTTCAATGCTTTGGGTCGAGAGCCTGGAGTCGAGCTCAGCCTCATCCACGCCAAAGCCAGGCGCCACCCGCACGAGTGTCGCGCCCAGAAAACCTCCCAGAGCTAACGTCAATGCAATCTTTCCCGCGTGCCGGGCGAAACGCGAAAGCATTGGATGTCCGGGTGCGATCACGCGACGTCTCCAGTGTTTGTTCTATTTCCTGCCGAGTTTAGTGAGGTACTCGTTGTCGTAGCTCTTGGCAGATCGGGCCACGAATTCGAGGATCGTCTGCAGGTGGGCGCGATCGTCGCGATTGCCCTCCTTGAACTTGATCGCAAGCCCCATGCCCGGATCGCAGCGCACCACGCTGCCATCCGCCAGCATCGATCCGCCATCGATAGAAAAATTAATGTTCAGGCGAGCATCGGGGGGCAGGATGACGCTGGTCTCGATGTAGCATCCCCCCAAGCTGATGTTCGTGAGATTGCCAACCACGGGGACGTCGCTGCCGTCGGGACGGAATTCCACCGTGACCCGGCCGTTCATGCGGGGATAGAGGCGGCGATTCTTGCGATTTCCCTGCTGCTGTTTCTCGATGTACATGCGCCGATCGGCTTCGGCGAGGAGCTCTTCCGCGTCCAGACCGTCATCGGGATAGACCGCGCGGCCCACACTGAGCGAGAGGATGTCTTCCTGACAAATCTCCTGCCCCACCTGACGGGCCAAGTCGCGCAATTGTTCCGCTTTCTTGCGGGCTGCTTCCGGGGACAGGCCAGATGCGATCACGACAAACTCGTCGCCACCCATGCGCGCGACCTGGTCATACTCGCGACACGAATCCTTCACCGTGTGGGCAAAAAGCCGAAGCACACGATTGCCCTCGAGATGGCCGAAGCGATCGTTGATCTGCTTGAAGCCGTCCATGTCGCACACCATCACGGTGAGCGAGCTGTTTTCACGCTTGCAGCGAGCGAGTTCCTTATCGAGCGCCAGGAACAACGAACGCGCGTTCGGCAGGTCGGTCAGGTAATCGGTGGTCGCCGAGCTCTCTGCCTGCTGGTACTTCAGCGCATTCTCAATCGCCAATGCCATCTTCGAAGTCACGGCCTGCAGGATGCGGAGATGGTCGGCAGTGAACGCGTCACTTTCTGACTGGTAGAGCGCGAGCACGCCGACCACGCCACTGGTTCCTTCGAGTGGAAGGGCGAGTGCGGAACGGAGCGTGCTGAACTTGGTCGGGTCGTTCAGGTATCCGGGTTCGACCGAGGGATTGCCGTTGATAATCGGCTTCCGATTTTGCGCGACCCAGCCCGAGAGACCTTGCCCGAGTGGTATCCGAAGCGAGGCGAAAAGGCGGAAGTTGTCGCCATTCACATACTCAGGGACCAGGATGTTGTCGCGGCGGACGTAGATCGCCACGGAATCGTAAGGAACCAGGCGCTTCAGCTTCACGGAAAAAACGGAAAGCGTTTCGTCCAGGCTGAGCGACGCCCCCAGATCCTGGGAAAGCTCGAACAGCGTCTGCGCTTCCTGGCGCGCGGCGGCAATCGAAGCGAGGAAGGTGGCTTCCTGGTTCGATTTCGCGCCGGTGGCAACAAAACCAGCCGCCGGAGCCTCTCCGCGCTCGACTTTGACGTCGGTCGAGAGCTTGGACCACGGCACGGCTTGAGAGCGCTTCTCCACAAGCTTCTCGAGATCGAGATAACGCCGCCTCAGCACATCCACGACAACAGGGTCGAAGGATTTGCCGGCTTGGCCCTCCAGGCGTTTCATCACGTCGTCCAAGGGCATCGCGCGCCGATATTGGCGATCGGAGGCCAGAGCATCGAGAAAATCGACCGCGCTCAGGATGCGAGCGCCCATGGGAATCTCCTCTCCCTTCAGGCCGAAGGGATATCCCGAGCCGTCGAATTTCTCATGGTGCGCCCGAACGATGGGTACAACGGGATACGGGAAGCGCACACGCTCCAGAATCTCCGCACCCACCACGGGGTGAATCTTCATCTTCTCGAACTCTTCCGGGGTGAGCTTGCCCGGCTTGGAGATGATGTGTTCAGGCACGGCGAGCTTGCCGATATCGTGCAGCAACGCTGCCGCCTGCAGAGCTTCCATCTCTTCGTGAGTGACGCCCAGTTCCTTCGCAACTTCGACAGCGTAGACCCGCACGCGCTGCAGGTGGTCGTGAGTCGTATGGTCCTTGGCCTCGATCGCGAGAGCCAGAGCTTCGATGGTCCGGAGGTGGAGGTTGGCCATCTCCTCGACGTGACCTTTTTCATCCTCGAGCTTGGCGAGGTACAGACGATAGGAGCGATAGATCAGGTACACGGCTGGCAGAATGAGGAGCGACGTCTGCCAGTCGACCACGCGGTTCAGCCAACTGACCAGCCCCGCCACGCCGGCGCCGACCAGGTAGTACGGAAATGACCAGAAATAACAATCTGACCAGATGTGCCGCAGCGATTTGCGCTCCGTAAGCGAAATGATCGTTGCCACCGGGAGCGTATTGGCCACGAAATACGTCGATGCTGTCGCAACCAGCAAAACGGCCGGGTTGTTCTGGCTCTTAAACAGCGTGACGTGATAGACGATGTACGCCAATCCGATGGCGATGGACGTGGCGCACGTGTTGAAGATGACTTGGACGGCACGCGGGCGATCGCGGTAGAAACACTGCGTCAGAATCGCGAAGCAGCCGAGTGCCAGCGTCTCCGCGAAACTCAGTTCCAGGATGCCCAGCAGGATGAAAAGGAAGTTGACCGACATCGTGCCCGTGATGCCGGGCAGGTTCACCTTGAGCCGTGACGCGGCCACTGCGACCACCAGATAGCAAATGAACTTCACCGGCTGGTGGCTGGTGGGATGCATCGCCCCGACCGCCAGCACGAACGACCCCAAGGCGACGACGACCGTAATGTACAGACGCGCGCCAAGAGCCATGGATCTCCATGACTGTGCTCTGCTCGCCATACTTAGATCACATCCGGCCCTCTTGTTTTTGTCTTAGGGGAAGTCAAAAGACACGATGGCCTGCTTCGAGTGATATCAGCTAACGTCTGTGAATCCAATCAATTGCAGGTTTTCTGCGAAACTTTCGTAACCTTTGGGAGCGTCCAAAAGACAAGGCCGGTGCGAACTCTTCTGAGGGTCACAGCGGACAATTTGGCCTCCCAGAGGCGCCTTCGCGATATCAAGCTGAGCAGGCTGCGGTTAAGCCGGGGCACGAGCCTGAGGCAGACTTGCAGCCGGACAATCTGTCCCGCGAAGTGGATGCTAAATTTCGCGAAGCCTATTCCTTTGAACTCGTTACATAGAAAAACCCTTTGGACTTCGACCTGCAATCTTTCAAACTTCCACGATCCCCTGTGGACTCGGATTGTTGGAGACTCGAATGAAGTCGAAGGCACAACAGACAACGGCGGGTCGCAGGCTGCGGGGTGGTCTGGCGTTTCTTTGCGTTCTCACAGTGGGGATCGGTTCTGCGATGGGTGAAACCCGGTCGTTGCCGATGCAAACCGTTGCCAACGGCGGCGGTTTTCACCCGCGCAAAGTGTCGCCAGAGTTAGCAAGCTTTTCTCAGGCGAAGAGTCTTGCCCATCAGCGCATGGAAGTCATCGTACAGTTCAAGCAAAACCCAACCTCTGTCCACTTTCAACGTGTGGCAGCCCTGGGCGGCGTGCATCGCCGGACACTGAACCTGGTCCGGGGCGGCGTCTTCAACTTGCCGCTTAGTGCGATCAAAGCGCTCGAAAATGATCCGGACGTGCTCTACGTTTCCCCGAACCGGTCCGTACAAATGACGGCGTCCGATGAGTATGAAGCCACGGTCGGCGGAGACGCGGCCCAACGCTACGGCTGGGATGGAACGGGAGTGGGAGTTGCCGTCATCGACAGCGGCATCGCAGATCATCCGGATCTTCACGATCCAGTGACAGGCGCATCTCGAGTTGTTTACAGCCAGAGTTTTGTTCCGGGGTTGGATGCGAGTGATCAATACGGTCACGGTACCCACGTTGCCGGAATCATCGCCGGGAACGGCCAATCTTCCGGCGGGAACGCAAAAGGCAAGGGAAACTCCGCGACGTCAATCTTCGGCATTGCGCCGAACGTGAGTTTAGTGAACCTGCGGGTTCTGGATGCCAATGGATCCGGCACCGATGCGCAGGTGATCGCCGCCATCCAGCAGGCGATCGCGCTGAAGAATACTTACAACATTCGCGTCATCAATCTCTCGCTGGGCCGCAACGTATTCGAGAGCTATACGCAGGATCCGCTTTGCCAGGCAGTGGAAGCGGCATGGCAAGCGGGAATCATGGTGGTTGTGGCTGCCGGCAACAGTGGGCGCGACAATACTCTGGGCACCAATGGCTACGGAATGATCGGTGCGCCGGGCAACGATCCCTACGTGCTCACCGTGGGCGCGACGCGAACGATGCAGACCGCCTCGAAGAACGACGATCGCATTGCCAGCTATAGCTCGAAAGGGCCGACGCTCATCGATCATCTCGTGAAGCCCGACCTGGTTGCGCCGGGCAACAACATCGCGTCTCTGCTTGCGTCCGGAAGCACTCTGGACAGCGGGCATTCTGACCATGAAGTGAACCCCGTGAGCTACGGCGGGACCGTGAGCAGCAAGAAGCTTTATTTCGTATTGAGCGGAACCAGCATGGCCACACCGGTGGCTGCCGGCGCGGCGGCACTGTTGCTGCAACAGAGTCCGACGCTTACGCCCGATCAGGTGAAGGCCCGGCTGATGAAGACGGCGGACAAGATGCTGTTCCCGTCCTTCGATTCGATGTTCGAGCCGCTCTCAGGCCTTACCTACAGCCTGCAGTACGACATCTTTACAGTCGGCGCCGGCTATCTCGACATTCCAGCTGCGCTGGCCAACACGGATCTCGCTTCCGGCAGCGCAAAGTCGCCGGCCATCGCTCGCGACAGCTCCGGAAATATTTCGCTGGTCTCGGATATGTCGGTGATCTGGGGCAATTCCGTGATTTGGGGCAATTCCGTGATCTGGGGCAACAGCGTGCTTCTGAATGGAACCTCAGTGATCTGGGGCAACTCGCTTGTATGGGGAAATTCCCTGCTGACGGGCAACAGCGTGATCTGGGGCAACTCGGTCATCTGGGGCGCGAGCGTGGGCGCGAACAATGCAGCAAACAGCGTCGAGGGATCCGGAGATCCTGACTAATCGGCGCCGGTCACAAACAAGCTCTGGCAAACGCAAAACAAGTAGTGAAATCGTGAGGAGACGAGAGCAATGAAAAAAGCGGTGGTGGTGGCGTTCCTGGTGGCGGCATGCGTGGTGGCATTCAGCCTGGTGGCGTCAGCTTCAGCAGTTTGGGGAAGCTAACAGTCGCGATCTGCTTCAGGAGCAACTCATGAAAACAGTGAATGCAAACACACTCATCACAGCGGTCGGGCCGGCGCGCCGGTCCGACGCGGATCGCAAGTATCCCTAAGCCCAATGCGGTCACCCGCTCGGGGCAACGATCCCGGCATCAAATGTTGGCTCCTTCCGCTTTTAGATCCTCGAAACTTCAGTAACCTACCTCGGCCGCAGTAAACCTGATAAAGACATTGCGGGGAGCGGTGTGCGGTGACTTGTATCGTGTCGGGTTCCCGACCGCATCGATCAATGTCACGGCAGCTGTTCCGAGGTCTTCTTTTGTGAAACCAGCAGTCGCCATGAAGCTTGTGAATGGAGGCACCGCGGTCGTGTGCAGCGACGCGATGCACCGACTCATGAGCATGGTGGAGCGGGTGGCCCGCCAGGACGCCGCCGTTCTCATCGTGGGGGAGACCGGCGTTGGTAAAGAGATGATCGCACAAGCGATCCACCAGCACTCCCTGCGCTGCACAAAGAGTTTTGTGGATGTAAACTGCGCCGCTTTACCCGAGCACCTCGTAGAAAGCGAGTTATTCGGATACGAGAAAGGCGCCTTCAGTGGTGCCGACGGAACCAAGCCAGGCCTGTTTGAGCTGGCGGATCAGGGCACGTTGTTTCTGGACGAAATCGGCGAACTCGATGCCAAGATCCAGGCAAAGCTTCTGCGTGTGCTGGATGGCGTCCCCTACTATCGCCTTGGAGGAGCCCGAAAGGTGGCGGTCAACGTACGTGTAATCGCGGCCACCAATCGCGACCTGGAAGGCGAGGTCCAGCAAGGCAAGTTTCGGCGCGACCTGTTTCACCGTCTTACCCAATTCCAGCTGCGGGTGCCCGCCTTGCGTGAGCGCAAGGAAGAGGTCGCGGCGCTCGCCGATCACTTCCTGAAGGAACAGCTTCCTGCAGCTCACTTCACGCAGGAGGCGCTGAAAACGCTACAGCGCTACAACTGGCCCGGCAATGTTCGCGAACTCAAGAATGTAATCATGCGCGCCGCTCTCCATGCCAAGCCCGGCACTCACGAAATACGGGCGAGCGATCTTCCGGCGGCGATCTGCGGCGTCCCGGAACTGACCAGTCAGCCGGCAGTCTTCAGCGGAAACCTGGAAGACATGGAAAAGCAGATGATCTTCCAGGCCATGGCGCAAAACGGCGACAACCAGGTGAAAGCTGCACAGCAATTAGGAATTTCGTCGCGAACGCTTCGCCGCAAGTTAGACAAGTACCGCAAGGAGTCTGCGGCAGGCACTTCTTCCCTTGGCTCGCTACGTGAACAGCAGCAACGTTATTTCCGCGTCACTGTCGAAATTCCGGTTACGCTGAAGTATGAGGATCACGAGGTCGAAGCCACCACGGTCAACCTTAGTTCTGGCGGCATCGCCATTCAGTGCCCGATCGAAATTGCGCATGGCTCTTCGTTGGAAATTTCCTTCAACCTTCCCGATACGGATTCGGTGATCGAAGGGAGAGCCAAGCTCGCGTGGACAAGCCCCGGCGGCCTCGCCGGTCTAAGCTTCGAAGAATTACATCCCGCACTCAAAAGCGAACTGCAGCAATGGCTTCTGGAGCGCTCCCGCGCAGAGGGCTGGACGGAGCCGGACACAGCGCGC
>Ga0210401_10002923_pt1 | contig 18548 bp, 15 predicted proteins | sample IncBWH32MmetaG_FD_150866 | JGI IMG/M metagenome (GOLD analysis project Ga0210401, IMG submission 150866) | Forest soil microbial communities from Barre Woods Harvard Forest LTER site, Petersham, Massachusetts, United States - Inc-BW-H-32-M | ecosystem: Environmental > Terrestrial > Soil >... | reverse complement strand
CACGGGTCTGTGTTCGACCCGCCGGCGGGACACGCGGAAACGCGCAGAGTCCGGAACCTCAGGCTGACATGCACCTCCGATCGGGGGCCGGCATCATGTCGGGCCCGGATCGGCCATGCCAACGAACTGGAGCGAATCATGATCGACACGGTCGCCGTGGCCGCGCACGGGCTCAGCAAGAGCTACGGTCGACGCCGCGCTATCGAAGGCGTGAGCTTTGAGGTCGAGCGCGGGCAAATATGCGGGTTGCTCGGGCCCAATGGCGCCGGAAAGACGACCACGATGCGCGTGCTGGTAGGCCTGTCACGGCCCGACGGCGGCACCGCGCGGCTGCTCGGCGAGCCGAGCCGGCTCGCCGCCGAAGTGCTCGCCAGGGTCGGCGTGGCCATCGATGGTCCCGCCTTCATCCCTCACCTGAGCGGTCGTCGAAACCTGGAGCTGGCGTGGCGGGCCGGTAGCCGGCGCTGGCCTCCCCCCGCGCTCGATGCGAGCCTGGAACTGGCCGGGCTCGGCGAGGCTCTCGACCGGAAGGTCAAGGGCTACTCGATGGGCATGCGTCAAAGGCTTATGCTCGCCCAGGCCTTCATGGGCGCCCCTGAGGTGCTCATCCTCGACGAGCCCGCCAACGGCCTCGACCCTGGGGAAGTCCGCGCGCTCCGCCAGCATCTGAGACGGCTCGCGGCGGGCGGCGCGGCCATTCTCATCTCAAGTCATCTGCTCGCTGAGATTGAGCTGCTCGCGACACATTGCGTGGTCATGAATGAAGGCGCGGTGATCACGGCGGGCAGCCTGGAGGACCTGCTCGGCGCCGGCGCATACGAGTTCGACGTGGACGACGCCCACCGAGCCGAACAGGCACTGGCCGCGGTGGACGGCGTGGAATCGGTCGGCACGCACGGCGAACAACTCGTGGTCTCCGCGCCGGGCCGCACAGTGACCGAGCTCAATCAGGCGCTGGTCATGGCGGGCGTAGGCGTGGGAGCCGTGCGCTCGAGGCGAAGTCTCGAAGAGGTATTCCTCGGATTGGTGGAGCGGAACAATGCTGCTGATTGAACTGAGCACGCAGTTGCGGCGGATGCGGAGCCTGCTGCTGTTCGGCGCGCTCGCCGGCATCGTCGTGATCGCCGGGGTGACCGAGGCGTCTAAGGCCGGCGGGCGGGGTGGCCCAGCGACGTTCTCCGCGCTGAACTTCACCGAAGCTGGCCTGAATTTCATGGATCCGGTGCTGTTCGGACTGGTCATCGCCATGCTCGGCAGCATCATCGGGGGTTCTGACCGCGACTGGGGCACGCTGCGCTACCTGTACGTGCGGCCGGTGAGCCGGGCACGACTTGTCGCGGGCAAGTGGTGGGCGCTGATGGTGTCCTGCGTCTTGACCGTCGCCGTCTTCCTCGGCGTGGCGCTGCTCACCGGGCTCGTCGTCTTCGGATGGCATCCCTTCCACCGCAGCGGCAGCAGCCACCTGTCCGCGCTCGCGGCCACAGGCGCAGTGCTCGAGGCGGGTGGCTACGTGATCGTCTGCCTGCTGAGCGTCGGATCCATCGCCCTTGCCCTGGGCCTGCTCCTGCCCAGATCTGCGGAGGCGCTGGGGATCAGCCTCGCCTTCCTCGTAGGCTCCGCCGTCCTCGACAACGTCAGGTCCCTGCACGCCATCATCGCGGTCCTGCCCGTGCACTACTGGCTGCGCTGGACCAGCCTGTTCCAGGGCGGGGGCGGCGGACTCGCTCTCGGCCTGGCGGTGCAAGCCGCGACGGCCGCGGTTGTCATGGCGACCGCCTACGCGATCCTCGCCCGCCGCGACCCGGCAGCGTGAGACGGGTCCGACCGTTGCACTAGTGCCGTCGTCAGACTGTGGTGGCGGGTGCGATGGCCCGGGCGTGCTCGTCGGCGTGCGCGATGTTCAGGAGCGAGCGCCAGATCATGGCGAGGATGATGGCCGACCCGGCGAAGGCGAACCAGAACGGCGCGGTGACGCCCCATGCTGAAGCGACTAGACCTCCCAGCACCGACCCGATCACGATGCCGCCGACCACGCCGGTGAGGTAGACACTGCCGACGCGGCCCTGGAAGTGTGCGGGCACAGCTCGCTGCCGCACGCTTGTCGAAGTCGTTCCCCAGATGAACGCGTGCGCACCGAAGATCACGAAGACGATCAGCGCGAACCAGGACCAGCGGGTGAGCGCGAGCGCAAGGTGGGTCAGCGTCTCAATGATCAGGCCGCCGCGCATGATGACGCCGAGTCGCAGGTGCCGTTCCAGCCAGCCGTAGGAAGCTCCGCCCAGCAGGCCGCCCACGGCCATCGCCGTGGTGATCAGCCCGAAGCCGAGCGCGCCCATACCCAGCCGCTCGCGCGCGTACAGAACCAGCACCGACCAGGCGGCGCCAAAAGTCACGTTGAACGTGAAGATAGTGATCGCCAGCGTTCGCACCGCCACGTGCTCCCACAGCCAGCGCCACCCTTCGCGGATGTCGTCGCGCACCCGGCCGTGCTGACCGGGGACGGTGTGCGCAGGCAGCCGCACCCGCGAGATCAGCAGCACGCCGGCAAGCACGCACACGCTCTCGGTGACGAATGGCAGCGCCATCCCGGCAGCGAACAGCGCGGCGCCGACCGGCGGCCCGGCGAGCTGGTTCCACACCACTAGGCCCGTCATGGCTCTGGAGTTGGCGATACCCAGGTCCGGCTTGTCCACGAGCATGGGCAGCAGCGTGGTGGTCGTGGTGTCGCCGAAGGTCTCGATCACCCCGAACAGAAACAAGGCGACCAGGACCACCGCGATGTCCACACGGTGCGTCAGGATCGACGAAACCAGCAGCAGCAGGATCGCCAGCCGCATCAGGCCGGTCACGATCACGATGGCGCGCCGGTTGAGCCTGTCGGCGACTACGCCGGCGTACAGGCCGAACAACAGCCAGGGCAGCCGCAGCAGGAACGCGGCCATTGCTACGGTCAGGGGGCTGCGCGTCTGGGACGCTACCAGCAGCGGACCGGCGGCCAGAGTGATCCCGTCACCCAGATTCGTCACCCAGGACGAAGCCAGCAGCCAGCGGAAACTGCGGCCAAACCGCGATGGCGCGATGAGCTCGGCAAACCGGTGCACTACTGCCTATCCGCCTCGATCACAGCCACATCATCGCGCACCGCCCCGCGATACCGCCGGCCGGCCGACCCAGTCACCGCACTTCGCCCAACCGGTCCCCATGTCACAAACGCCGGTGCTATCTCGTCTTGGGGCTGACAGTCAATTACTGGAGATCAGGACGGTGATGGTTGTGCGGGTGTTCGTGGCAGGCGGTACAGGCGTCATCGGCCGTCGGCTGGTGCCGCAGCTGGTGGCTCGCGGCCACCAGGTGACGGCGACCACGACGAGCGCGGCTAAGCTCGGGTTGCTGGAGCGGCTGGGCGCGGACTGTGTCGTGATGAACGGGCTGGACGCGGTCTCAGTCGGTGAGGCAGTGGCCGCGGCGCGGCCGGACGCGATCGTGCACCAGATGACCGCCCTTTCCGAGGCGCACGCCGGCAAGCCCGATCTGCGGAACCCCGGCCGCTTCTTCGCCACCACCAGCCGGCTCCGCAGCGAAGGGACTGACCATCTGCTTGCCGCGGCCCAGGCGACCGGTGTCTTGCACGTTGTCGCGCAGAGTGCAGCCATCCTCAATGGAACCCGCGAGGGCGGATGGGTCAAGACCGAGGAGGACCCGCTGGACCTGGGGACCGGGACGCTGGCGCGCAAGCTGGCGGAGGGGACGAAGGCCATCAACCACCTCGAGGACGTGGTGGTCAAGACCGGCGGCGCGGTCCTGCGCTACGGCTCGCTGTACGGGCCGGGCGCCACCGACGATCAGGTCAAGCTTGTGCGCAAGCGGATGTTCCCGCTCGTCGGGGGTGGCACCGGCTACTTCTCGTGGGTGCATCTGGATGACGCTGCGAGCGCGACCGTCCTGGCCATGGAGCAGCAGGCGAAGGGCGTGTTCAACATCGTTGACGACGAGCCTGCCCCGGTCAGCGAGTGGCTGCCTTTTCTGGCCGCGTGCGCGGGCGCGAAGCCGCCGAGGCGGGTTCCGAAGTGGCTGGCCCGGCTGCTAGCCGGGGCGATGGTAGCGGGCATGATGACCGAGGGGCGTGGCTTCTCCAACGCTAAGGCCAAGCGAGAGCTCGGCTGGGAGCTTCGTTACCCGTCTTGGCGGCAGGGGTTCAAGGAAGAGCTCGCGTGAGTAGCCGGGCCGAGGAGTTCGAGGAGCTGCGGCCGCTGCTGTTCGCGATCGCCTACCGGATCCTCGGCAGCGTGAGCGATGCCGAGGACGCGGTCCAGGAGACCTGGCTGCGCTACGCGGCCTACCCGGCACCGCCCTCCTCGGCCAAAGCCTTCCTCTCGGCCACGGTCACCCGGATCTCGATCGACGTACTGCGCTCGGCCCGCGTCCGGCGGGAGCTATACCCCGGGCCGTGGTTTCCCGAGCCGCTGCTCACCGACCCCTACTCTGACCCCGAGCGGTCGGCGGAGCTGGCCGACTCGGTGTCGACGGCGGCCCTGTTGCTGCTAGAACGGCTCAGCCCGCTCGAGCGGGCGGTTTTCGTGCTGCGGGAAGTGTTCGGGTTCGGCTTCCCGGAGGTCGCGTCGGCGGTCGGGCGGTCAGAAGCGGCGTGTCGCCAGCTCGCGGTGCGGGCGCGGCGCCACATGGAGGCAGGCCGCCCTCGGTTCGAGGCGGACCGCAGGGTGCGAGAGAAACTGGCGGCGCAGTTCTTCGGCGCGCTCCGGGACGGTGACGTCAACGGCCTGCAGGAGCTGCTCGCCGCTGATGTTCAGCTGGCCGTGGACGCCGGCGGCAAGTCCCCAGCGCTGGCCAGAAGCATCATCGGCGCTGAGAAGGTGGCTCGGGCGCTTGCCTCAATGTTCGCCTGGCTCGTCCGGATCGATGTGACGCTGGAGCCAGGCGAAGTGAACGGCCAGCCAGGAGCGATCTTCCGCGATCGGGACAACAAAGTGCTCTCTACCTTGACGCTCGACGTACTCGGCGGGCAGATTCAGACGATCCGCTCGGTGAGCAACCCCGACAAGCTCGGGCACGTTGGCCCAGTGGCGGACGCCTGGGCGGTCGCCCGCGAGGCTAAGCAGGTCGCCGTCCAAGGACGCGGGCGTCGGCCCCGAAGAGCATCGTCACCGGGCAGGTGAGGCGGCTCCCGCCTGGACTCAGTGCGGCGTACCTCGGCCTCCTCGCCCGTCTGCGGCGACAGCGTCAGGGCGATGTGCAGCCCGTTCTGCGCTGCACCGCTCTACAGGTGTCGCATCCACAGGTTCGGCTCGGCATACGTGCCGAGATCTTGCTCGCAGTCGATCTCGACGAGGTCCAGAGCCTCTGGCACGACGTAGCGACCGGTCTCGGGAAAGGCCATTCCGGTCCACTTCTCCCACTCGGTGACGGTGCCCTTGATGATCATCGAGTCTGGCGCGGGACCGAGGATGGTCGCGCCGAGCCGTTGATGGGTCCGGATCCACGGATCGAGATGCAGGCCATCGCCGCGATCCCAGCCGGCGAAGCGCTCCATGGGCGTCAGCGGGTAACGAATCTTCAGTGATGGCCGTACCGGCGCGATCACTCGTTGCAGCCCTGCCGACGTTGCCCGCTCTCGCAGCGCGGTCAGCGTACGCCCGGCCAGGCCACCGCCCTGGCGGTCCCGCCTGACAGCGGCGGCCATGATGCACAGCGTGTCGGGCACGATGCCCTCCTCGTGCCCGGTCACCGCCGCGACAAGAGCACCGTCATAGCCGCCGGCAGGCAGGGCGGCGACTGCGCCATCCCATCTCAGCGGCACTCCCCATCCGCCGGCCACCACTGCGCCGTCATCCAGCAGCATGATGTTGTAGTACGGAAAATAGGTCTCGACCCGGCCGGTGTACTGGTTCGAGACGGGGTCGTGAAAGATGAACTCCGGCCAGGTCTGGCGGAAAGCTGCTTCGGCCTCATCATCGAGATCATGCCGCTCGTCGCTCGTCACTATCGCCAGGTCAGCCATCGTTTTCTCCCCTTACGCCACGTTCTGGCCTACCTTAGCCCGGTGCCGTCGCCACGGGCGAACGACATTTGATCGCGAGCGCTACCGGGCGAGCCGGCGTTACCGGACACTTGCCTAGCCGTTACATCTGGGCGGTTGCACAACCTCGAATGAGTGTTCGATACTGGGCGGATGACTGACCGTCCGTCTTGGTGGGCCTACCCGGAACGTTGCTACCACGGGCACGAATGGGGGCCGGGGCAAGTCACAGTCGGCTGGCTGCCGTGCGAGTGCCCGGAAGCGCAAGCGGAGAACCTGGGACACCTATGGGTTGGGTGCCATGCCGAGCCGGGCTGTACCTCGATCTGGTATCGCCCGGCGCACAGTCCAAGCCCAGACGGCAAGCTAACCCGACAGGAGACGGGACCACAGCTGTCAACCACGACGGAGTACCAGGGGCTGCTCACGGACGCGACGGTAGCCCGCCCGCTCGCGGCTGTTCAACGACGCCCAGGGGCCCATTCCGAGAGGTAACCGCCGACTGCCGAGACAAAAGCTTCGCGATCCGCCAGATAGGGGGAGAGAGATCCAATAGCGGCCGTCACCGATTCCGGGCGATCTGGTCCCCAGGCAATCCAGCAAGCGATCGCAAACGCCGCGCCGCCTGGTAGTCGGCCTGCCTTGAGCTGGGCCTCGGCGACCGGCACGATCCGGAGTGAGAGCTTGCGCGTGCCGTCCTCGGCAATCTGTGCGAGCCGGTGCTCAATGCGGGAGTTGAGGAATCGTTCGCGGAGAGCGGCACGATAGCTATCGACGCTGAGGCCAGCAGGCAGCAGAGCTGAGGCTTCGTCCCAGAACTCCTCGACCATGGCGCTGAGAGCCGGATCGCCTATCGCTTGGGCGATGGTTTCGTGACCGCGCAGCAGGCCGCCGAACGAGAGCAAGGTGTGCGCGCCGTTGAGCAGCCAGAGTTTGCGGCGCTCCCACGGTTCGATGTCATCGACGAAGCGCGCGCCGGCATCCTCCCAGGCCGGCCTCCCGGCGGGGAACGATCCGGACAGCACCCAGTCCCGGAACGGTTCAGTGACGACAGGGGCCGCGTCCACCCACTCCTGCTGCGCATTGAGCCGCTGCGCGTCAGCAGCAGTCGTGCGCGGCGTGATCCGGTCAACCGATGTGCTGACAAACGACACGTTCTGACTAATCCACTCAGCCAGACCGGGGCTGACGAGCTCAGCAGCCTTAAGAGTGCCGCGCGACATCAGCGATCCGTTGGCGGGCAAGTTATCGCAAGGCACGACCGCGATCGGGGGCCCCGATGCGCGGCGCCGCGCTTCCAGTCCGGCGAGCAGCCGGCCGAGCATCGTCGTGAGACTGAGATTTCCGAACTGTGCCGACGATGACGCATTCATGCGCAGAGTTGCCAGATCCTGGACGAGCGCCGCGTCGCTGGTATCAGGCGAGCCGTCTGCCTGCAGCCGATAGCCGGCCTCGGTGACAGTGATGGTCACAAGGGCCACATCCGGGCTCGCGAACAGCACGGCCAGACGCGACATGTTCGCGCCATCCTGTGCCTCCACCAGCGAGGTGACGACCTCATGGCGATCTGCCGTGGGACTGCGCTCAATGACGGTATAGAGCCCGTCCTGACCGGACAGTACATCAGCGATCGCAGGGCTGCGGCCCGTGAAGGCCACAATGCCCCACTCGTGGGCGTTTCCTGCATGTGCGGTGTACCACGCCTGGTGCGCGCGGTGGAAGGCCCCGAGCCCGAGGTGCACGATGCGCGCTGGTGGCCGTGGCACAGCACATCCTCGGGAGGCCAGCAAGCCGCGAGTCAGGGCGGGCCGGGCTGCGGTCACAGCTTGAACGCCGTCAGCGGGATGCTGTCCACTAGGTCGCCGATGATGCGCTCTGCCATGGCCAGCGTGACGCGCCCTTCCGCTACATAGCGGGCCAGGAAGGATGCGTCGGTGCGCCGCGACACATCATGCCGGGCGGGAATGGAGAGGAAGGCGCGGGTGTCGTCGATGAACCCGGAGGTGCGGTAGAAGCCAGCAGTTTCGGTGATGGCCGAACGCCAGCGCAAGATTGCGTCCGGGGCGTCAAGGAACCACCACGGAGCCCCGATGTAGACACTCGGGTAGAAGCCCGCAAGAGGAGCAAGCTCGCGCGAGAATGCCGTCTCATCAACAGTGAACAGGATGAGGTGGAGGTTCGGCTCAAGGCCGAACCGGTCGAGTAGCGGCCTCAGCTCCCTGGTGAAGCCGGTGCGAACCGGGATGTCGTGGCCCGTATCGGGGCCGAACCGGTCGAACGTCGCGGTGCTGTGGTTGCGGAACACGCCAGCGTGGATCGTCAGGACCAGGCCGTCGTCGACCGACATCCCAGCCAGCTGCAGCAGCATGTGCGCGAGGAACATCCGCTGGTCTTCCTTGCTGAGAGGCTGCGTGAGCGCCTGCTGAAACAGCCTCTCGGCCTCCGGTGCGGCCAGCTCCGCGGTCGCCGGATCGGTTACCCCGACATCGACGGAGACGGCCCCGCGGGAGATGAAGTACGCCCGGCGCTCTTTCAGGGCGCTCAGGTAGCCCGCGAAAGTGGCGGGAGCCCCGGCAGCGCACAGGAGTCTCTCAACGTTCAGGCGGAAGTTCGCCGCGGCCGGATCGATATAGGCATCAGCCCGCAGCGTGGGTACTACCCGCCCGGTGAACGTCGCGCTGTCGCTCAGTGCCTGATGCGCGTCCAGCGGGTTGAGCGGGTCATCGGTCGTCGCGAGCACGCGGATGCCGAAGCGGTTGAACAGCGCACGGGGCCGGTAATCCGGCTGCCGCAGCAGCGCGGAGATGCGGTCGAACGCCTCGTCGGCGTTGCCGGGCGTGAGGTCATCCTCGATCCCGAACACCGATGCAAGCTCATCGCGCAGCCAGAACGCTGACGCGGTACCGGCCAGTGCGTGCGCGTGCCCGGCCAGCGTCCGCCATACCTCCCGCGGATCGGCGCCATGCGCCACACTCAATGCGTCCAAACGCACTCCGCTTGCGTGAAGCTGACGAGTGACGTAATGGTCAGAGCTGACGAACAGCGTGGCCGGATCGCTAAACGGCTCATCTTCGGCCAGAATCAAGGCGGGAACGTGGCCGTGCGGCGAAATGATTTGGGCACGTGCCACCTGTTCGTACAGGTGACGGGCGACGTCCCTCGTCGCCGGTTCCTGGGGCAGCAGGCGATCATCTCGGGGAGTCGGGCTCGTCGGCACCCGACACATTGTAAGCAAGCAACACAATGAGACCCTGACCAGGCAGCTCGCGGCCACTGCGTTCCCTGGGCCGCGATCATTTCTGCCGCAGCGGGATCGTGGCCACGAGCGAGGTTCCTCCGCCAGGCGGGCTGGTGATATCGAGGCGGCCCCCGGCCGCCTCGACTCGATCGCCCAGGCCGACGAGCCCGGAACCGCGAGACGGATCCGCTCCGCCCGCGCCGTCATCGGTTACGACCAGGCGCAGCGCGTCGCCGGCCACGCGGGCCTCGACGTTAACCACAGAGGCCTCGGAGTGCTTGGCCGCATTCGTCAGCGCTTCCGACACTACGTAGTAGGCGGCGACCTCGACGCGCTCAGGTAGGCGGCCGCTGACCCGCACGTCCAGCTGAACGGGGATGCTTCCGCGCCTGACCAGCTCCCGCAGTGCGGGGGCGAGGCCGCGCTTCTCCAGGACGGCCGGGTGCAGGCCGCGGGAGATCTCCCGCAGTTCTTGTATGACGTCGGTCAGCCCGTGCGCGGTGCGCGACCACTGCGCCGGCACATCCTGCTGCCCCGCTGGCAGCCGGGCCTGCGCAGTCCGCAGCTCGAGCGCGAGCGAGATCAGCCGCTGCTGAGTCCCGTCGTGCAGGTCGCGTTCAATCCGGCGGCGGGTCTCGTCAGCCGCCGCGACGACCCGCGCGCGGGAGGCGGCGAGCTGAGTACGGCTCTCGGTGTTGGCGACGGCCATGGCGACCAGTTCTGTGAAGGCGAACAAACGCTGCTCGGTGTCGTCGCCCGTGCGCGCTGGCGCATCGCTGCCGAAGAACGCGAGGATCATGCCCCATGCCCGGCCTTCGACGATGACCGGGCTGCCCGCTGAGCAGCAAATCCCGCGCTCGCGTGCCCACGCCGACGCATCCGGACTCGCGCCGTCGTAGCTCGACACCCGCGCCGGCTTCCCGGTCCGCTTGATGCGCCCGGCGAGGCTGGCTTCGCTGGGTGTCCATCGCCATCCCAGGGACGGCGGCGGCCCAGGCGAGCCCGGCCTCTTCCACGCGCCCGCCACGGACGCGGTGCCGTCTGGCTCGAATCTGGCTACTTGGCTCTCCGCCGCGCCGAGTACGCGGCCCGTCTCGCAAGCCACCGCATGGAATACCTCGAGCGGCGGGACTCCGAGCGCCACGAGGGTGGCGACCCGCCGCAGGGCCGCCTGCTCGTCCGCCACCTGGCGGAGTTCGTCCCGGCTGGCGGCCAGCGAGTCGGTCATTGTGTTGAACGACTGTTCCAGACTGCCCACCTCGCCCGGCCCGGTCTCGGGCATGCGAACGCTGAGGTCCCCGGCTGCCACAACGCCGGCCATGGCCGAGGCTCGGCGGACCGGCCGGACGACCGATCGGGCCAGGTAGCCGCCGGAGAAGAGGATCAGCGCGATCGAGCCGCCGACGCTGACTGCGGCGGCTGCCATTGCCTGGGTCGCGGCGGCGTCAGCCCGTTGCTGGCCGGCCGTGAAGATCTGGTTCTCGCGGGCGATGAACGCTCTGAACCTGGCGTGCAGCGCGTCCTCAAGGCGCTCGCCCTCCGCGGTGACCGCCACCGTCCGGGCGGCACCGAGGTCACGAGCGGCCAGCGCGACCAGCGGGAGCGAGTAATTACTGAGGTAGGCCGCGCCCATAGCCTGGATCTGGCTTGCACGCTGGTACTGACCCGCGTCGCCCTGGCTTGCCAGATGCTCCAGTTGCTCGGCCTGCACCGGGAACTGGGAACTGGCTTGGTGCCAGGGCTGGAGGAAGGCGCGCTCGCCAGTGATGATGTAACCGCGCTGGCTATTCTGGACTTCGACGGTCAGGCGCTCCAGGCGGTTCGCGGCTACCAGAACCTCCAGCGCGCGGTTCGCCCGGGACTCGGAGTCTCGCAGGTCTTCGATCGCTAGCGCGAGCAAGACAAACGCCGCGGCGATCACCGTGGAAAGCAGCGCACTAACAGCGACGGTGCGCCTGATAAGGCCGCCGCCTCCGCGTCGGTCACGCCTGCGCGTCGTCCCCGTCCCCCGTTGCGGGTGCCCCTGATGAGCGAGGGCTGCCCGGTAGTCTGATTTACAGGATACAGAGAACGCCGGGGTGGAGACGAGACATAGTGGGCGAATCACCCAACCGAATTGTCTTGGCGGATGATGACACCCTGCTGCGTGAAGGGATCGCGAGCCTGCTGCGGCAATCAGGCTTCGACGTCGTCGGACAGGCGCAAGACGCTGCCGGACTGCTGGAGCTGGTCCGCGAGCATCGCCCGGACCTCGCCATCATCGACATTCGGATGCCGCCCAGCTATCTCACCGAGGGACTGGATGCGGCGATCCAGATCCGGAAAGAGTTTCCCGAAATGGGCATCCTGGTCTTGTCGGCGCACACCGAGGTCGGGGAAGCGATGGAGTTGCTGGCCGCCGGTCAGCGCGTCGGTTACCTTCTCAAGTCCCGGGTGACCGACGTGGATGAGTTCGCCGAGACCGTCGGCCGGATCGCGGCCGGGGGCTCAGTAGTGGACCCGGCCCTAGTGCGTGAGCTTATCGCGGCCCGTCGCCGTGACCATTTCCTTGAGCACCTCACCGCACGTGAACGGGAGGTACTCGCGCTCATGGCTGAGGGTCGTTCGAACGCCGGCATCGCACACCAGCTCTGGGTTGCTGAGGGGACAGTGGAGAAGCACGTGCGCAGCATCCTTGCTCGGATGCGACTGCCGGAGACCGAGGAGGACCACCGGCGAGTGCTCGCCGTCCTCGCCTACCTCGAGTTGCAGTGAAGTTGCAGTGAAACGGTGCCGCGGCGGAACTCACCTAGGCGAGGATGCCGCGGATGGTGGCGCCCGATAGGTCCTCTTTGGGCAGGAACGAGACTGCTGGGCTATCCGCCATCATGTCCGCGATGTCACCTCCAACGCTCGCGGAAATGAGTATTACCTGTGTTCGCTCGGTTCCTGCCTGGCCGGCAAGCTGACGTGCGACGTCGAATCCGGTTTCCATGCCCAGGTAGATATCGACGAGTGCGACGTCCGGTTTGAGCAGGCGGCAGGTGCGGTACGCCTGCGCTCCGGTCGACACTGCGCCGACCACGTTGATGCCGTCGCACTCGAGCAGTTCACTGGCAGTGCGGAGGAATTCGAGGCTGTCATCAACGATTACGCACCGCACAGGCATGCTCCAATCGTGCCGGACGCGGCTGGTTCCGTCATTGCAGCTAGCTGGCATGCCGAGCACCCAGCCAGTAGTCAGAAAACCTGGGCACTAGCTGCGCAGACGCGACCGGCCGAGCGCGCAAGCATGGTTAGTGCGAAGCGCACTGTGGCCCGGCTCAACGGGCGCAGCAACCACCGCACACACGAGAGAAGTTAGCCGAGATGGACACTCCAGCTCCGACGCCTCCGGCGCCGGGCGACCGGTTCCCGCTCGAGCTCGTGCACCTGCTCGACACCGCCCGGCACGTGATCGACGAGCACGTCAACGATAACGGCACCTGTGCCGAATGCAGGTCGATCTGGCCATGCCGGCATGCCCGGCTGGCTGAGTCCGCGCTGGCGGCGCTCTAACCCCGGGGGACAGGGCCGGCGCTCGACCGGGACCAGCCCCCCGCGCCCCGGCGATTCCGGCGGCGCCGGCCCTGTCATTGCTCCCGCACCCGCCGCCAGCAGTGAGCACCATACGTATTTCGTTTCTGGAGGAGATTGCAGTGGGATTGCAAGCAACCGCAACGCACACACGCGATGGTCCCAGCACGCGAGTAGGTCCGGTCCCGGCCAACGGCCGCCAGACTCGGGACGTGCGGCTGGCCGCGCTGCCTTCAGCGGTGCCCTGGGCGCGCCGCGTATTGCGACACATGCTGCATGAGTGGCAGGTGGAGAGCATGGCGGATCCCGCAGCCCTGCTAGTGTCCGAGCTGGTGACCAACGCCGTTGAGGCGTCGGCAGGCCGTACCGGGCGAGATCAGGGCAAGTTGCCGATGATCGGCCTCGCTATCCGGCTGACTGCCACCAGCCTCGTACTGGAAGTCTGGGACTCCAGCCCGCTCCGGCCCGTCTCTCAGGAGGCCGATATCGCACGCAATCGCGGACGGGGACTGTTGCTGATTGACGCCATGGCTGATTCCTGGGGCCACCGGGCAGCCGACGGAGGCAAGGTCGTCTGGTGCGAGCTGGCCCTTCCGCGGGCATCGTCCAGCACGCCCGCTGCCAGTTAGACGACGGGGTCCTCTAAGCTGCTGCGCTATTGCCATTTGGTTAACCCCCATGTCGTCGCGGCTGGTTCCTCGTGACACCAATGATTCCGTCGCCTCCGCTGGGCAACATCACTGCGAGCACCCCTTCCCCCGGTAGGGACACCCCGAGTCGAGGTCTGCCTGCTAGCCGGAATGGACCGGGAGCTAAGGCACAGGGTTATCGGGGCTTGACCGGGAACGCCCGCTTCTCCGCTGGGGGCCCACCGGACTGCGCGCACGGCCGCGCCGCACAGAGGCGTGCATGCCAGAGCGCTGTCGGCGGCACCTGGGTCCCCCGGTCACGCTTATCGATGCCGCTACCGTGCCTCCACCGCACGAAGCGAAGCGCAACACCCCAGATGCCGCCTCAGCGTTGCCGCCGGTCGCGGCCGGCTTCAATAGGCCGCGACCATCCGAGCAGACCACGCCAGCATGCAGAGACACTGCAACCGGCATGAAAACCGCGTGAAGGTACAGCCAGCCGGCGGGCGCTGACCTCGGAGGAGTTAGCCTTGCGTTTGTCAATCGGTCGCCGAAACGATGGCGCCTTCGTGCTCGACAGCCTCCGGTCCGGCGCCTGACGCCGAGATCCAGGAGAGGCCAGTTTGAAGATCGAGAAAGCGGACGTTATCGTCACCAGCCCGGACCGCAACTTCGTGACGCTCCGGCTTGAAACCGACGACGGACTTGTCGGCCTTGGTGACGGCACCCTCAACGGCCGCGAGCTCGCCGTTGTCAGCTATCTGCGCGACCACGTTGTCCCGCTGCTGATCGGCCGCGATGCCTCCGGCATCGAGGACACCTGGCAGTTCCTCTACCGCGGCGCCTACTGGCGGCGAGGCCCCGTGACGATGGCCGCTATCGCAGCGGTGGACGTAGCTCTCTGGGATATCAAGGGCAAAGCTGCCGGAATGCCGCTTTACCAGCTACTCGGCGGCGCCAGCAGGACGGGGCTCCTGGCCTACGGTCATGCCAGCGGCGCGGACGTTCCTGAACTGACCGAATCGATCCAGCGCCACCTCGACGAGGGCTACCGGGCCATCCGCATCCAGACCGGTATCCCTGGCCTGCCTTCGGTCTACGGTGTCGCCTCGTCGGCAAATGCCAGGACAGGGTCACAAGCGGGCACGGATACCCGGTACGACTATGAGCCAGCCCGTCGCAACGATGTACCGGTGCAGGAAACCTGGGACACCAGCGCCTACCTGCGGCACCTGCCCTCGGTGTTCGAGGCCGTCCGGGCGAAGTTCGGTCCCGAACTCCCACTGCTGCACGACGCCCATCACCGGCTAACGCCCACCCAGGCCGCCAGGCTGGGCAGGTCCCTGGAGCCCTACGACCTGTTCTGGCTCGAAGACTGCACTCCGGCAGAGAACCAGGAGGCGTTGCGCCTCGTGCGCCAGCACACGACGACCCCCCTGGCGATCGGGGAGGTCTTCAACTCCATCTGGGATTACCAGACAATCGTGCGCGAGCAACTTATCGACTATGTGCGGAGCGCGGTTACGCACACAGGTGGTGTCACTCACCTGAGGAAGATCCTCGATTACGCCGCTCTGTATCAGATCAAGTCAGGCATGCACGGGCCAACCGACGTTTCTCCGGTCGGCATGGCGGCCGCCCTGCACCTGGGACTGGCCATTCATAACTTCGGTATCCAGGAATACATGCAGCACGGCGGACGGACGAACCAGGTGTTCCGGCAGTCGTATAGCTTTGAAAACGGTCTCCTCCATCCGGGAGAAAGGCCCGGCATCGGCGTCGACCTCGATCTTGACGAATCCGGCAAGTATCCCTACCAGCGTGCTTACCTGCCGTACAACCGGCTATCCGACGGCACCATCCACGACTGGTAACCGAGGGAAACGCGCGGGCGAGTACCGGTCAGCATTCGACGTCGATGCAGTCATCCACCGCCGTAACGCCGGCCACAAACCATGCTGTCGCTGTCGCGAGGTCATGCTCACTGCGGGTACGCAGCCGGCCGCCTGCTTGGCGGCCTCGCGTTCGTGCTCCCAGCAGACCGTGCCGGCCAGCGTGACGATCCCGTCAGAGACTCGGGCGTCCACGGTCAGCGGAACGAGGCCTTCCAGGAGGAGCGCCCGCTGCACCTCCCGCTGCACGTCGGAATCGGGACGCCGGCCGGGCGCCGGGTGCGGCCGAAGCCCCCCGACGTATCGGCGCAACCTCGGCGCCCGGCCCGGCGCCAGGTGCGGTCGAAGCCCGCTACCTATCGGCCGCAACCTCGGCGCCGCCGGAGCCCCGAACTCCTTTTCCCACGTGCTCGCGGCCCCGGTAGTGATCACGCTATGTTCGGCTGCCTGGCGTCGAATCTAGGAAATGCCAAGTCCGTCCCCAGTGGCGGACTGCGGCGAGGTAATACCTTCCGGACAATGCTGTATTTCCGTCGTCGGAACATCTATCAGACAAGTCAAGAAACAGGGATCGGTACCGCCGCCGGCCGAGGGAACGACGGGTTGCGCTGGCTACTTTTCTGTGCGTGCACACCCGGCTGGCAACGCAGTCGCGGCGACCTGCGAAGGGGAGCGCATCAGCCGTAGGTTCCGGTCGAAAGCAGGCAAATTGGCAGAGCCAAGCCGCTGTCAGTGGCTGGCGCAGGAACGATGTCCGTAGCACGCCTAGCATGGGTTTACGGGGGCTAGTGGATGACCGCCATGCCAGGTAGATGGTGTCCGGAGCACTTGCTGGACCGGGGCGCCGAGCGGACCACCATCGATGAGGTGCTGGATGCCGTCCGGGGCAGGTTCAGCGGTGTGCTGGTGCTCCGCGGCGATCCCGGGGTCGGCAAGACCACCCTGGCCTGTTACGCGAGCGAGGCAGCGTCAGGGTTCCAGGTCTCTGCGATCACCGGGGTTGAATCGGAGATCAACCTGGAGTACGGCGCGGTCCATCAGCTGCTGGTTCCGTTCCTGCCGCTGATCGGCGACCTGCCGGGTCCGCAGCGGCACGCGATCGGAGTGGCTTTCGGCCTGGAGGCCGGGCCGCCGCCGAACAGCTTTCTTGTCGCGCTTGCCTGCCTCACGCTGCTCTCGCGCGCGGCTGCTGACCAGCCGGTACTGTGCGTGGTCGATGACGTGCACTGGATCGATGCAGAGTCGGCGCTGGTGCTCGGATGCGTGGCGCGCCGTCTTTATGCTGATCGGGTTGGCGTGATCCTGACCGACGGCGGCAGCGCCGCGTCGCCTGCGTTCGAGCAGCTTCCAGCTACCGAGGTCGGCGGGCTGCCTGATGATGCGGCCGCGGAACTGCTGCGCTCAGTGGTGGGGACGCAGCTCGACCCGCAGACGGTGGACCGGGTGCTGGCCGACACCAATCACAACCCGCTGGCACTGGTAGAGGTCGGTTCTCATTTCACGGCTGAGCAGCTGGCCGAGCGGGCGTATCAGCCCGAGCCGATCCCGGTCGGTCAGCGGCTCAGGGATCACTACTTGCGCCAGGTGCGCGGGTTGCCGGCGGATGCGCAGGAGTTCTTGCTGCTGGCCGCGGCTGATGTGTCCGGTGCTCTCGGCCTGGTGCGGCGGGCGGCGGCCGACGCGGGCATCGACGCTGATGCCGCGGACAAAGCCGGGCTGATCGAAGTCTCCGGAAACCTTGTGCGGTTCCGGCATCCGCTGATGCGGACGGCCGTCTACCACGGGGCCACCCACGCCGAGCGGCGGCGCGCCCATCACTGGCTCGGCCAGGCCGCGGGCAGCGACGAAGAAGGGCGGATGTGGCATCGCGCGGCGGCTGCCGCCAGGCCCGATGAGAGCCTGGCCGCCGACCTTCAGGCCGCCGCCGAGCGCGCCGGCAGCCGCGGCGCGTACACCAGCGCGACCGCCCTGCTGCAGCGCTCGGTGGCGCTGACACCCGACGACGGCCGCCGGGCGCGACGTGAAGTCGAGCTCGCCAGAGCCGAGCTGGTGATCGGCCGGCCCGGCACTGCTCAGGCTGTTGCCAGCGATGCACTGCCCCGGCTGTCCGATGACGGCGAAGGCGGGCAGGCGAAGAAGATTAACGGCGAGGCGCTGTTCGCCCAGGGCCGCGACACCGAAGCCGCCGATGCGCTGGTGGACGCGGCTGCGGCGCTGGCCGAAAATCCCGCGTCAGCGGCTGACGCGCTGCTGGCCGCGCTCAGGGCAGCCGCCTGGGCCGGCCCAGCCGAGATCAGGAAAGTCGCGAGCGCAATGGTGCCTCCGGCCCGGCCCGCCGGATCGGCGCTTCGGGCCACTGACCTGCTGGTAGCCGGGTACCAGGCGAGGTATACCAAGGGCTACATCGCCGCCGTGACGCCGTTGCGCGCCGCGTTGCGAGCACTGGCCGCCGACGACCTCGATGCGCGCACCGGTCTGGAGTGCTTCGGGCCGGGCGCGGTCGCTGCCGGGAGCCTGTGGGACGATCAGGCCCTGCTCGACATCACCGACCGGTGGCTGCGGCTCAGCCGCAAGCTCGGCGCACTCACCGAGCTTCTCTTCGCCCTCGACTTCCGGGGGATGGCTGACTCGCTGGCCGGTCACCTCGACCTGGCATCTGACCGCTGGACCGAGATGCGCGAGCTGATGGCTGCCACCCACACATCAGGAACGCCCGGCCTCGCCAGCCGGGGCCCGGGCCTGCTGCAGGCGCTTCAGGGTAAGACTGCGCAGCCGGCCGCCGCCGCACAGGCTCAGATCCGCGAAGCGACCGCCCGAGGCCAGGATGGTGCGGCGGACTACGGCAGGTACATCGCGGCGATCGCGGATCTGAGCTCCGGCCAGTTCGAGGCCGCCCTCGATGCGGCGTCGCGCGTGGTCAGGGACGATATAGCGTTCACGACGGAGCAGGCGCTGCCGGAGCTGATCGAGGCCGCCATCCGCGCCGGCCAGCACGACGCGGCTGCCCGCGCGTTCGACATCCTCGCCCAACGCACCACCGCCGCGGGCACGCCCTGGGCGCTAGGCCTGCGGGCCCGCTGCCAGGCGCTGCTGGCCGACAGCAACAGCGCCGAGGACGCCTACAACGAGGCGATCAGCCACCTCCAGGACAGCCACGCGGCCCTCGACCTGGCCCGCGCGCACCTGCTCTACGGCCAGTG
>Ga0210401_10002919_pt1 | contig 18557 bp, 9 predicted proteins | sample IncBWH32MmetaG_FD_150866 | JGI IMG/M metagenome (GOLD analysis project Ga0210401, IMG submission 150866) | Forest soil microbial communities from Barre Woods Harvard Forest LTER site, Petersham, Massachusetts, United States - Inc-BW-H-32-M | ecosystem: Environmental > Terrestrial > Soil >... | reverse complement strand
AGAACTCGTCCGCCTCTTTTTTCCTTTCTTCCAAAATTAAGTCCACGTCGCCGAGCGGATTGACCATTTCTTGATCAGTTAAGCGCAACCGAAAGACAATTGAACTCTTCCCCGCCACTTCGCAGCGGTAATGAATGCAGGCTTTGGTTCCGAATTGCTTCGGGTTCACGCATTTCTCGCCGTTCACCACATAGCGATGGAATGCGTCTTTCGTATAAGGAGACCGGCTGACGGCAGACGGTCCGTGAAGACGGGAAGCATTGGTCTCGTTATTAGTAAACAGCAACTCACCGCCTCTAGGCGCATACAGGAAGCGTCGGCCGAGCGCGTATTGCAATTGGATATTTTCCAGCGGCTTGGCTGTGGAATCGTCTGCCACCAGCATCAAGTGTTGATTGGCAATCCCCCCTTGAATTGCGGGCTCACCGCTGGGCGGGTCAGTCCAACTCCACGTGTTGCGGAACCACAAATGCGGCAAGAAATGGAATTCAGCAGGGTCGTGACCGCGGTTAAATACTTCCACGCGAATACAGATATCTTCCGGCGATTCTTTGGCGTACTCGATGAAAATGTCGAAATAGAGGTCGTCATCGAAGATGCCAGTATCCAAAAGCTCGAACTCGGCTCCATTTCCGCGATTCCGGTTCTCTTCGATCAACTGCCGGTATGGGTATTCGCCCTGCGGGTACTTGTAAAGCATGCGCATGTAACTGTGAGTGGGCGTGCTGTCGAGATGAAACCAATATTCCTTCGCATCCTCGCCATGATTGCCTTCATTGGAAGTCAACCCGAACATGCGCTCTTTCAGAATCGGATCGCGTCCGTTCCAAAAAGCCAGCGCGAACACCAGCAACTGGTAGCGGTCACAGATTCCCGCAATCCCGTCCTCCCCCCATCGATAAGCCTTACTGCGCGCCTGATCGTGGGTAAGAAAATTCCACGCATCGCCATCCGCGCTGTAGTCCTCGCGCACGCTCCCCCAACTGCGATCGCTGACGTAAGGACCCCACCTACGCCAGGGCGCGACCGGCCCGACATACGGCTCGGCTAAGCGAGCTTGTTCTTTCGCCGCGTCTTTATTGGTAGGCGTGGAACGTGGTGCTCGCGGCTTACTGGTGGCCAATTGTCCTCCGATGCTTCAGCGAAACAAGAAATGCAAATTCTAAAGTATGAGTGCGGAATTGTATCTAAAGTTCCGTGAACCAGATCGCTAGATTTCCTAAGCTGGGTGTGGCTATTTGGAACATCAGCAATGTCTGCGCCTTTCGTCCGGAGCGCAGCCAAGGATGATAATCTTGAAGGCACATTCCTACCGGCCCACGACTTCGCTCACTCGTTGCATTTGAGCCGCGAAGCGTGGGGCTGAGTAAGCCGAGGGGTCTTGCAGCAGCGCGAACAGCCCATCGATGGTCGAGCGTATCTCGGTTGCGTTGGCCGGCCTCACATTCTGATTGTAGGCTCTAAATAGCGAATCTAATCCCATGGCGGCTTGTTCCGCTGATCGTTCGCCCTCGTTTGAGATCGCTGCACCGTCACGAGCAATGCGCCGCATCAGCCGCAGCGTCAGCGCAGAATCGTAGCTCTGTCCATCAACCTCTTTTACCAACTGATCAGCAAAAACAGAAGCGCGGGTGGCCGACGCGGCGATTTGTTCCCGATTTCCGTTCATCTGATTCATCAGGCTGGCGAGGTGCGCAAGCTCATCGTTCAGTTGCTTGCTGGCATTCGGATTGATTTCTTCCAGCAAATCGCGGAATACTACGACTCGAGATTCGTTCCACGGTGGATTGCCGGGTCGTCGCCCTGGGTAGCCGCGCTCCTGTCGCCAGCTATCTTGTGGACGCGTAAGGCTATGATGGCAGGAAAAACAATCGAGTTCAGCGTACTCAGGCCACACCGGCCCATTCGCGCGATGTGCCAGCCGGTTGAGTGATGCCCGCAGTTGCACTGCTTGACCGACGCCCCATGCCTGCACTTGCCGCCACGCATTGCCCTGCTCTGGCATCTTCCAATGTGGCGGCATGACCGAAGTAAACAGGCCAAGTTCAAAAGTTAGATCGGGATGCCCAGCGGCTATCATCTCGTGATCGACAAATTTTTCTGCCGTACCCAGATGACAAGTCAGGCATTCTTGGCTGCGTTTCTCCAGGTTGCGAGTGTCGTACATGCCAAGCTGAACCGACTTCTCGTGTGGCCAGTCCCTCGTGGTGTGAGGGCCTAACCATCCTGATGCTGGGCCATGACAGTTCTCGCAACTGACACCATCGGCAAGTTCGAAAGTTTGCGCCTGCTGCTCAACCGGCACATAGAGTGAATGACAAGCCAGGCACTTGGGCGCTTTCGCCGGCAGTCCAATATTTAAGATTTTGCCGATACGCTCTGAAACGTTGTTGCTTAACACACCGAAAGCAAGAGCGTGTTTGTCCTGTGCGATCCAGATGGTGTACTCGTTCTGAAAAATGCGCGTGCTGGTCTTCGGTTGCACGCTGCCGTGGCAACTGCTGGCTGCGCACCCGCCGGGGCCGTTGTACATTCCGGTTGCGGCATTCTTCTGAGCGTACAACGGAGCTGTGGACGAAGAGCCGGTATTTTGCGTCTCACCTACGGCGATGAGCACGAGCAGCGGCAAGACTACCGCTGACAGTTGCTTTCGCATTTTGCTTTTTCTCTCCTCACGAGGTTGATCTCGCTCGCGTCATGACCACACACCACTCTGCCAGGAGCGGGTTTCTCATTGTGGCCGGGTTATAGGGCGAATCGATTAAGTTCAATCAAGAGCAAAGTTGATATGACATGGCTCTTGTATTATGCATGCGTCTGCTCGCCGCACATATTGAGTAAACCTGTTCAGGGTATCTGAACATGGAATTCGTTTTGCTATAGCATTCGCGCTCTCACGATCTTAAACTCGGCTCGACACAGTCCAATGCGGAGTCTCGAACGTTGTGTTTGATGAATTGAGAGCCATTCAAAAAGATTTCGGCTACCTGCCGTCCGAGCAACTCAAGCAGCTTGCGGAAAAAATTCGCATTCCTATAAGTCAAATTCATGCCGTAGCCAGCTTCTACCCCCACTTTCATCTCAGCCCTCCACCGAGGGTGGACGTGCGAGTATGTGCGGACATGAGCTGCCACCTCCGCCAAAGTGACCATGTGCGGTCTGCGCTGGACTCCGCCTTTCAAGGCACCGACGCGAAAGAAATCTCTATCCGAGACGTTTCCTGCCTTGGCCGCTGCGACCAGGCTCCGGCGATGATGTTGAATGACAGGATTTATTCCGGTGTGAACAGCCGGGAAGCAGTCAGCATGGCGCAAGATGTGCTCGCAGGTAAGCCTCTTCCTGAAAATCAGGCTAGTGAAGAACGGATGGTGGTGGCTTCTGATCCGTATAGTGGCTCGGGCCAGTACGAGGTTGTACGGCGCTTTGTTGAAAACCGGGATTGGCAGGGGATTATTGCGACTCTGAAAGCCGCTGGTTTGCGTGGCATGGGCGGGGCGGGCTTTCCCACATCAAGCAAGTGGGAATTGGTCCGCAACGCGGCTGGTTCTCCGAAGTACATCGTCTGCAACGCCGATGAAAGTGAACCCGGCACTATCAAAGACCGCGGCATCATGGAGAACGTTCCCTATCTCGTGATTGAAGGCATGATTACCGCCGGTTTAGTCACGGGAGCACGCCAAGGGATCCTGTACATCCGCCACGAATACGAACACCCGAGAGAAGTTCTCCAGAAGGAGATCGATCGCTGCTACAGCCAAGGTTTATTGGGATCTCGAATTCTGGGCAGCGACTTGGCTTTTGATCTGGAGATTTTTGTCAGTCCCGGCGGTTACATTTGCGGAGAGGAAAGCGCTCTGCTCGAAGCCATTGAAGGCAAACGTGCCGAGCCGCGTAATAAGCCTCCCTTCCCGGTTACCAACGGTTTATGGAACCAGCCCACTGTCATCAATAATGTCGAGACCTTTTGTTTGGCCACCGTGATCCTCGGGCGCGGCGTCGATTGGTATAAAGCGAAAGGCAAGAACGGATCGGTGGGAATGAAATTCGTGGGCGTAAGCGGCGACGTGCTACGTCCCGGCATTTTTGAAGTACCCATGGGAACCACCTACAACGAATTGATCTATGAAAATGCGGGTGGCATTCCCGACGGAAAGAAGCTTCTTGCCTTTGCGCCTTCGGGACCGTCTTCGGGATATTTGCCTGCTTCCATGACCAACCTGCCACTTGACTGGAACGCCGTGGCAGCTGCGGGCTCCATGGTCGGCTCAGGCGCGATCGTAGTCTGCTCTGAAAACCGATGCATGTTAGACATGGCGCTCAACTCGACCCGATTCTACCGCAATGAATCCTGCGGCAAATGCGTACCATGCCGGGTGGGTTCACAAAAGCTGGTCGAGATGCTGAAGGGCTGGACGGAAGGGCGAAGTTCGAATGAAGACGTGCAGGTGGTGAGCGAGCTTTCGACCGCCATGCGGCAGACTTCTATTTGTGGACTCGGGCAGGTAGTACCGGTTCCGATCGCCTCGGTGATGAAACATTTCCCCGGTATTGTAGAAGATCACATTGTTCGCCGTTACTGTTCGGCAGCCATTTGCTTCAATCAGTCCTAGGAAATCATGAGCCCTTACGAACTGGAGGGTAGATCGACACTGTGAAACAGGTGCAACTGACAATCGACGGCGTAGCCGTGTCGGTCCCTGAGGGAACAACTATTTTTGATGCCGCCCGGGTTAACGGCATTTCTATACCCACACTTTGCCACCAGCAAAACGAGAGTCCCGTCGGGGTTTGCCGGGTGTGCGTAGTGGACGTAGGGCAAAGAGTTTACGCAGCCTCCTGCATTCGCCAAGCAGAGCAAGGTATGACGGTCAAGGCGAATACCGACGCGGTGCTGGGTGTTCGGCGCACTCTGGTCGAATTGTTGATGTCTGACCATCCCTCTCCCTGTGCGCGCCAGCAGCATTCGGGAGATTGCGAACTGGAACGTCTGGCGGCGCAATCGGGAATTGAGCAGCCACGATTTCGTCGGGGCACGACTCCGCGTGGGCATGACGATTCATCCATGGCTATCTCCGTCGACCATGAAGCCTGCATTCTGTGCGATCGTTGCATCCGAGGTTGCGATGAGATTCGCCACAACTGGGTGCTGGCGCGCCGGGGCAAGGGATATCAGGCAGGCGTGGCATTCGACAACAATCTGCCGATGGGAAGTTCCTCTTGCGTTTCCTGTGGCGAGTGCATGGTGTCCTGTCCGACAGGAGCTTTGACCAATCGCGGCGCGATCGGGTCCAAGCTGCAGGGAGGGGCGGTCGATCCTCAAGTCCTGCTTACACTGCCAATCTTCAAGAATGTTTCTGGAACGTTCATAGAACTGAACCACAACGCCATCATCGAGCGCCGTTATAAAGCAGGAGACATCATTTGTCGTGAAGGTGAGTTTGGCGCCACGGCGTTTTATATCGTCGAAGGCAAAGCGGAAGTTTATCTTTCCAGCCCCATCGCGCATGTGAAGACAGAAGGCAGCCCACAGGGATTCTTGAGCAAGCTGCGGAGCATGCTTACTTCCCGCGAGCAGGATCACCGCAACGAGGAAAGCAGCCGTCCCTTTATTCCTATCGACGCTTCTGTTGATCTTCCCTACCAGAACCCGATCGCCGAATTAGGGCCGGGTGAACTGTTCGGCGAAATGACCTGCATGAGTTATTACCCGCGTTCCGCTACCGTGCGCGCGAAAACTGATTGCACAATGCTTGAGATGCTGCGCAATGTTCTTGACATAATGCAGCGTAATAAAACATTTCGCGATCAACTGGACCGAACCTACAGGCAACGGGCGCTCAGCTCACATCTGCGAAGCGTTCCGGTACTGGCGCCACTTACTCCGGACTTCATCGATCACTTGCGAGACCGCGTTGAGCTACTGCGCTTTGCCCCCGGGCAAGTGATTTGCACTCAGGGGGAACCTGCAGACAGTTTTTATCTGGTTCGTCTCGGGTTTGTGAAAGTGTCGCAGCAGAGGCCTGGTGGCGAGCTCGTTTTGGCGTATCTGGCGCGTGGTTCTTATTTTGGCGAAATGGCCTTACTCACGGGTACGCCACGAACAGCGACCTGCAGCGCGCTTGATCACGTGGAGGTCGTCCGCGTCAGCGGAGAAGATTTCCAGTTGATGCTGGATCGCTTTCCGGAAATCCGGCGCAAGCTCGAAGAAGCCGCGACTGAGCACATGGAGCAGAACCGGCTGCGCATGACCCAAGTCGCCGATGTCTCTGTCGATCGTTTTCTGAACCAAGGCCTCATGGAAGCGCAGAGTCTGCTCATTCTCGACCTTGATCGCTGCACCCGCTGTGACCAGTGCGTTCGGGCGTGCGCAGATGCTCACGATGGCGTCAGCAGGCTTGTTCGTGATGGTTTGAGATTCGATCGATATCTGGTGGCCACATCGTGCCGCCAATGCCGCGACCCCTTGTGTATGGTTGGCTGCCCCGTGGGATCCATTCGCCGTCGTAATTCACTCGAGGTCATCATCGAGGACTGGTGTATCGGTTGCGGGCAATGCGCCAATAATTGTCCGTATGGAAATATCAACATGCATCCATTCCCGATTGAACTGGATGATCCCGCGTATCCGGGCCGAAGAGTCGCGGGCATGAAGCTAAAAGCCACGTCGTGTGACCTGTGCCTGGATCATGAGGAGCCTAGCTGTGTGTACGCTTGCCCGCATGACGCCGCGCATCGCGTGAACCCGCCAGAATTTTTCGGCGGCTTGCTGAAGCAGCAGGCTATACGGAAGCCGGGGAAGTGATTGCGAATCGACCGAACACACCGGACGTGGTTCATCGGCAGTCTCATCGGATTGGCCGCGGCTGCCATTGTGTACGTGCCTTACAGCCGAAATTCTCCGCAGGGAGCGAGCGGCGGGACCAACATCGGCCTCGTCTACGGCAGCGTTGCGTTTGCTTTTATGCTGTTCGCCGGTTTACTGGGTGCGCGCAAAAAGTTTCCCATCTGGCGGGTGGGACGCGCGCAGGCGTGGATGCGCGGACATCTGTGGCTGGGTTTTGTCAGCCTTCCGCTGATCGTGTTTCATTCCGGCTTTCACTTTGGCGTGGGGCTGACCAAAGCGCTGATGTGGCTCCTTGTGGTCGTCTTTATCAGCGGGATTGCGGGTGCGGCACTGCAGCATTTCATGCCGAAAGTTATCACTCAACGGATCCCTCTGGAAACTATTTATGAGCAGATCGGACAGATTCGTGTGCAACTGGTGGACGAGGCAACAACTTTGGTGAATGAAGCCTGTGCCGCGCTTCAGGGCAATGTTTCTCAAGCCACTGAGCAGCAGCTCGCGGCATCAGCAAGCGCGGGTACGATGGGCGGATTGACGGTTGCGTCTGGCTTGCAGGTTGATCGCGAAGCCAGCGCCGAGCTCGTGGAGTTCTTTCGCCGGGAACTGCAGCCTTTCATTTCGCAGAGCGGGTCGCACGGACTCGCTTTGGCCAGTCGCAACCGTGCTCAAGACATGTTTCAGCAATTGCGATTGCTGCTTCCGCCCAATCTTCATTCCACTGTCGATGATTTGGAAAATATCTGCGAAGAAAAACGTGAAATCGACCAGCAGGCGCGCTACCACCGAATTCTGCACGGCTGGTTATTGGTCCACATACCTCTTTCTTACGCATTGTTGCTTCTGGGCGCGGTGCACGCCGTAATGGCGTTGCGATACTGAGAAAACATGTTGCGACGTGTCCGAACTACCAAAAAACTGGCGAAGCGGATCGATCTGCAATATTTCACCAAGCCTCATCCTTTTCGCAGATGGCGGCTGTGGCTGTCGATTCTCGTGCCAGTCATCGCTGTGGTTTGGTTTGCTGCACTACGCGCCAACAGTCAGAAGGTTTACAGCGCAGGTCCGCTTTCGGCTTCCCACGCGGTCTTGGGAAAGCGATGCGAAGTCTGTCATGTAACGACACTGGGAATTTTTCGTGCGAAGGTTAATGACACTGCATGTCTGAAATGTCACGACGCCCCCGCGCACCATGTCGATAAAGTAACCTTCACTCCCGCCTGCGGATCTTGCCACGCTGAGCACAAAGGATTGCTGCGACTGGCAAGCACCAGCGATTCGAGTTGTACGCAGTGCCATGCAGAATTGCGTACGCGGACCGGGACTACTCGATATGTTCAGATCGTGAAGGGCTTCGACCAGCAGCACCCCGAGTTCGCAGTACTGCGACTGGGCGCGAGTGATCCTGGCCAGGTCAAGCTAAACCACTACGCGCATCTGCGTCCCAATCTGGCCGGTCCAGATGGCCCGGTACAGATGGATTGTCAGGACTGCCACCGCCCCTCAGCGATGGATGCAGCGTGGCCTTATGCGATGAATGCGCATAAGGCGATCACAGCCGACGTGAGTGCAGATATAAGAGCTTCGCGTTCCAGGGATTACATGTCGCCGATTCTCTACGCCAACCAGTGCGCTGGCTGTCACGTTAAGGATTTGCAGTTTGACAACCGCTTCGAACAGCCTGCGCCGCATGACAAACCAGAAATAGTTCAGGCTTTTCTCATACAGAAATATAGCGATTACTTCGCAGGTCATCCCGCAGCAATGTCGGAACCGGTGCCGCCGGAGCGCGTTCTTCCTGGCAAGATGAAATTGCCGCTCCCGGTGCCGCACACGCGCCAGGAATGGATTGACCTGCAAGTTGCGCTGGCGGATCGTCTGTTATTTGATAAGGGCTGCAAGCTTTGTCACGTAATGCTAGAGAGCAACACAACATTGCCCGCCGTAGCCAAGTCTTCCATTACGGCGCGCTGGTTGTTACATGCGGACTTCAGCCACAATTCCCATCGTCTTCTGAGTTGCGTCGCGTGTCATGGCGGGGCTCCAGACAGCCATGACACGAAAGACATTCTGCTGCCAGGAATCGCCTCCTGCCGAAGTTGTCATCAGGAACAGGGAGCGAAGCATGACGCAGCCAACGGAAATTGCTCCGAATGCCACGCCTATCACGATTGGAGCCGAGCACAGCCGACGAAAGGGAAATATTTGATTCCGCAGTTGCGGGCGGAGAAGTAGGAGAACTTAGCCTTCGCGTATCTTGTGCCCGGACAAATTTCCCAACCCTTCGTAGGCAGCGTACTTATATGTTTCGCTCAGCGTCGGGTAATTAAAGACTTGTTCGATAAACTCGTCGATCGACAGGCCGTGGTCGAGAACCATCATTCCGATGTGGATCAACTCGGTGGCGCTCTCGCCGATGATGCTTATCCCGAGCAACTTCTTATCGGCGCGCGCGAAGATGAGTTTAAGCATTCCCGCAGTGTCGCCAATGATGTGGCCCCGGGCGTTGTTAGCATAAAGAGCCCGGCCGACACAGTAGTCGATCTTTTTCTCTCTGCATGATTCTTCCGTCTCGCCGGCGCTGGAAATTTCCGGAATGGTGTAAATGCCCATTGGCAGCATCGAAGCAACCCGCTGCTTGTATTTGAAGCCAAAGGCATGGCACGCGGCGACGCGTCCTTGCTCCATTGAAGTCGACGCCAGCGCGGGAAATCCGATGACGTCGCCAGCTGCGTAGATGTGTGGCACTGCAGTACGAAAATTTTCGTCGACGGTTATGTATCCGCGTTCGTTAATGCAGAGGCCAGCTTTCTCCAGAGACAGGCCGTCCACCGACGCGCGGCGTCCGGCAGCGAACAGCACCGCTTCGCTTTGCAACGTCTTGCCGCTCTTCATCGCGATTTGCACGCCTGAGGCCGAGGATTGCAGCTTCATCGGCCGTTCGTTGAACCAGAACTGCATTCCCAGAGCGGCGAGCCGTACGCGCAGTCTCTCGGAAATCTCCGAGTCGAGAAATGGCAGCAAGCGGTCCCGGCCATCGACCAGCGTGACGTTTACCCCGAGCGCGACGAAGATCGACGCATATTCGCAGCCGACAACGCCGCCGCCAATCACTGCCAGGCTTTTCGGAATGTGGTCCATCCGCAAGAACGTGTCAGAGTCAAAAACCCGAACGTGATCGAAAGTTATTTCTGAGGGACGGTGCGGCTTGCTGCCGGTGGAGATCAGAATTACTTCGCCCCGCAGTCGCCGTGTGCCATTCGCGGCGGAAACGGACACAATGTGAGCGTCCTCGAAAGCGGCCCGCCCATGGACGAGTTCAATGCGATGAAGTTCGAGGTTCTTCAGAATGCGCTGGCGCTCCCTCTCCACCACTTCCCGTTCATGGTGCATGAAATCACCGATGGTGAGATTCTCTTTGAGGGAATAGTCGATGCCGTACACACCGCGTTGCTTCAGGCCGGAAAAGTAAAGCGCGGATTCACGCAGCGTCTTGCTGGGGACGGTGCCGGTGTTGATGCAGCTTCCACCCACATACTCGGCACCCTCGATGATAGCGACGCGTTTGTCAAAGTAGGCGGCTTGCGCGCCGGCCTTTTCTCCAGCAGGGCCGCAGCCGATTACGATGAGATCAAAATCTTCCCTGGAAGTCATCAGTGGTCCGCCTTGGGCGGCTCATCGCTAACCGTGTACAGCTTCCCGTTGCGCAAATACATTCGTTGCATTTCCTGCAGATTGAAGGGACGCGCGCCGCGGCGTCCAAGCACCGCTAGTTGATTCCCGCTCTCATCCACACCGCGATCTCGGTCGATGCCTTTTGAAATGGCCAGCGCTGGTCCGCTGGTGCGGCGACTGGCAATCAATCTCGGCGTCGGGTGTGGGCTGAACCCGGAAAAGTTAGGATTGTCGCTGGGAGAAAATAACTGAACGACACGCAATCCATTTTTGCCGTCGGCCACGTAGGCGAATAGTTCGGATGAAACCATTCCGAGCTTCACATCATTCACGTCATTCATGACGCCGTTCGCGTTGAAGACCTGATCAAGCTTGGGCTGCTCCGGACGCTCGATGTCCACGATCGCCACGCCTTGCTTACCGGCAGAAACGTAGGCGTAAGTGCGGGCCACATAAATGTTGCGCGCGTCTTCAATGTGAACCGCGGGTCCGTCAACCGGCACCGGATGATCGAGGTGCGTGATATCCAAAACTTTCAATCCCCACCGATCGACGATAAACGCGTAACGAAACTGTACAGCGATTGCGTGCGGATCGATCAGAAATGGCGCACCTATCTGCGCAACCAGTTCCGGCTTGAGCGGGTTGTCGAGGTTCACCACTGCCAGGCCGGCATCGCAAAGAACGTAGGCATAGGTGCCAACGATGCTGATCCTGCGTGCGCCGTTAAGAGCACCGTTCGGATTAAATGCCAGCGCGCGTTTCAAGAAATTGTTGCTGGGATCGCCGTCCAGCAGTGTGCCCACACCCGGACTTCTGCTTTGGAAATTCGGATCGCCGATTACGACCAGGCCTTCCTGTTTGTCGGCTACGTAAAGGAAGCCATAAATAAGGTGGATCGGCTGCTCTTCGTTTTCTGGACGATGAGTGCGCAAGGGATCGACCCCCAAAGTTGTGGGAGTGGCTACCGCCATCGCGTACTTCGTGGGAACATAAAAATGCTGGCCCAACGGCGACACCGGCGCTGTGATCGTGCGCTGAGAAATATCTTTGTCGTCGATGTTGGCAATGTCATAGACGCGGAGCCCGCCCTTTCCCATTGCAGCATACAGATATTCGCCCCGAGCCTGAACGTCCAGAATTTCCGATCCTGCATGCCCATACGCTTCCTTCAACTCGCTGCGGTTGCTCACATGCTTCTTGTAGTCGCCCGGATACGCAAGCTTTTGCAGATCGCTTCCGATGACTGCAGGAGGTTCATCATGTTCGGTTACAGCGATTGCTTCGAATCCTTTCTTTCCCGTCGCTACATAAATATAGCGCCCCATGAAGTTCATATAGTTCGTTCCTAGAAGCAGCAACTGCGTCATCCATGAGTTGTTATCGCCGGCTTTGGAAACGTGGCAATCGGTGCAACCTTTGGTTTCTTTCGAACGGACAGTGTGAGGGACGAACGTGCTGAAAGCTTGTCCGCTGAAACCCTCCGCGGAGACGGTCTGCTGCTGATAGTAAATCCAGTCGCGGTTGTTATTTTGCGAACCCACCAATACCGCGCATGCCGAGCGCACCGGAGCGACGCGATGTCCGGTGACCGTTCCATCGATTGCCAGACTGAACACATCGTCGCGCAGAACCTGGAAGTCGTACGAAGTCCAATTACGCGTGGTCAGCCCCTCGTTGTGTAACATCGGCATTTTCTGGTTTGCGACCATAGGTAGATGGCAACCGTAGCAGGTTGGAGCCCACGAACTATGGCATGCATAACATGTCATCTGGCTGTTTTGGTGCGCCAATTGGGACTGGTCGCCGTTTCCGTCGCCCCAGGTAACGCCATCTTTTTGGATGGTCTTCGCCAGGCGCGACTTCTCGTTGTAATGGGGATTGCCCGGCGTGATTGAATCGAGTACCTGCACCACTTCCCACCGCTGATTTTGCTCGAGCATGGAACGTTGGAAGAGTTTGCCGCCATCCCAGTAAAAACGGCGTTCGCTCCAGGGAGTGCGAAGCCTTTCCAGGTCGGTGCCGCCGGCAGGCGCTGCTATCCCGGATGTTTTTAATGTTGCCCGTTGTTGAATGGTGCCGTGGCAATCGACACAATCGACTTCGATTGCGTTTCTGGTTTCTCCATATAGTTTTCCGTCGCCGTGGCTGTCCTGAACGAAATGGCAGTCGATGCAGTGCATCCCTTTTTCCAAATGGATGTCTTTCAGGTGAACCGCTTTCTTGAATTTATCCGGATCACTGAACGAGACCAGATTGTCATCTGCATCCAGCAGATTGCCCTTGCGATCATGTTTAAACACTGCGCGAAAAATCCATCCGTGACTATGGAAATCGGCGAACTGCGTTTGGTTCAGTTCGCCGTTGAATTCGGGTGTTCCGGTCTTCTCCAGGAAATTTACGTCTGCCCAATTTCCGCGAATGGCGGTTCTCTCTGGATCACGCGTCTGAACCTGCTGCTGTTGCTTTGGACTGGGATGCCGCTGCTCTTTCGGATACATCTTGTCGCCATCGATCTCGTTATCCCACCAGGTGTAGCCGAAATAAGTCGCAACCATGTTGGTGCCGGGGTGGATATGGCACACGATGCATTGGCTCGATGGAATTGAGCGGGTGAATTCATGTTTGATCGGATGCCCGGATTCGTGCTTGGGAACAGTCGGATCAGCAGTCGCACTTTGGCCAAGGTTTCCGTAAATGGCATAGTGTGCCGAATGTTCCGGAGAGCGATCGTTGGCGTAGATTACGTGGCAAGCGCTGCATCCACTGGCTCGGTAGTCTCCGGGCTGATCGTTCGTCCCCGGGAACGAAAGCAATGGATCTAGCAGCCGTGTCTTCTGCAAACCGAGAAAGGTGGGATCGGTGCGCAGCAACGTTCCGAAACCGCGCTCGCCGAGTTTCACATCGGGCTTGCCTGGTTCCTCTTCGAGGTTCGGAATTCCTACTTCAGGTTTCTTTTCGCCACCTCGCTCGAAGACGCGTAAGACGTTGCCGGGCTGAGAAACTTCCCAGCGTTGAATCGGCTCAAGAAACGGAAGCACACCTTTGGTGCGAGTTTCTTCCGCCGTGGGCGGCGGGAAAGTTTGCAATCTCTGCGGCGTGCCATCCGACGCGTAGCTCTCGCCGAAATGCGGATTCTTGAACGGGACGGCTCCGTTGTTGTACAGCGCTGCGCCCCACAGCATGGCGCCGTGGGTCATCATGCTGGTGCGGACGCGCTGCACTTCCGCGGTATGGCATCCCGAGCGTCCACAAGTTTGCTCCGCCACCCGGAGATCTCCGGGGTTCACAAACTTGATGTACTCCGAATCCTCCTTCAACCATTTGGTGTAGCCGCGAACTGGATTCGCGGAACTGTAGGCATCGTCGGCAAAACGAGGCCGCGGATGCGCTTGCCTCGTAATATCCTGGTATTGCGACGAGCCCGCCGCAACTCCGGTGGGCGGCGCGATCCCAGCATTTCCTCCATGACAGTCGGTGCAACCCAGACGCACGGTCCCGGTCGGGTGCATGGACGGGCTGTCCGTAGGGTTGTGGCAAGTTACACAACCAGTCGACTTTTGCGCCGCTTCTTCAACCGAGTCACCCAGACCAGGCGAACTTTGTTCGATGTTTGACTGCGGCGAAAATTCCGGCGGACGTTCTGACGCGATCGTTGTGCCGCGGGGGGCAAAAACCGCCAGCACCGCACAGACAAATGCCGAGAGCGCCAACACCTGCGCCAATCGTCGCCTAAAAGAACGCCTCATGTTCAAAACGTCAGCCGTATGGTTGTGAAGCCGGAGATTAACACCCGCTTGTCAAAAATCTCCTCAAAACCCGCCCCCGGAACTAGATTCGATATCCCGGACGTGATCACGATGTTTTCTGTTAACGGAGGACGATACTGAATCCCCAAGCCAGTGTCGGTACCGATGCTGTGCCGGATTCCCGGTTGAAACAGTAGAATTTGCAACGGCTCAGTTCGGTCAAACTGAAGATAGTTCGCATTTATAAAGGCGCGCAGCTTCGGTGTCAGGTTGAAATCAGCGCCTGCATTGAATATATAAATCCCTGGATTTACGAAATTGGCCTGGCCCTCTTCCTTGTTGCTGCGCAAGCTTACGAGTAGGCTTCCTGGATTAGTGAGCGCGATTCCTGTGCTGGTTAAGCGAATGCCCTGCTGGTCGAAGAAACTGAAAGCTCCTCCGGCAAAGTTGGTTTCGTCCACGATGGTGTCGAAACCGCGCGCGGTCGAACCGCGGCCGGCGAGTCCAAGCGCGTCAGACCGATTGCTGGGATCGCCGGAAGCCCAGAAGAACGAGGTACGAAACCGCGCCCAATCCTTGTCCACTGACAATTCCAGCGCAGCCATTCTGCCGTCGATGTCGACACGCCTGCCCGCGATCGGATTGAGAGTGTCATGGCCCAGCGCCTGATAGAACGCGTGACTTACATTCACGCGCCCGATGTGCCCGTTGCTCGCCCAGCCCAAGTAATAGGCGCGAATGCCATGCTGAAGGATGCCGTTATTCACCACTAGCCCGACAGGCGCGGGGCGGACGAGGAATCCATTGTCATCGAAGTGAATGGTGGGATCGTCACGGTTGTAGTGAAAACTGAATTCTGTGGTGTAGCCCTTGAAAAACGAATCCTGGATGTAGACGTTTCCGACATAAACCTGTTGATGGCGAGAATTGAAGGTGTTCAAGCCGCTGTTCGTGTTTTTTTCCAGAAAATAAAAGTACGCCAGGTTGTAATTGATCCGGTTCGAGCGCAGATTTCCGAACAGGCGTATTCCAGGCTGCTCCTCGGCGAAAATAAACCCGCGGAAATCGCTAACGAACTGCTGGATTCCTGCGCGGATGGAGATGAAATCAAAATTCGGACTCAAGTCGTGAATCTTGGCCTCGACAAATCCTTCTTGCAGGCCGGTGTGAGAGTCGAAACGATTGGTTCCGTCGCGCACATCAATATTCACCAGTCCTCGCTCACGGGTTTGCAGGAAATTGAGATTGAATTCCGGCGTGAAGCGAATTCTGAAATCAACTGGCCGAAAACTGGTGTCACCTTGGAACAGATCAAACGATAAACGAAAACTCTGCGAGGCGAACCCCTGTTCTCCGCGTCCGAAGAAGTCCGTGCTATCGGACTGCTCTGCGGAGACACCGCTTGGGACAGGCAATCGGCGGACATCCAGGCCGGTGACACTCGTGCCCGTGAAATCAAAAAACCAACTCTGCCCGAAGATGGGCTCGTCTCCCTTAATGCGGCTGCGATTGAACGGGTCATACCAATGATGCTGGGTGTAAGGGAATTCGCCGCGTTTTCCATAACGATCCCATGCCGGCATCGGAATATCCCACCGGTCGGGTTCTTTCGCGAAGCTGGCGGATTCGGGCGGCACTTGTTCGGGAGCGATTCCCAACGAACCGGGAGAAGAAAGCGCCTGCGAAGTTCGCAAGCCTGGATAAGGTTCAAGCGGCTGCTCCGGTGGGACAGAAGTCGACGGCGCAGAGCCGGGAATTCCAGATACACCTTTCCCCGGCAGATTCTCGCGCTCTTTTGGCTCTAACGTCAGGGCGACTGTTTCAGGCCCGCTGATTTGGACCGGCAGCTCCAGAGTCTGAAATCCTTCGATCCCGGCTTTGAGTTCATAGGATCCCGGTGCAAGGCCAATAAATCGGAAGATGCCTTCAGCGTTAGTTGATTTTTCGCCAGCGACAACGCCAGCTCGGAGCAAGCTGATCTTTACTCCCGGGATACCCAGATTAGTTTGCGTATTTCTTACGGTGCCTTGCAGCGATACGGTATTAGTGGACATGTGGCCCGGAATCTGCTGCGTGGAAGGTTGCCCCAATACCGATGCACTCCACAGGAGAAAGCACAGAATCGCAGTGGAAGAGGGGCGCGACTGCTGCATTAACAGTAATGCTCGCATCAGGTAGATCGTCATCGGCCAAAATCAAAATCGATTTCTAAATCAGAACCGGACGGGGCATAAGTCGTATCACAACCTCATCGCCGTATTCAAGCATTGCTTGCCTTTGTTCAGTCAAGGCATAATGAGCGGCGCATTAGAAATTTGGGAGACCGTTATCAGTTTTCATCGGCGGCCAAACGAGCCTGAGTTCGCCATGGACAAAACTCAAATTAAACTGATTGAGACCAAGAAGTGTTGTCTCTTATGGCTCTGGGTTGTTTTGTTGTGTGCAGCTTTGCTGTGCCTATCCTGTGGCGGAGCAGGTAGTAGCGGATCATCATCTCCGGACGCGACTGATCCTCCATCGACAGCAACTCCCCTGAGCGTGACCGACGTAAGTAATGTTGTGCAGAATGCGATTATGTCTGTGAATGCGCCCATGGTGGTTGCAGTTGCGGACCGCGCCGGAAATATTCTGGCCGTGTTCAAAACGTCCGGAGCGCCAACAACCTCGATTGGGAATTTTGATCAAACCGTGCCGGCGGACGAACTGGCAGTCGGTCTCGCCCGCACTGCGGCATTCTTCAGCAACGATCAGGCCCCGCTCTCTTCGCGCACGGTGCGATTCATCAGCGGCATTCATTTTCCTCCTGGAGTGGCCGCCGCTCCCAATGCCGATCTATACGGAATCGAAAACACGAATCGCGGCTGTACCCTGAGCACCCATTTCTTACCAGGACAGACGTTGAGCCCGGCACGTTCGATTGATGGTAGTCATCCCGGTCTGGGCGTCATAACTGGCAAAGCAGATACGAACGATAGCAACCCGCTCGCGGTTAATCCCGGTGGCGTACCCCTGTTCAATGGTGGGGCAGTTGGCGGCATTGGCGTGGTGAGCACATCGCCGGCGATTGCAGAATACGCAGCGTATTCCGGTGCGAAGAATTCTGGATTTCTTCCCACCCCGGCTCAGCTCCCGCCGCCCGGAGTAGTAATAATCGGCGGCGTTGCATTGCCTTTCGTAGACCAGACAACGCAGCCCGCCGGAACATCCGCCGGCACTTTAACTGGCACATACACCGTTGCCCCAACTGCGGGCACGCTGCCTCCGGACGGATATTTGATTGGTCCGAATGCTGGCAGCACACTGTCACAAAGTGATGTCGATGAAATCATCATGAATGCCGTCGCGACGGCTAACACAACGCGCGCGGTCATCCGCCTTCCACCCGGCTCCAGAGCAAGAATGACGATTGCCGTTTCCGACCTCGACGGCACGCTGCTTGGTCTCTATCGCATGCCGGACGGAACTGTATTCAGCGCAGACGTAGCGGCCACCAAGGCACGCAACGTAATCTGGTTCAGTACCACGGGTGTGCGAGACTTGCCGGGAGTTCCCGCTGGAACGGCTGTCACCAATCGCACCATCGGCTTCGGAACTCAGCCATTGTTTCCGCCGGGAATCGACGGCTCGGGCAATGGACCGTTTTTTCAGCTGTATCTCAACGACACCACCAATCCTTGTACGCAGGGATCGGAGCCGGGGCCAGCAAACACTGGCAATAAGAGCGGAATCGTCTTTTTTCCCGGAAGCCTGCCGCTCTATCGGAATGGCGTGCTGGTTGGCGGGTTGGGCGTTAGCGGAGACGGCGTCGATGAAGATGACTTCGTTACCGCAGGAGCAGTGAACGCCGCGTGTGGCGCGGGTGGTCCGTGTGGAGTACCTGATTTTCAGGCACCGCCAAATATCAGAGCCGATCAAGTCGTAATCCAAAACGTGCGCTTGCCCTATCTCAAGTTTCCCCGAAACCCTACCGAGTGAGAAGGGGTAGCGCTAAGTTGCCGAACTTTTCCCCGTTCAAAGCTAGCGTTTAGATAGCTCTCAAGAGCTCGCAAGGGCTCGGTCAGGCCGGGCATCTTGAGTGCAGCCCGAACGGCGCTCGTGTCATCGAACCAAATATCAGATGTCGGGCGCGCCAAAACGCGATGATGAATCTCCTTCTTTGAAGGGCTGGCAGCAGATCGCACAATTCTTAGGACAGCCAATTTCCGTAACCCAACGCTGGGCAAAATCGGGTATGCCAGTTATTCACGAGGGCCGGCGTGTATGTGCTTCTCCAGAACAACTGAGTCAATGGC
>Ga0210401_10002917_pt1 | contig 18562 bp, 16 predicted proteins | sample IncBWH32MmetaG_FD_150866 | JGI IMG/M metagenome (GOLD analysis project Ga0210401, IMG submission 150866) | Forest soil microbial communities from Barre Woods Harvard Forest LTER site, Petersham, Massachusetts, United States - Inc-BW-H-32-M | ecosystem: Environmental > Terrestrial > Soil >... | reverse complement strand
ACCGGCGCAGTCCTTCCAGTCGCGGGTCTGAATGTCCTCCTGGACACTTTAGGAACTGTCGAGATTTACAGCAGCAGCGGAAAGCGGGATTGTGTGGTTACCAAAAAGGGAACGGAGGCGCGTAGCCGGCGCCTCCGTTTTGACGGAAAGAGACCGAGCCGTCAGTTTCCGCCAGCGCTGGCCAAAGCGATGCCCTTGTTCACCAGGAGCTTGATCTCGGCTCTGCGATTTTCGCTTCGCCCAGAAGAAGTCTCATTGGAGGCTGCGGGGTTGGTCTCACCCATTGCCCCAGGCGCGACAATGCGACCAACTGGAATGTTGCACTCCTGAAGCAGATAGGCAACCACTGCCTGAGCGCGTTCCTTGCTCAGCACTTGATTGCTGGAAGCGGTTCCCACCGAATCGGCAAAAGCGGCCACCTGGATCACGTAGCCCTTTGAGTAAGTGAGGGCGTTCTTTGCCAAATCTGCAAGTGCGTTTCGGTCCTGCCCCGAAATGCTGTAATCCCCGGTGGCAAAGTAGACGGTATGTTCACCCTTCACGACATATTCACCCAACTCCGAAAAGCGCTTCTGGGTGGATTTCGCGACGTCGTCAATGCTTGCTTGGTTGGCTGCAATATCTTGCTTAGCCGCTGCGATGGCGGCCTGGTTTTCCGCTTGGTTGGCCGCGATTTCTGCATCGGTCGCATTCTTGTTGGCTTTGTAGGTTTGCATGTTCTGGGCTTGTTGTTGAGCGGTAGGATTCAGGCCAGCCTGGATCACTTTGGCTAGGCTGAGATCGTCTCGATCGAAGGTTATGGTTTCCGCCGTCACCTGATTCTGGTCACCCGTTCCTTCGTACTTCAGTTTAAGTCCGGGGATCAGGACTTCTTGACCGACTTGCTTTTTCCGGGCACCGAGGCCTACGGGGTGTTGCACTTTCGTATCGGACGTCACAGTTACGGTTATTGTTGCATCATCGTCAGTTTCCACGGTCAGAGTGTTTCCCGAACGTAGTGTGATCACTCCTTTGCCTTTTACCTTATCGCCAGCAAGGGCCGACCCCAAGCTCAGCAGGCACACTGCTAACAAACTCATCGCAAAACCGATTCTTCTACTAATCATAAATCCTCCCTCACACGCGTTCAGCCCAGGCTGCAGATGCTTGTAGTCTGTCTGGAAAGATATGCTATCGAGAGAGGCAGGTGCGCGGAACTGGCAGAAGTGACAGTCGGACGACAACCATTCGGGGCGCGACGCTGAATTAAATAGGTTGTCGGCGTTGAGAGTCCAGCTTGCTGGCAAGCGGATCCGAAATTTCGAGGAGCGACCCGTTTTATCACTTCGCGTGTGCCGCAGTCATCTCTTCTTTCAGCTTCTGTATGTCTGCGGGCGTTAGCGTGGCCGATTCGGAACCGGGATTGTTGTAAGTGTTTGCCTCCAGTGAATGTCGTTCCTTCCGCCACGCCCGAACGAGAAGGACAGCCAGACCCGCATGAACACCAGCGGCTGGCCACAGCAGAGTCCCGGCCACAACGTTAGCTCCCACGTAAACGAGAAACAGCATTGCGAGCAAGCTGTAGGTCAACATCCCAAGGAACGCCCGCGGTGTGTTACGGTCCGGCCAACAAGCCACTGCCAACGCGATCAGGCTGACGCCCGCGATCCGGCTCATCAAGACACCCGCGCCCGTGATTTCGGAGTCGAACAAGGGCCAGATCACGATAGGGGGATACAAAAGTAAGATCAGACCAGCGAGCCCTTCGGTCATGGCCGTGAAAATGAGGAACTTTTTCATAGCGCCTTCTTGATTCGTCGATGTTTTGTAAGTGCCGTTGAGCACCCGTGGCCTCTTCGGCCATGGTCGTGCCCAGCGTCTTTTATGCAAGGGAGAGCAGATTGAGAAAACCCGTCAGAAACTAGAACGGGTGCGAACGATTCGCATACTGCTAGAAGTTACAGTTAGTGGGGAGGTAACCGGAAGTTCCGCGAACTAACAAGCGACAGATAATGCAACACGAGACCTTGTAAACAATCCGAACATTCTAGCTCGAGTTAGGAAAGGCCCCATCCAAAAAAGAACTCGGACAGGGCCAAAAGAAAGGCACACACAACTTCTCTTACTGCCTCGCCATGGCAATTTGGAGAGCGTCCTCCGGGGAGACGAGGTGATCGAGGCTGACAGCGTCCTCGGCAATGGCGAGTTGCACGCCCTTGACCTGACCCGTAAACTCGTTCCCGCGCGAACCGTAGTCGGGCGAGACGGGAGATCCATTGTCCACTCCTACGTCGCAGCCGTCATCGGCGGAGAAGACCATGGCCGCTGTGGCCGCGACCTTGCCTTCGCCGACTTTTTTGCCATCCACGTACAAGCTCACCGTGCCACCCTTGCCCAGGCCACCACCAGCGTACGCAAATTCCATGCGCACCTGGTGCTGACCCGCAGGCAGCACGCTGCTGGACTCGGCATAGAACTGATAAATGCCGAGCAAGTTGTAACAGTACTTAAGCTTGCCTCCCTTGGCATAGAGGCTCCAGCCGCCGATGTTGCCGCCTTGGGCTACGATTACGCCCTCAGCACCCGTTGTCGGGACAACGATCTCGGCAGTTACCGAATGCGACTTGTTCTTCAGATTGAGCACCGAGTTTTCTGACAGACGCCCCATGCTGCCAAACAGGATTTGGGATTTGCCCGTAATCAGCTGAGGACGGCCTGCCGTATCCGAGTTAAGCCGTGCACCGAGGTTGTCATCCAGGGGTAGCACGTTATACCGTGTCGCCTCGATCAGCCACAGGCGCTGCAGTTCGTGCAGTTTTTCCGGCATCTGCTTCGACAAGTCGTTCGCCTGGGTCCAGTCTTTGTTCGTGTCATAGAGTTCCCAAACGTCATCGTCGAATGGTGGGGTTTTCTCGCCAATGAGGATCCACGGAGTTTTGTGCCGTGTCACAGCGGTCCAGCCCTTGTGATAGATGCCGCGGTTGCCGAACATCTCGAAGTACTGTGTCTCATGTTGCTCAGCTGCCTTGGCGTCGCTGAACGCGTACGCCATGCTGACGCCCTCGATCGGATGCTGCTGGACTCCGTTGACGAAAAGCGGTTGGGGCAGTCCGGCTACTTCCAGAATGGTCGGCGCTACGTCGATGCAGTGACAGAATTGGGTGCGAAGTTCGCCTTTCCCCTGGATTCCCTTGGGCCAGTGCACGATCGTCCCGTTGCGCGTGCCGCCCCAGTGCGATGCCACCTGCTTGGTCCACTGGTACGGCGTATCCATGGCGTGCGCCCAGCCGACGGCAAAGTGATTGTAGGATTCTGGGCCGCCCAACTTGTCGATGCGTGCCATCAGAAATTCCGGTGTCTCTAATGCCGAGGCGCCGTTGAAGTTGATCATCTCGTTGTAGGTTCCGTGGAGCGTACCTTCGCCGGACCCACCGTTATCGCCAATGATGTAGTAGATGAGGGTGTCATCCAGCAGGCCGAGTTTCTTGATCCCATCGATCACGCGGCCAACATGGTGGTCGCAGTATTCCATGAACCCGGCGTAAACCTCCATCTGCCGGATGAGCACGGGCTTGAGCGCGGCAGGCATTTCATCCCATGACGGAATCTCTTTGTGTCTTTGCGTCAGTTGGCAATCTTGCGGAATTACACCTAACTTTTTCTGGCGAGCGAAGGTTTCTTCGCGCAGCTTGTCCCAGCCCTGATCGAACTTGCCTTTGTATTTATCCGCCCATTCCTTCGGAACATGGTGCGGAGCGTGGGTCGCGCCCGGCGCGAAATAAACGAAGAAGGGCTTATCAGGAATCAGCGCTTTTTGTTGCCCGATCCAGTTGATTGCCTTGTCCGTCATGTCTGCCATGAAGTGATAGCCCTCTTCGGGCGTCTTCTTGGGCTCGACTGGCGTCGTTCCTTCATAAAGAGATGGATACCACTGGTGCGCCTCGCCGCCAATGAACCCGTAGAAATATTCGAATCCGCCGCCACCAGTCGGCCAGGAATTGAACGGACCAGCGGGACTGGTCTCCCAGACTGGCACTTCATGGCACTTGCCGAACTGTGCCGTCGCGTACCCATTGAGCTTGAGAGTTCTGGCGAGCGGAGCGCAGGTGTTCGGTAGAACTGAGTTATAACCGGGTGAACCGCTGGCAATCTCGGTGATACCGCCCATGCCGACCGAGTGATGATTGCGTCCAGTAAGCATTGCCTGTCGTGTCGGCGAGCACAAGGCTGTAGTGTGAAAGCGGTTGAATTTGAGGCCGCCGGAGGCCAAGAGTTCCGCATTTGGCGTGTGGCATGGCCCGCCGAAGGCGCTCGAGGAACCAAAGCCGGCATCGTCAATCAAGATGAGGAGAACATTGGGGGCAGCCTTCGGTGGACGTAACTGGGTGATCGCCGGGTATTTGTTTTCCGGATCCTTGGCGTCGTACAACATCAGTCCGGTGCGTGGTGGATCGGGTATGGGAAGAACTGTTCGTGGAATATTGTCTTGGTCGCTCATAGAGAGGTTTCCTTCCTGTTGAAATTTCGAGTTGACGACTGATGAAAAGAGCAAGGCACACGCGTTTCGACTTCCATGAACACTAGGACTCCCGCCTCCGCAGGGTAACTGTCAGAATGTACAGTTCGGGAATCTCGCTTCGTGCATAGAGAATTGAGAAAGCTTTGGAGCAGCGTGGTTCAATCCAGAAATACCCGAAGGATAAAAGTCCATGCCTTTAGGATCTGTCTCTTCCGAAATTTACTCACTGTCCTACCGAGACTTCTCGCTTGTAATCGGTGGTCCGTTCTGCCAGCTGCTGCGGCGGGTTGGCCTTGGCCGCAGCACCCTCCCGAACATTCGACGGAGAGCTGCAATCTTCGCAGTGATTACGTGGATTCCGCTGCTGGCGTTGTCTCAGGCGCAGGGAGTGGCTTTCGGTAAACAGGTTCAGATACCCCTGTTGTCCGATTTTGCTATCTATGGCCGGTTCTTGATCTGTGTACCTCTGTTGATCCTGGCGGAGGCATTCATCGATTCTGCTCTGAATCGCGGCGTGAGCAACTTCGTGAATTCTGGATTAATCCGGGAAGCCGAAATGAGCGACTTCGAGTCGGCGATTGAAAGAACTGCCCGACTCCGGGACTCGGCGCTTCCAGACTTGATTCTGTTCGTACTCGCCTGTGCTCCCGTCTTCCTTTTCTTCGAGCAGACGGAATGGTCGTCAGGCACCACGTACACTTGGCGCTCCACCGCTCCTGACAGTTTTACCTGGGCGGGATGGTGGTTTGCGCTCGTAAGCACGCCCATCGCTCGATTTATTATGTACCGATGGATCTGGCGCTTCCTGTTGTGGTCTGCGCTCTTGCTGAAGCTCAGCCGGGTTAATCTTCATCTGATGCCGACCCACCCCGATCATCTCGGGGGGTTGGGATTTTTGCCAGGGCTCCAGGAACGTTTTGGAATTCTCTTTACGGCCCTCGGCGCCGTACTCGCTGGACAAATTGCAAATGACATCGTGTACGAGGGCGAACGTCTGGCTGCTTCTGAAGGTCTTACTTTTACCTTCGTCGTTATCGCCGTTCTGATTGTTCTTTCGCCGCTGCTGGTTTTCACTCCGAAGCTCTACCGGCTGAAGAGGGCTGGGCTCGTGGATTATGGCAGGCTGGTCCACGAGCATATGCAACAATTTGACCGTAAGTGGGTGCGCGACCGCCGTGAGGGTGAACGACTGCTGGGCAATCCTGACTTTTCGTCTCAAGCCGACATGGGTGTGGATTATTCCGTCGTCCGCGAGATGCGCATCGTCCCAGTCAATAAGATGGTCATCTTGCAGGTCGCCGTACTCGCGGCTTTGCCGATGATTCCTCTCGTGCTTATCTTCACGCCCATCGAAAAAGTCGTCCACACCATATTGAAGATGCTGCTCTGAAACCTATCGGGTGACCAGAACCGTTCATTCGAGGTTGTTAGGACAAAGGTTTAGGCGCGTGCTCATCGCAAACTGCTGCCATGGCGCCAACTTCCCTCACGCACCCGAGCGCGTGGGTAGCAATATTGGGACAGCCAGGGTGGTCGCACAAATATTCAGTGAGTAGTTCTTCATGCCCGTCCGGAGTCGTGAGGCCCGTTTTAATCGTTACCTGAGGAATGGCAAGTCGTCCCCTTTACCGATATCTCTATTATCTGACGGTGAAAGGACTTTTGCGCAAGTAGTTTCTTACATCCGGGACGGGCAATTTACTTCTTCTTTTAATTGCTATCGCCAATATCCTTTATAAAATACCCAGCCGCCGCCGCTGTGGACATAGCGCGGTGAAACCCAGACGACGCCGGCACGTGGCGGACGAACCCACCGTCCAGCCACCCAGACGTATCTGGTGCCAGTCCAACTCTGGTATCCGCCCATCCAGACGTAACCTGGTCCAGGCGCGACTCCAACTACCCCAACCCGGACAGGCGCAGGTGGCGCCACACGAATCACAGTTTGTGCGAATCCGACCACCCCTCCGAGCAGCAGCGTTACCCAAAGAACGGCGCGGGTGAAGTACATTTCGTGATCTCCTTATTAGATCTCCCCCTTAGGGCTGGGAGCCTAATGCGAGAGTATGTCGGCCGGCGAAGTTGGTGAACTGGCAGAACTCACAGTGGCCGCGCTGAGGAATGGTTTCTTACTTGCTGCGCAAAAAATAGGTATTTCTGCCAGTCGTGTATTTTTCGATTGGGGTTTACAAAGTCAGAGTCGGGTCGTGCACAGCTATTTGGTGAGGTGCAGTTCCGCATCCACCATGTGCAAACTGCAATGCGAAAAATATTCGCAGTCGCGCTTTTCGTCCTTGCGTCGACACTGTTCACGTGTGGCCAAGACGACGTACCGGTTTTCAAGACGGAGGCCGCGAGCGCGTTCGTGTGGGGTGAGGACGGACTTTCGGGAGCTGTATCTTCGAGCATTACGGATCCGGTCACTGGCAATGCTATTCACAAGCTGAGTCACGGCGGAGTCGAAGTCAGTTCCCGAGCTGGATTCGAGAGGGTCGGTTCCGGAAAAGCGGGCGAGGTGCTGAGTTTTGCGACGACCATCGTCAACAATACGCAATCTGAACTTTCCATACGGCACGGCGGAGCGAGCGTCGATGGACGCATCACTTGGCCGCTCCCTGTTGTTTTTTCCAAAGATGGCCTCAGCAAAAGGCAACGCAATCTGGTCTGGGACTTGGGCAGCATGAATTGTTTTTCGAGCGGCTTTCTTCCCGATGAAGCCTTCTTGTCGGCAAATGCTTCATCGAAAGTCTTAGCTGTGACTCCTAAAAACTCATTGACGGTTTCGTTTGTGGTCAAAGACCCACGCAATTACTCGGTCACATGCTCAGCGGAAGGTTGTTTTCCGAAAGGAACGATACGCTTCTTTGTAACCGTCGACGCGACAGATTTCGTTTTTGTTTGGCGGGGTCGGGACGTCGTCTACTGTGGCAAGTAGGTAACAAGTTGAGCGGGATTTAGTGGTAAATGTACGCAGCCATCAGCGCACTCGCAGTGATTGCTGCCAGTACCCAAACGGTTGCAATCACGATCGGTGCAACAGGGGACGCCATCCATCTGTTTTCTTCTATCCTGAGAATCTCTGCGGCATCAGCGCGCTGACGGCATTCGCTCAGCACTTCCGCAGGGGTGATCTTTTGAAGCAGCTTTATTCCGACGAATAGAACCGCTAAATCGTCGACAGACCCGATCACTGGGATGAAGTTCGGGATGAGTTGAATCGGACTGAGCACATAGCCTGCTGCAAGAGCTGCTACCAACTTTGCGTACCAAGGCGTACGCCGATGTTTAAACAGAAAATAGAAGACATGTGCCTCCTTCTGGAGTCGTTGTGTCCTTTGCCTCCAGCTAGCCGCAAATGCAGATTCAGATCGCACCATGTTGCAAGTCAGACACAGGCTGGAATGTTTTATTCGAGCGGTATCGCCGTCCACCATAATCCTCTGGAACTTAAGACTAGCGGATGGTCGACGACGCAACTACTGGCAAATCTGACAGCGGAAAGGATTAATCACTAAAAACGATGTTGGTCAGAAATTTTTGGTAGTTGTGGGCACAGAGAAGATCGTCAACGCCAAGGGGAAGAGTCGCTTTTTCAGGCACGAACGATGGAACCGTCCCTGTGGGGCGGCGAGTCGGAAGCCTGCGTGTCTGTAACGCGGCTGAAATGGTTATCCGAGAATCCACTGCTGTGAAACTCTCTGCCCTGCAAAACCGCATCTACGGCAGGCAATAGTTCGCTTCCAGCTTGCGTTTTGACGAGATAGCCCAATGCCCCGGAACTGAGTGCCTCCCGAACTACATCAATAGACGATTCTTGACTAAGGAAAAGTATTTTAGATCTGGAGGAAAGCTTGCCGATTCGTCGAGCTGCTTCGATTCCATTCAGCGTTGGAAGCCCGATGTCGAGCACAATCAGGTCGGGCTGCAGTTCTTCGGACTTGTGAACCGCTTCGAGTCCGTCAGATGCCTCTCCGACCACCAGGAACTCCGGCCGTTTTCGCAGAGTCGAACATACAAATCGCCGAAACGGTTCGTAGTCATCGACCACTAACACCCGGACGGACGACACTCCTTGCACCAGCCTTTCGTGGGTCGAAACTGCGCCTGCAGGCTACGAGAACTACACTCTCATAATCGATCTCGTGAGATAAGACGTCAATAGCCCTGAGGTGGTGGTTTGATTTGTTTTCCAGAATGGAACCGAGCAATTGGGCCGCCCGTAGCCCGTTTCGTTCCAATGACATAAAGTGAAGCGATCAGGGCGTTCGCTTTTCACAGTTAGCGTTCGCCCAAGCGCTGCACACAAAAACTGTGGATATCTGGACCGATTAAAACACAAATCTACTTGACTACTGGATTGAATCGAGTAAATTACTTGCGCTTGCTTGAGCCAACGAGCTTGATTAACGGATCGGTTAATACCGCGCGGAATGTATGGATTCCTGGATATTTGCATCGGATAATTCGCAGTATGCGGCGTCCGGCGCGGCAAATAGGCATGGTAGCTGCGCCTTCGATCTTGCGTTTGTGGTGTTGCCAGAAAAGGTCCGACCCCGGAGAGTTTTCATGCCCGAACACGTAGCTCTGAAACATACAAAAAGCGCCTCAGTGCGGGGGTATCTGGCGCTGCTACTTTTCACGGTCATCACAAACCTGATTGGCGTCGGCCAGACCGAAATTCCACGATTCACGGCAAGCACCGAACTTGTCCAAGTGTCGGTAATCGCTTTGGATCAGGAGGGACGAATCGCAACTGGCCTCACGAGGCAGGATTTTGAAGTGTTTGAAGATGGGGTCAAACAAGACATCATCGAATGCATGAGCGACGCCGGTCCGGTTTCTATTGCATTCGTTCTCGACAAGAGTCGAAGCATGAGGACCAATTTGCCCCTCGTGATCAAGGGGGCATTCAACCTGCTTGATACGCACTTCAACGCCGATGATGAGTTTCTGCTGGTGGCCTTTGACAGCAGGCCTCAACTGATCCTCCCTCAGTTTACCGGCGATACCGAAACGCTCAAGCAGCTTATCTCGAATCACATCGTGGAGGCCAAGGGACTCACGTCTCTTTACGACGCGATCTACCTTGCAGTTGGCAACGTGAAACAAAAAGCCAAAAACGTTCATCGGGGTGTAATTGTCATCACCGACGGTGGGGACACCAACAGTATTTATTCAAAAAGGGAAACTCTGGAGTACCTCGAAGAGGCTGAAGTGCCGGTGTTCGCTGTGAATGCGAACGAACCAAACATTTTTCAAACGTTCGTAATAGGAAAAAGCGGCAAGCCAGAGTTTTTAACTGAAGAGATTATCGGGCCGGCAGAACGCGACGGACCGAAGGTCCTCAAGGAACTCACCGGCGCGACCGGCGGAGCTGTGTTCACGGCTCGTCAACCCGAGGACATTCCCCGGATTATGGCAGTCGCATACGACTTGATCAGCCACCAGTACACGATTTCCTACAAACCGCGGGTCATCGACCCCAAAGTTAGCGGCCGCCATAAAATTCACGTCAATTTAACTGCTAGAGACAATAAATTTGCCGGCTACTACCTGCGATACAAACAGCAGTACACACGTCCCAACGATCATGGCGGTGAAAAAACGAATCTCGACGCGTCTGCTCGTGGTAACAGCCACTAACAATCTGGGATAGTCGGAGCGATCGCGGCACAATGGAGATCGGCGTGGCCGAACTGTTGTGCCATTTTTCTAGCCCGTCTCACTGACACGATCCATCATCCTGAAACTGTCCGTGGGAGGTCATGGAAGCCAGCGAACGTCCACAGTCCAGCACTTGCTGATATAGGCGATCATTCTTTATCGCGTTCGGAGCAACGTAATTCACGTTATCACGGGCTGCGACAATTTTATTGCTCAACCTTTGCATGTTGTCGAATTCGTTGCTAAGCAATTGGTAGGCCTGGTGATCAGAATCCGTGGACGCCGCCACGGACGCCAAGCTGAGATAGGTGGTAGCTTGACTCTGCAAGCCCTCGACGACTGCATCCGTTACTGGGTAACCGTTCTGCACAGCATTGAGCAATGCACTGCCCCATTCCCTGATCGCCGAGATTTCTTCGATGCCAGCCTTCATAAAAACTTTCGAAAATCGCGGACTTGCAAGATAATTTTCCAGAGGAAGCGTTGTCGACCTGACCGAAGCAGAAGCAGGTGACGGCGTTGGATTGATCTGCGGCCCATCGAAGCCCTGCGAAGGATTCGTGAGTCGTGCTAGTACTTCGATGTCCACGGAGGACGTACCATTTATCTGAATAGTCGCTGTTCCCCCGGGCTGACTGCTCACGGTGAGCTTCCCGTTCTGCTGCACAGTGTTGGGCAACGCTAAGCGTGACAGAAAAATAAGGCATAACAGCATGATGCTTGCCCACATCGGTCGCTCGCTCATCAGCTCCACTCCATTCTCTGTCGTGTGACGCCAGTCGCTCGCCGGGCGGATCCCCCCTGATAAGTAACTACGTTGACATTTCTGAACTGCCAGACCGATTCCGTCCTTCCGCGATTATTCGCAGTGCACTTCAGCTAAATAGTTGCTCTAGTGTGTCCGGATTTGGGAAGAGCAGCGTAGTCAGAAAGCCCACGTGGACGTTTACGCTCCTCCGCCAAGTTGGGAAACTCCAAGACTGGTGGAAGATGCACATGGATGATTCCATTCCTTACTGCGTAGAGCACCAACTCAGCGATGGAATGGAGCCTGAGCTTGCGCAGGATATTGCTTCGATGCGTCTCTGCTGTCGCCAATGACACGTCAAGAATCGCGGCGATTTCCTTGGAAGCCTTGCCCTCGGCTACCAACTGCACGACCTCGCGCTCGCGTGGCGACAATCTCGTCAGGCTGTCTGGCGCGGGACCAAGCCGGTGGCGCTTGTAACCGTCAATGATCAGATCGGAGACTCGCGAGCTGAAGATGGTTTTCTGCCGTTGCAGCGCCTCGACCGCCGCTGTCAAGTCTTCTGCAGCGTCCGATTTGAAAACCCACCCGCGAATGCCCGCCTCCAAACACTCCCGAATCACTTGCTCGGAGTCGACCCCGGTAAGCACCAGGATTACCTGGTCCGGATTATGCTTCAGGATTTGCCTTGCTGCGTCCAAGCCATTTAGCTCAGGCATGCAAATGTCCAAAACAAGCACATCGGGCTTCAAACGTCTGCACTTCTCTACCGCATCCCGTCCGTCAACCGCCTCGCCGCAGATTTCCCAGCCTTCATGCGAGCTGAGCAGCGAACATAGACCGAAACGGAATATCGGATGATCGTCAGCCACCAAAATGCGAAATACACTCATAGAACCCCCCACAGGTCTTGAGCGCGGCTAAAACAAAATCAGGGGACCGCTCAAAGAATCCACTTCGACGCCGACCACAAAGCAGATACCCACACCCGGAACCTCTTCTATTGACGCAGTAGCACGATTACTGGTAGCACATCTAACGTCGTATCCGATGTTCGCTGCCCGCAGCCTCCCAAGCTACTGGCAAAAGTGCCAGTCACGATAGATTCGCTTGAAAGAAGGAGTTGCCGCGGGTTAAGACGACAACTCCTGTTGGTTTGATCGATCTCCCAGATGCTAGCTAGTTTTGCGAGCTGTTCTCAGCGCGAGCGAAGAAGCCAGCGACAGAAGACCCAACAGCCCAATCAATGGCAGCGGACTTGCGGTCTGCGGCAGCTGCGCGGGCGCCGGGCTTGGAACTTCAAGCACCGCAATCAGAATTGGTACATCGGCCGGTGGCGGTTGCGGCGGAGGAACTGCTGCAGCAGCTACTGGCATGGTACCGGTGTTATTTGCCTGCCTGGTGACTACAGTCTCGGGAACTTCCACTATCTTTGTGGCTGAGATCGTCATCCCCTTCTTCAGCCCCCACGCATCAAGCATCTGGCCATTGACATTGAACTTCTGGCCTTTAGGAATGGTGAACCTCTGATTCTTTCCGTCGTCCAACGTCAGGATTACGGAAACCGGCGGCATCACGTTCCATATTTTCCCTGTGACACTCTGTACCGTCGTGACGGTTTTGGGAGTGGTCGTGGTGGTAATGGTACGTTGAAGTTTCATGCCGGGCTTCAGGTCGTGAATCCCAAGTTGCTGGCCATCGACCGTCACTCTGGCGCTTTCCGGCACGTTGGCAATATGCCGGATGGTGCCATCGGCCATTTTGACCACCAGATCGTTGCCGGAAACGGTCACTACTTCACCGCTTTCGACTTGAGTGACTACTGTGGGCGCATGGGTGGTTGTGCTGGTTTCTGTCTGCACCTGCGCGTTCAGGCGCACGGCGAAAGCTAAACAAATCAGCCCGATCCCTAGAATCAGAAATGTAGAGGTCCAACCTGCTTTTGAATTCATTTTCTTCTCCTTTTGTGGCGTCTTGAAATCACGAATATTTTCTGAGCTTTATTTCTTCGAAACAGTTTCATTTTGCTGGTCAATAACTACAAACTTGGACAGTGGCGGCGCATTTATATCGGCACTCTTCGAAACGGGGACGGATGCCTGAACGATGAAGCGTTTCGGGGCGCTCCCAACGAAATAAAACGGATAACACGTGATGAGCGTCAGCGACGCACGCGGACGTGCCTGCAAAACGGACACATCGTTGGGCTCGACAATAATGATGCGATCGACCACGAAGGTTTCCGTGCCGGCAACCGTGTCCATTTCGATTGTGTCGCCTACAGCGATGTCCTTTAGCCGACGGAAGAACCCATCTCGATGCCCGGCAATCGCAATATTCGTGTTCTCCGCAGAATTGCCTGTACCTGCTACGTGCCCTACTCCACGATTCAGGCTCAGTTCGTCTGTCCCTTCAAGAACAGGAACTTCGAGCTGAATTTTCGATATGCGAAGAACGGCTATGGCCGGCGCAAAATGTGCCGCCAAACTTTCCCTATAGCCGTTAATCCTTTGCTTCGACCACAAACTTAGATCCGGATTCTCGGCGCTCTGCGGAACCCCCTGAGGGTCGGCCGACACCAGTTGCAATGACTTGAACCTGAGCAATTCAGCATTCGACAGCGTGGCTCGCTGAATCCACGCTGCTGCGTAGACTGCGAGCATGAGTACGCCGAAGGTCAGCAGCAGATGCTCGAGTTTGCTTAACCAGCCCATTCACGTTTTCCGTGCAGCGCTTTTGTCCGTCGTGCCCAGAACCACATCCATCAGCTCTTCTGATTGTTGAGAGTAAAGGGAACGAAACATTGGGATAACTGTCATTACTGACAGTCAACCTGGAGCAGTCGATTTGGTCAGAGGCGCATGGCATTTGAGCTTGTTGGAAAGCATTCGCCTTGAGAGGACTACGGGAAAGAACCCGTTTTAGGCGGGCTCGTTCAAAAGGCTGGGTGACACAAACAGTTTGTTGGATAGTACCGCATGGATTGCGGAGAACAGGTCCAGACTGATGCGTGATTTCACAACATATCCGGAGCCACCCGCTCCCATCGCGGCGTGCATATAATCGGTGTCTTCATGCACCGTCAGAAAGATGATTTTCGCCGTACACCCCGAATCCCGCAGTTCACGAGCTACATCAATGCCGCTCTGTTCACCCATGGAAATGTCGAGGATGATTACGCTGGGCTTTAAAAGCAGGCATTCGCCGACTACAGTTGCCCCATTGCATATCGCGGCCACCACTTTGTAGTCTTTTTGCTTTTGAAGCATTTTACTGACGTGGGCAAGGACGGAAGAATTGTCGTCGGCAAGAAGTATGCTCGTTTTCGACACAAGTCCTCTTTCGGGATGTAAGGCTGCAATCGGGCTGACTACGACGACGGCGCCATGCTTCCTTCAGACGTGCACATCCAGACACTAATTCCACACAGATGCTATTTGGCCTGACAGGCCTCGCCTACTGTCAAAAATGACAAAACGATAAGCGGCTTTTGACCAGGGTCCGACTCCTTAGCAATAGGCCTGAGTTGCTCTTGAGCAACGACGGTTTCCCTGTTCGCATGTAATCATCTCTCAGCAACAAGCTCTCCGCAAATCAGTACCTAAAGGATCCACAAAGAATGAAGAAATGGTTAGTTACCGCAGGCCTAGTGTGCCTGTGCTCACTCTTCTGCCTGCCAGCAATGGGAGCAACCGCAACGTTCCAGATCATTTCCGACCCAGTGCAAGGCACGTGGTCGAATTATGCCCTTTCCGGTGATGGCACCGTCATGGCTGCAAACTACGGCGGCGAGATCTATCGCTGGACGGCTGCCGGCGGATTTCAAGATCTCGGCCCGGGCGACTCCAATTCAAGCTCGATCGGAATTTCGCGTGATGGCTCCACGATCATCAGCGGTCACGTTGGGCAGGGTGGTTTCACCAGCCCGCACATCTGGAACGCGGATGGCTTGGTCGATTTGGGCCATCCACACAACGGCTGCACGAAGATTGGCAACAGCTGGGGCAGCGGCTACGGACTAAGCGGCGACGGAAGCGTGGCTGTGGGGCTCGCCTGGACTTGCACAGCTGCAGAAGCTTTTGTGTGGACAGAGAAGACTGGCAACCTGTCACTCGGACATCCATTCGGCAACCACAGCAGCCGCGCCAGCGCTATCTCCGCTAATGCCAAGACGATCGTCGGATTCTGGGAGGATCCCACCGGTCCACGCCGTCCGGTGCGTTGGGTAGGCGGCAAGCACGATTTGTTTCTGGGCAGCAAGGCGCTCGGCGAGGCCGCGGCTGTGAATAGCGACGGTTCACAAATCGTCGGTCAGTTCTTCAAGGCAAGCGGAAACGGCGTGGCGTTCTTTTATTCTGATAAGGGAAAGCTGCGTCTGATAGGTACACTCAAGCACACTTCGTCCGATCAGAGTTTTTCGAATGGCATCGCGGACAACGGGCGAGTTGTCGGCTGGAGCGGCGATCAGTTCGGTGCCGGGATTGAAGCCTTTTCCTGGACTTCTTACTCCGGCATAAAAAAGCTGGCGACGGTACTGAAGTCCCTTGGTGCCGACATTCCTGCCGGCACGATTCTAACCACTGCCGTCAGCATCTCCGCCGACGGTTCGACTATGGCCGGCCAGTATACCAATGGCCAGACCTTCGGCAACTGGATAGCGCACATTGCCAAGTAAGCCGCTGTAATCGCTGCTTGGGACACAGGACTGTGAGCATCGCTGCTCAGTTCTCGACGCTCACGAGATCCGTTATCGCGCCTTTAGCTCTTCAGTCAGCACAGCTCCCGCTGCCTTGTGAACAAGTTTTGCGCTGATCGGCACACGCCCTTGCACCTGTGTACCAAGAGATGGCTTTGACCAGATCGAGAATTCGCCACCCACAGAACGCAAACGCTCCTGCATGCTGATCAGTCCAAGGCCGTGGGTAGCTCCCATGTGTTCGGGATTGAACCCAATTCCGTCATCAGAAACCCGCAGTTGAACTACATTCGATTCGCATGATAATTCCACTTTCACGTGATGCGCCTGGCTGTGTTTAAACACGTTTCGCAACGATTCCTGCACAGTACGGAAGAGGTTGAGAGAGACGTTCTCCTCCAGGTCATCGGGCAAATCCTTAACCGTACAGTCGACCTCAATCTTATGTTGCTCGGAGAATTCCTTGCAGAGTTGCCGAACGGTTGCCGCTAACCCGAGGTAGTGCAGCTTGGAGGGATGCAACTGATGAGACATGTGCTGGATGTCGGTCGCAATTTCATTAGTCAGCCGCCAAATTTCCCGCAGCTCTTTCTTCTGCATCAAGTTCGTATGTGCTGAGGTGGACTGGTCACATTCCTGAATTCTGTTCGCCAGCAGCGCCAGCCGCTGGTTGATGTCATCATGCAGCTCGCGAGCGATGCGCGCTCGTTCCTCCTCACCCGCCCGGATGAGCCGGCCACTGAATTCGATCACGGTCGCTCTCGCTTGCCTCAGTTCGCTGATGTCCATGCAGCAGCCTACGTATCCCGCAAAGGAACCGTCGCTGTTGAATCTCGGCGTGCCCATGTCCAAGACCCAACGGTATTCTCCATCGTGGCGACGAAGACGATACTCCATCCTGAATTTTTCCTGGCGATCAAAGTGGCGAATGTAGGTTTCCAGGCACTTCGCCAAATCTTCTGGATGCACACCTTCAGCCCAGCCATTGCCAAGCTCCTCCTCTAGGCGTCGACCAGTGAATTCGAGCCAGGGCCGATTGAAATAATTGCACAATTTGTCTGGACCGGACATCCAGATCAGCACCGGGGCGGTGTTGGCAATCAAACGAAAGCGCTTCTCGCTCTCCGCTGCGGCTACTTCAGCGCGGCGTCGATCGGTGATGTCCTGCGCCGTACCGCGCAGGTAGGTCACGCGGCCACTAGCATCGCGCACCGCTTCACCACGGGCGCTGACCCATTTTGTGCTGCCGTCTGGGCGCACTACTTCTAACTCGATCTCCGGAACTGAACCTGCCTGCACACCTTCTTTCATCAGCGCATTCAACCGGCTCATGCTCTCGGGAGTGAAGACGTGTTCGAGATCCTCGAATTGCGGCGCCGGTAGTCCAGGATCTATTCCGTGAATTCGGTAGAGTTCCTCCGACCACGTAACCGTTTTGCTTACTGGATCCCAGAGCCAGTTCCCTACCTTCGCTAGACGCTGCGCTTCTGCGAGTTCTTTCTCTTTTCGAGCGAGAGCGACTTGTGCGCGCTTACGTTTTACCCTGCTTCTGAGCAGCAAGACGATCAGTAGAGTCTCAATCAGTAAAACCGCGGAAAGGCCCAGGATTCTCCACCGGTACAGCTCCCACGGAGAATATTCCCAGTAGCGCACCTCACTTTCCTTAGGAAGCTGGTTTGGCGAAAACCCCCAGCGATGCAATTGACGCCAGTCAATCACATAATGCTGAAAATCTCCGCGGGTAACCGGGATGCTCTCCGGCTTTTGTCCCTTCAAAATTTGCACGCCGTCTTGCCCTAAGATACGTCCCACATCGCCCAACTCCGCAACGCTGCCTCCTACCACCCCGTTGCCCACGACGGAGGAAAATGTTCCGTAGATCGGCCGCGTTGCACTTCTCGAGATTAACGGAAGAATGCGAGCGGGAATAAATTGCTCGCCACTGGAGTCCGTTGCGAAGTCGAGGAACAAAATAACCGCATCTGGCTGCGCACTCGCCAATCGAGGTGCAAGGTCTGGCAACGCGAGATCCGTCAGGTATTGAAACTCTACATTCGACTCATAGGCGCGAAACTGGTCGCGTGCGATCTTGATATCAAGCTTCTCGCCCTCGGAAGAACCGGAAACCACGATCACATGGGAAGTGCCAGGATTTTGTAATAATGCCAACTGCAGCGTTGGCAGATAGTTGACTTCGCGAATGACGCCCGTTGCACTCGGTTTTTGGTTAAGCCACAGTGAGACATTTTGGGGATTGACGGCGAAGAATAGCAGCGCTCCGTCTGGGAACAATTTAGCTCGCATCTGTGCGGCAAACATTACCGTCTCTTCTCCGATTGCAATTACCAACTGGAAAGTCCGGCCGGAGTACTTATCCGCAAGGTACGAGGCAGCTGCGTTTCGGCGAGTTTGGTCTGCGACGGATGAAGAGAAATCGAGGTACTCAAAACTAAATCGGGCAGGCTTGTCGGAGCCTACAAGAATCTGCTTTTCGGTCTGCTCGATCATAGCGGCGACGTCGGGGAAGTCCGGATCCAACGAGGAAAGGAATAGCACGTCGATTTGCTGTCGCTTCGGCGAGGGGGCGGGGGCAGGCTTCGTGGACCCTCCAGACGGGGTAATGTAAAAACAGAGCAGGCAAAGCAGGGCGTATCGGAACATTGCCGACGCCGGCGTAATGTAATGACGTAGTACTCGAAGTGGAGACACCAAATACACAATTTAGGAACTCGCGTGACCGAAACCGAGCCGTAGATTTCCTCGGAACCCTGAAGTACCTGTGCACTGAAATCTCGTTCACGGCTAACGTCGTGATCCTAACGGGCACGGTAAATGGACGTTGAATGGTAAGAGGGCGTGGCCTCTACCACTACTGTCATTGTTGACAGTTTGCGTGCCAAACGCCTTCGCGGACATGGCAGTACCGAGCGCTTTATCCGGATTGGCTGTTAGTTCT
>Ga0210401_10002916_pt1 | contig 18565 bp, 18 predicted proteins | sample IncBWH32MmetaG_FD_150866 | JGI IMG/M metagenome (GOLD analysis project Ga0210401, IMG submission 150866) | Forest soil microbial communities from Barre Woods Harvard Forest LTER site, Petersham, Massachusetts, United States - Inc-BW-H-32-M | ecosystem: Environmental > Terrestrial > Soil >... | reverse complement strand
GCTCGGAATGACAAAATAATCTACTTTTTCCGCAGCCTGTAAAGCTCGTCCTACTCAAAGCTTACCGCCAAACGTGAGCCAGAGGAGGGCGGCGTTGAGGGCGATGATGGCGGCGGCCATGAACCAGCCGAAAATCGCTGTGATCGGCCCATTTGTGAATTCGCCCATTTTGGAGCGGTCGCCGGTGAATTGAATCAAGGGCACTACGGCAAACGGCAACTGGAAGCTCAAAATCACCTGGCTCAAGATCAGTAGTGAGGTTACGTGCCCCTCGCCCATCACTCCGATCACGATCGCCGCAGGAATAATAGCCATAGAGCGCGTAATCAACCGCCGCAGCCAGGGCCTCATCCGCCAATGTAGGAAGCCTTCCATGACGATCTGGCCGGCGAGCGTCCCCGTAAGTGTGGAATTCTGACCGGAGCAAAGGAGCGCCGCCGCAAAAAGAACGCTCGCGAAGCTCACGCCCAGGACGGGAGTTAGCAGTTGGTAAGCCTGGCTGATGTCCGCCACGTCGTTCATGCCGCGCACATGGAAAGCCGCGGCGCCCAGGACCAGAATGGCCGCATTGATAAAGAGAGAAAAACCCAGCGCCAGAGTGGAATCGAGCGTGGCAAAACGAATCGCTTCGCGTTTCCCTTCGATATCTAATTTGAAGGCGCGCGTTTGCACAATGCTGGAATGCAAATACAGATTGTGCGGCATCACGGTGGCGCCCAAAATTCCAATGGCCAGATAGAGCATTTCACGGTCCTTCAGTATCTGGAACGTTGGAAGGAAGCCTCGTGCCGCTTCGATCCAGAGAGGCCGGGCGAAGAAAATTTCATAGGCGAAGCATGCGCCGATCGTCATGATCAGAGTGATGACCAGCGTCTCGAGCACCCGAAAACCGCGCCCTTGCAGGGCCAGGACGAGCAGGACGTCAAAGCCTGTCAAGAGCACTCCGGCCAGGAGCGGCAGCCCGAACAGCAGCTTCAGCGCGACCGCGGACCCCAGCACTTCCGCCAGATCGCACGCCGCAATCGCAATTTCGCAAAGTACCCACAGAACCGCAGTGGTCCGGCGCGAATAATGTTCGCGGCAGGCTTGCGCCAGGTCACGGCCCGTGGCAATTCCGAGCTTCGCGGATAGGGCCTGGAGAAAAATAGCCATGAGGCTCGAAATCATCACCGCGCTTAAGAGAGTGTATCCATAGCGCGAGCCGCCTCCGAGGTCCGTGGCCCAGTTTCCGGGATCCATGTAACCGACGGCAACCAAATAGCCGGGCCCTGCGAACGCAATCATTTTCCGAAGGAAGGAGGCGCCGTGCTGGATCGGAATACTGCGATAGGACTCCGGAAGCGAGGGAGAAACTGTGTGCGGCTGCAGACCTAGTTGCGGACGCGACCCCGCTTCGTCGGGATTGCCGGCGCCGGAAATGGAACCGGCGGAAGCAGGAGATAGAGGGGGCAAAGCCATAGTTAACCTAGATAAATGTCCCACATAAACTAGCATTAATGCCTTGGCCAGTCAATCTGAATGACAGGAAAGTGTGCGCATTTAGTGGCGCCGGCGTCTCGCTTGCGGTTTTTTCTCGCCTCTGGAAACTGGATAACCGCCGGCGAGACTCCGGCGCCACCAAAACCGGAGAAACCTATTCGCAGGTTGCTTGAGCCGCAGTCAGGGGGAATATGGTAGTGTCGGAAATGAAACGATTCCCATGAATCGTTCACCGTGAACGGAGGAACCAATGGCGCAAGCGGCGGGCGAGCAGGTGCAAGTTCAGATCAAGGCAGATGAAAAGGAACTCGTTGGGCAATTTTCGAACCTGGTAATGTTTCACCATACGGCGGAAGAATTCACGGTTCATTTCATTTATGTGTTTCCGAATGTGCCGCAGGGCAAGCTGGTTTCGAGCGTGATCGTAAGTCCGGGGCACGCCAAGCGAATCCTGCGCGCGCTCGAGGAGAATATCAGGCGATACGAGAAGCAGTTCGGCCCCATACGCGAGGTCCCCGAACCGACCCCGGTCCCCAACGTTGGCTTCGTGCAGTAGGACGAAGCGTCGCGCCTATCTAGTCAGCGGGGAGAAGATCCAGTCGGTAGCCACGCCATTCAAATTCGACTGGGACAATCGGCGAAAGTGGCGATAACCCTTTTGAAGTCAGTATTCACGGGGGATAGTTCCCTTGTCGAAACATCGCCCGCGAACTCTCCTTGGAGGGCGAAACAGACATGCTAAATTAGACAAGGAACCGATCGTGACCAGCCATTACGGCTCGGTGGGCTCCTGGCACTCATTATAGAAGTGGAGTCTGCTTCCGCAGGATCCAATGAAAGCCGCTTGTTCGAGTTGTGGCGCCCAGCACTCCCTCCCAGACGCGCAATTGGTGGGTCTCCCCCGCGTGCAATTTCAGTGTGCCAAGTGCGGGAAAAATACCGTCATCGAACTCGGCCCCAGCCCCGACGCGACTCAAGTTCTGACGCCACTGCCGGATTTTGCGCGCAGTGCGGGCGCCCCCTGGCTAGCCGGAAATGGCGGCGCTGAAGCGAGTTCCTTGCATCTGCCGCACGGTAAGGCCATTGCGCTCTCTGTCATCGCGGGCCCTTCGCGCGGTCTTGTGTATCCAGTGGAAAAACCTCGCGTGGTTCTGGGCCGGGCGGACGCCGATATCGTCATTAATGACAAGGAAATTTCACGGTGGCATTGCGCCATCGAAATCAAGGGTGAAGTCATCCGCTTGCGCGACATGGACTCGACGAACGGCACTTACTTTGCCGACGAACGAGTGCGTGTGGCGGAACTGAAACACCTTTCTGAATTCCGCATTGGCACTTCCGTCGTTCTTGTTAGCGTCACGCCCAAGCTAGCTCCAGTCCGTTAGCTCATTCGCTATGGTAGGACAGCCATTCTTGGCTGTGCGCCCAACATAAGTGCAGCAAAACCCGCACAGGCAAGAATGCCTGTGCCACCTAAACCCGGTCGCTCAGACTTTTTCAGCAGCCTCTGAATCCTGGGCTACTTAACCCTGCGCTCGCCGCGTTTCGTGTTACCGTAACCGATTGGAATTCCGATGCCCGCTCTGACTGCAATTCTGATTTCGTATAACGAGGAAATGGACCTGCCCCGCGCGCTCGCCTCGCTGGCGGGAATTGCGGATGAAATGATTCTGGTGGACTCGGGATCGACGGACCGGACCTGCGAGATCGCTCGCGCGTATGGCGCTCGCGTGCATGCGCGAAAACTGGACAACTTTGCCGAACAAAAGAATTACGCGGCCTCGCTTTCCTCGAACGACTGGATTCTTTCCATCGACTGCGACCAGGAATTGAGCCCCGAATTGCGCGTCTCGATGCTTGCGTGGAAACGGGAAACTCCTGATAAAAGCAGCTACGAAATTGTCCAACTGACGAACTATCTGGGCGGGTGGATTCGGCATTCCGGCTGGTATCCTGAATTCCGGGTGCTCCTTTACAGGCGCGATAAGGGCGCGTTTGAGGGTGTTCTCCACGAGCGCGTCCGCGCGGATGGGCCGGTCGGCCAGTTGAACGGGCACCTGTTCCATTACACAATTCGGACGCTCGCCGAGCACAGAGCGAAGCTCGATGCCATGTCGACCATGGCCGCGGAAGATCTGTTCGCGCAGGGGCGCAAGAATTGGCGCGTTACGATGATGGTTGCGCCGCCCTGGACGATCGTCCAAAGATTGGTGTTTCAACTTGGCATATTGGATGGACGGCGCGGTTTGCTGATCGCTTGGCTCTCCGCGAATTACATTTACCTCAAATACCGCAAGCTCGGCCGCCTCCTCGCGGGGGAAAAGCTCGCCCACAGATCCTGGCCAAGTCCCGGCGAGGCTTGAGGGTGCGGCCGCTCATCGTCGACCTCGGCCGTGAGTATCGAGGGGGGCAGCATCAGGCGTTGCTTCTTCTGCAGGGCTTGCTCGAGTGCGGGCACAGTCCGGAATTGATGGCCGTTCGCGGTTCGCTGTTGGCATCGCGCGCGATCGAGATTGGTGCACGCGTGCACATTGTCGATACGCGAGGACGTCGGGGCGCGGCTGCGTTGCAAATCCGAAAGTTCCTGCGAGAACACCGGGTTGACATCGTTCACGCGAATGAGCCCCACGCGCTAAGCTCCGCATGGCTCGGACGAGCACACCGTGTTGTTCCGGTCGTAGTCTCCAGGAGGATCGCGCTTCCCATTTCCCGAAGTTTTCTATCTATCGCGCGATACCGTGCTGCGGCGCGCGTCGTGGCTGTTTCTCATTTTGTGGAGCGGTCCGTGATCCAAAGCGGGCTGCCGGCGGGCCGCGTTTCGATGATTTATGACGGAGTACAAATCTCTCCCGAGATTTCTCAAACCCAACGTGATAGCGCCCGCCGACAGTTCGGAATCGCGGAAGGAATTCCATGCTTTGGAAATGTCGCGGCCTTCGTACCGGAGAAAGGCCATGCGCTCCTGCTCGAGGCATTCGCGAAATTGCGTGCGCAGTTTCCCGGGTGCGTATTGCTCCTTCGCGGGGAGGGCCCGGAGTTGGCATCGCTGCAGACTCTTGCTCGGCAGCTTCGAGTGGCCGAAGCGGTGAAATTCTTGCCACGCGGCACCGAAATCGAAACCATGTTCGCGGCGATGGACGTCTTCGCGTTTCCCTCACATGAAGAACCTCTCGGCAGCGCCCTCCTCGCAGCAATGGCGCACAGCCTGCCTGTCGTGGCTATCGCGCGCGGGGGAATTCCCGAAGTCGTGGAGGATGGGAGCAACGGCCTGTTAGTGAAGGATCTGAATGCAGATGTGTTTTCATCCGCCATCGCGGGTCTTGTTGCGCATACCGATGAAGCGACTCGTCTTGGCATGGCCGCCCGAAAGACAGTCATGTCACGATTTTCCGCGAATCGAATGGTGGAGGAAACAGTGCGACTGTACGAAGCTCTAGTTGCGCCGGCGGTGGATTAAGTTTGTGCTGTTGAGCTTGTTTGAGTCGGATGTGCCGCCCCTGACGGGGCTTTCTAAATGTGGACGACGCAGTGCCACCATTGAAACGGTGGGCTACGGTCTGCCGCCCCTCTGGGGCTCCCAAAAATTGCCTGGCGAATGACATAAGGTCACCGAAGTCACGAGTCAGAAGGCAGGCGCCGTAATTTACAATTCGCGAACCAAAAATCAAGAATCATAGGCCACGGGTCGCGGTTCACGATTCACGAATCACGCTTCAAGGGTTCCCAATCACTTTCCTTCCTACAACGCCAAAAGCGCCTGGCATCCCGTTCCCGCGGAATGTCAGGCGCCCTTGGGTAAAACCTTACGCCAGTTGTTTGCCTTCGCGTGTCCCTCCTATCCTTGCAGCGGTTTCCCTGAGCCGAGTGGGGTGTTAACCACCCACCGGCCACTGGGCTCTAGGAACTCAAGTCCGATGACATACCCCTCCGGGTGCGGGCGGCAGTAGGCAACGCGCGCCAGGGCATGGAATCCACCGGGCAACGATTCGATGGTCAGAAATTCGTTGGGCTGCCATCGGCGGACGCTTGGGACCCGCGCCCCGCGAGAACTGACGTCCTCGGTGAACGTCGTCTCCACGTTCGAAGCGGAATCTTGCCCGGAGATATGGACTGCTACGGTCATCGGAATTCTTTTTTCAAGCCGTTCGGTGACAAATGTTTCCGGCATCGTTTCCCTCAGTAACCCGCCGACCACTGCGCCCCAAGAACTTGCGTACCTCCCCTTACAGGCAGGCCGCAATGCGGGCCAGCGCCCGAATGCTGTCCGGACGCCGTTTCATCCCATAAAGGGCCCGGTCCGCGACGCCAAAGAGCGCCTCAAGCGTTTCCCCATCCCGCGGAAAAACCGCGGCGCCAACACTCACCGTGACATGCGGAAATTCGCTATCCTTGGCCATTCGTTCACAAATGCGGCGGCCCACGGAGGCGGCCGCTTCTTCACCCGCTTCGGGCAACACTACGGCAAATTCATCACCGCCATATCGCGCAGCCGTATCCATGGAACGGGAATGGATGCGGAGAACGCTGGCCAGACGGCAGATGGCGCGGCTGCCAACCAAGTGTCCGTGCTGGTCGTTGATGGTTTTCAGTCCGTCCAAATCAAGCAAGAGAATGGCAAACGGTCGGCCCGTGCGCCGCGAGCGATTGATTTCTGTTTCCATGACATTGATGAGCGTGCGGTAGTTGGAAAGGCCGGTCAGTGGATCCGTTACGGCAAGTTGGCGGACCTGATCGAAAAGCCGCGCGTTGTCCAGCAACGCCCCGCCCAAAACGAGGGCGTAGCTGCCCACTTTGATGAATTGGGCGGCGGTGAATGGCGCATCGAGCAATTTTTCGGATTGCGTTGCTAGAACATGGCAAGCCACGTTCATCCACAGCGCGATGCAAAACGCGCGGTCCATCGAAGAACCATGGCGCCGCAATCGGCGTCCGAATCCAATCGCGGCGATGGCATAAAGAACCGCCGGCAGGAGATCCCCAGGCCTTGAAAGCAGGGCCTTTGGGTGCATAAAAGGTTCCAGGGGCGATCCGAAATAGGCGGCGCTCGTCATGTACGCCACGCCGACGACCACCACAAGTGCGACCGCCATCTCTCTTCCCGGGTCGCGCGAGGTGGGCAGCCGGCGCTCCACAGTCAGTGCTGCGAGCAGCACTAAAGCCAGCAAAGTGCGGCTTACCATCCACGGCAGCGGCACGCGCATCTGGCTGAATGCCCCGGAAGCTAAAATGTCGTAGAAACTGAACAAAGCAGCTGTTTCAATGACGCCGGACAGCACGAAGCCAAACGCCAGGATCAGGGTAAGCCGGTCATGCGTGCCGCTAAACCGCACCAAGGCGTTCGCGGCATACGTAAAGCAAAGGAGGCTGCCAACAATCTGCAGGTAGGCAAATAGTATGGGCTCAGAGGTATACGGAAGGTGGCGCAGCCAAACAGCCGATGCCAGAAGCGCGCCCGCAGCGGCTATTCCGAGAAACCAACGAAGGCGCCAACACCCAGCCCGAATTTGATTCAGCACACTCACCGCTCCCCCAGTTGAGCAGTCCCATGGGCCCCATTTCTTACTGCGCCAGATAGGGGAGCAAGTTCAGAGCCTTTTGTCTCATGACTCCGCCGATTTTGTACTTTATTGGTAACAAATGACTTGCAGATTTAGCACCATGAGACAGGCGAGAAAGAGCGCAACCCTTTCCTTGGGGATGGATAGAAATGTGACCAAAACTCCAATGGACTTCTCAATCTGACACACCCTTATTATCAATTTGACACTAACGGAGGTCGAAATTGTGGCCGGATTAGTAATTTATAATCTTGCTGGCATTGGCTTTAAGGCTTAGGAGCCGGAGGCGGGAGGTCGCGCGCTTTCTGCTGATCTTGAAATCCTGCCGTTTTGTGAGACCCATCGCAAAAGGGCTTGCTGGCGGAGTGGCCGCAACGGCAAAGGGCGACTGCGGTGCGACCGCCAAGGCCGTAGGGCCGGCCCTCCATGTCGACAAGCTCGATTTCGCCTTCGACGCGGAGTGGACCGTCATTGCGGACTGTGATTTTCGTCGTGGGCATTTGTACTCCTACACGCGGGTGAATTACCGAAAAATTAGTCCCAATATCTCAGAGTCTTGCTAAGAAGCAGACTTGGTTTTGGCGAGTCCGCCTCGACAGGCTGCGGAAAAACTCAAATATTTGTCATTCCGAGGCACGCCGCGTGCCGAGGAATCTCTCTTTCTGTTGACTTTAGAACCCAGAGAGATTCCTCACTTCGTTCGGAATGACAAAATAGCTTACTTTTTCCGCAGCCTCTTTAACTTGCCGATTGCCTGAATTCGAGTCGTCCCCTGACCAAATAATAATTTTCGTGTATCAGGGGACGGACCAGGGGATCTCGCAGCCCGACCATCTCAAATCCAAAATTTGAAATCTCAGATTTCAAAGCAAGAGAGACCTGCTCCGCAATAGGCTTTTGATTTATGCGGAATATATCCTTTAGTTAGTTCCTCAAAATCAGCACTTTATTTTAAGACTTTTACTTCAGTACTTTGGCATCCTTGGATCGACTTCATCGGCCCAGGCAAGGACCCCACCCTTCAGATTCCACAGTTTTTTGAAACCGGCTGTTTGCAGGAAGTGGATGGCGTCGGCCGAGCGCTTTCCGCTGCGGCAGTGCACGACCATTTCGACGGAACTGTCGAGCTCGTTCACTCGGCGCGGCAATTCGCCCAGCGGGATCAATTTTCCATTTAGGTTGCAAATTTGATATTCGTGCGGCTCGCGCACGTCCAGGATGAACAATTTTTCGCCGCGATCCTGCCGCGATTTTAACTCCGTAGCCGTAATTTCGGGAATACCGTCCGTCATTGCAGGGGCCTCCTCGCCACGAATTCCGCAGAATTCTTCATAATCTATGAGCTTTGTAATCGTCCTGTGATTGCCGCACATGGGGCAATCGGGATTTCTCTTTAACTTCAATTCACGAAAGCGCATGGCAAGCGCGTCGAAGAGCAGGAGCCGTCCGACCAGCGGTTCTCCCGCACCTAGAATCAGCTTTATGGTTTCCATGGCCTGGATCGAGCCCACGATTCCGGGCAACACACCGAGCACGCCGCCTTCCGCGCACGATGGGACCAGGCCTGGCGGGGGCGGTTCAGGGTACAAGCAGCGATAGCACGGGCCGCCAGGGTAGCCGAAGACTGTGGCTTGTCCTTCAAACCGGAAAATGGAACCGTACACGTTGGGTTTGCCGAGCAACACGCAGGCGTCGTTCACCAAAAAGCGCGTCGGAAAGTTGTCGGTGCCATCGACGATGATGTCGTAGTCGCGGAATAATTCGAGCGCGTTGTCGCTGGTCAATCGCGTTTCGTACGAGACGATGTCGATCGCCGGATTGAGGGACGAAAGCCGCGCCTTGGCGGCCTCAGACTTGGGTTTTCCAACGTCCGCGGTTGTGAATGTCACTTGGCGCTGCAAGTTCGACGAATCGACAACATCGAAATCCACGAGTCCCAAATGGCCCACGCCAGCGGCGGCCAGGTAGAGGCCGAGGGGCGCGCCAAGTCCCCCGGTGCCGATCGTCAGCACGCGGGCGCGTTTGAGTTTGAGCTGCCCCTCCATGCCCACTTCCGGCATGATCAGGTGGCGGCTGTAGCGCTGAATCTCTTCTTTTGAAAGTTTCACTTCCTGTTGCTGCAAAGCGTCAGTCGGTATTGCCACGGACGATCTCCTCAAAATTCTTAATCCTAAAAAAGCGCTGTTATACCGAGCGTATTTTTCCGCATTCCGCGGACCCGCCGGCGATGGAAGGCACGATGCTGATCGTGTCGCCATCTTTGGTTGGCGTGTTTTCCTTATTCAGAAAGCGAATGTCTTCATCATTCAAATACACATTCACAAAGCTGCGAATCTTCCCGTCATCGGTGAATAGATGTTTCTTCAAATCGGAAAACGTACCCGTCAGGCGGCCGAGCGCTTCGCCCACGGTGGCGGCGTTACACTCGAGGCTGGACTGCTTCCCCGTAAATTGGCGAAGCGGCGTCGGAATCAAAACCTTTACGGCCATACGGTCGTTTCCCCCTTTGCTGGAATCGGGTGAAAGCTTACCCTCTACACTCAACGTTTCAAAGGAACTATCCTACTCGCCAATCAATATCACGCCATTGGATGCTCGGGTAGCAGCCCCCGGTTCAACTGGGCGTTCAGACCGGTTTCCCTTGGCCGGCAACCCGTTCGGGCACAACCACTTCCGGCTGAAATTTGGAACGGTCATCATCGAGTTGCCAGGAAGTCAAATCCATGGGAACGCCGCCATCGACGCTGACAATCACATAGCTGTACCACGGCCAGGCATGCTCGCGATCGAATTCGCTCGGCCTGGCAGGATGGTCCGGGTGAGAATGATACCACCCCAGAAGATCGAGTCCACGTTCGGCGGCGGCGCGTTCGGCCGCGCGAAAATCCTCCGGCGTGATTGAAAAGCGGTTGCGCGGGGAATCGTCGCGCCGGTTGATCAGCGGAAACAGGGCGCGCACTTCGCGACCCGCGGTGTCGTTGTCCGTTCCGAGCATCGCGCCGCAGCACTCGTTCGGATAATCCTTCGCGCCGTGATCGCGGATTTCCTGTTCCAGATTTTTTGCCAGCAGAAGCATCGATCGACTCACTTCCCTGTAGCTCGCCTCTTCAGAGGTGAGGGTTTCCTTTACGCGCGAGAAAAATCCGCGTCTGAAGACGCGGGCTACAACAGCCTGGTCCGCTAAACTTCGTCCCAGAAACGTTCGCTCAAATATTTCGTGCCGGAATCCGGGAAAATCGTCACCATGACGGCGTGCTCGTCCGGCCCGAGCGACGCGGCCACTCGGAAACAACCTTCGAGCGCGGCGGCGGCGCTGGGGCTCAAGAGCAATCCCTCTTCCCGCGCGGCCCGTTTGACCAGGCGATAAGCCTCTTCCGTGCCAATTTCCAAATTGGCGTCGGCCAGCGTGGCATCGTAAATGGGCGGCACAATCGCCGTGGCCATGTGCTTCCATCCTTCGAGTCCATGGAAAGAAGCGTCGGGCTGCAAGCTGATGCAGCGAATCGCTGGATTCAATTCCTTGAGGCGCCGCGTGGTGCCTACAAAAGTTCCGCTGGTGCCGAGTCCGGCGACGAAATGAGTCACGCGTCCGGCCGTCTGTTCCCAGATTTCGTTTGCGGTGGTCTTGTAATGGGCGCGCCAATTGGAGGGATTTGCGTACTGATCGGGATAGAAATAATTGCCGGGCTCGGCGGCGACGATCGCACGCGCGCGCAGGATCGCTCCGTCGGAGCCTTCATCTCCCGGCGTGATCACCAACTCGGCGCCAAACGCCTTGAGAATCTTCTTGCGTTCTTCGCTGGCGCTGGCGGGCAAGCAGAGTTTCACGCGATAACCCAACGCCGCGGCAATCATGGCGTAGGCGATGCCGGTGTTTCCGCTGGTGGCGTCCAGGAGGGTCTGGCCGGGCTTCAAATTTCCCGAGCGTTCCGCCTCGCGAATCATTTCGAGCGCCGGGCGATCTTTTACGGACCCGCCGGGATTGAACCATTCCGCCTTGCCATAAAATTCCACGTTTGGGTAGTTCAGGCCGAGTCGCTCCAGGCGCAGAAGCGCCGTATTCCCAATGCAACCGAGCACATTGCGGCCAATGGTTGCCGGGCTCGCCGACGCATCCGCCAAAATTGGCTTTTTTGCTGTATTCATGTGTGTCGCAGTCTTCCCTGCCCGCCTATAGATGCCAATCTGGCTCCATTGTATTCAGCTAATTTAGCATAAACTTCGCCGATTCTTGCCGATGCCAAGCTGCGACTCAGGCACTTCCGGGTCTCAAGTACTCTTCGTGCCCTTCGCATTTCTCAGCGCTCTCCGTGGTAAATCCAAAAAGCTCAACACAGAGAACACCGAGAAAAGAGGAGAGCCACAGAGGTACGACTTTGACCTTTACAGCCCACCGTGGCGCCCGTATTCTTAAAATCTATGTGGAATGTGAAAGATCGATTCCCGGCCAAGTTGATGGATGCGTTGTCGACCTCGGGCTTCATCGTCAGCAGTACGGGCGGTGTGATGCGCGTTGAAAAGTACGGCTGCGGCGCTGAATTCCGCCGCACCTCCGACGATCACTACACGATGACAATTCTCCCAACGATCCTGCTGAACGGCCAATTCGTTCGCCTGTGGGACGCGGGCTACCAAAAATTTCTACTAACCGACGACGGCAGGAAATTTCCCGCGCACGCCGAGCAACTGGTTAACATGCGCAAGTTCAACGAAGAACTGCGAACTGCGCTCGGCGTTCCCACCTATTACAACGAAGCCCTCGGCTCCACTTCGCTCGTCTCCGTCTATGACCGCGTCAAGGGCCGCGCCGGCGATATCCCCGACAAAACGGTCGGCGTGAAACCAGTTTCGGGACACTAGGAACCGTCTGGCTCTGTTGACATCCCTGGTTTCGCAGCCAGATTTGCTGGAGCCCGCATCTTTAGACGCGGGGCTTTTCTTCACCCATGGCGGAAACCCTCGCCTCTGAAGAGGCGAGCTACAATTCCGGCGCCGCGTCGCGCAACTGGCGGCGAAATTGCGCTAAATCGACGCGGTGTTTGGCGGCTTTTCTCGCGCCCAGAAAAATCACCGGGACGTCGTAATCGAATCGTGCGCGAAGGTGTGGATCTTCGTCGATATTGATTTCCGTCAGGCGCGCGCCGAATTCTTTCAGCAGGGGAGCGATTTCCATTTTGGCTTCTTCACAAAGGGTGCAGCCCGGGCGCGAGTAAATGGTGACGTCGCGCGGGGCGGCGAGCTGCAGGCGGCCGTCTTCGGTGCGCTCGTACGTGTCCGGCACATCGGTGGCGCGCAGCCATCCGCGTCCGACTAGTTGTGACACAATTTCACTCACACTCGCGGGGTCTCCCAAGTCTGCAAGCGATCGGGTGTGTTCACCAGGTGCATCGAACGCGGCAAGAATTTTTTGTTCCAGCGAATTCATGAGCAGAACTATTTGTAACGCATTTCGATCCACGGCGGAAGCTTTTAACCAAGGATAAAGAATCTGGCAACTGCGCATTGCGATCTGCTTGTCATGCGAGGTGTCGTAGCGCCGGCGTCTCGCCGGCGTTTTTTTGCACTGTATGGAGAGAGGAAAAATCGCCGGCGGGACGCCGGCGCTACGCAAAACTTGCGCGCGTCTGTGTTAAAAGCTTTTCCTTCGTTCCAACATAGACTCGACACAAAGGGGCACGGAAAGAACTGGAGACGACTGGGCTTGATTTGGCATCCTAGATGAAACGATTCGATGGCCGGGCCGCCCTTGCGGCTTGTTTTGCGGCGGCGCGCGTGGTACATCGGGAAGGCGAAGTTTTGTGAGGATGGAAATTCATGGCGGACGCAATCGCGTTGATCGATGATTTGTTTTTTCTGGCCAAGGTGCACGAGACGGCCAAGCACACCGGCGTCACGCTGGAAACGGCGGCGACAGGCGAGCAACTTCTGAAGGCGGCGGCAGCGAGCCCGGCGGCTCTTATCCTGGTGGACCTAAACGCGAGGCAGGGGGCGCTCGAGGCCGTCGAGCGGATGTGCGCGGCGAATGGGCCGGGCAACCCGCGGCGTGTGATTGCGTTTCTATCTCACGTGCAGACGGATTTGGCGGAACGCGCGCGCTCAGCAGGGTGCCAGGACGTAATGCCTCGATCCAAGTTCACGCAAAATCTGGCCGAAATATTGCGCGGAGCGAAAGTGTGAACCTCGTGAAAGCTTCAGGGGCTAAAGCCCAGCTTCTTCCTGGTGTGCGGATGTCGCGGCTGAAGCCGCGACCCACAAGACTTGTTAACCAAACGGCTGTCAGGCGCCGCGCACTCCAAAGTTACGGAGCGGCGCTGGTTCTTGCGGCGATCGCAACATTTTCAGGGCCTACTGCATTCGCGGCGCAACAGCAGGTTGCAGCGAACCCTGAGACGGCGCTTTCTGACGCGCTGTCGGCCGCCTGCCGCCAGGATTCGCCGGCCTTTGCGATTTCCCTGACGGCGGATAACGCCGCCGCGTTTCGGGCGCTTCCCGGAACGCAACGCACCGCAATGATGAAGCGGTTTGTGCTGCTGGAGGAACCCGGAAGGGTATTGCTTTCCACGAGCGGCAACGGCCAAAAAATCGTGCGTTGCGAGAGCCCGAGCTACACGACGGAAATGCGGCTCGGCGAAACGAAGGTGCGCGAGAACCTTGCCTACGTCCCGATGGAAATTCCGATTCCCGGAGAGGATTCGCGCAAAATCACTTTTGGCTTGGTGCGCGAAGGCGGAAGCTGGAAACTGCTTTCGGTAGGCTTGATCATGCTCGACGTGCCTGCCATGGCCAAGCAATGGCAGCAGGCTGATCTCGACGCGAGCGAAGACGCCGCGATCGCCGATTTGCATTCGGTGGCGTCGGCGCTGGAAACGTACCGCCGCGCGTACGGGAAATTGCCCGATACGCTTGCGGAACTGGGACCTGCGCCGCCCAACGGGGTTTCTCCCGAGGCGGCCAGTTTGGTCGATGCGGATTTAGCCGCGGGAAACAAGGACGGCTACACAATCCGGTACACCATTACACCCGCGGGAGGCAGCCTGTCCGAGGAAGAAGCGAATAAGGCGGAGACTTTTTCCGTTGCTTCCTCTCCGAAAGAATATGGCAAGTCAGGCCGGCGATCGTTTTTCCTGGATTCGACCGGGATCCTGCGCGGCGCCGACAAGCAAGGCGGCCTGGCGACAGCTAACGATCCACGCATCGGCCATTCTTGACCGCTTCGCATTCGCATCACAGAGTGCGAAGTTTCTTCTTGCGAGGCAATCCGCATCGGGCCACAATCGAATCACCCTTCCGATTTCCGTGCGGGCATGTGCGCGGAATCCACTATTCAGACTAAATCTGGCGCTGAAGTGTGTTCCGCGCCTCTGAGAGGAAAATGTCCGAGCACTCTGACGAGCCGATCGTTCTGCCTGCTCCCTTGCCTGAGGAACCGCAAAAAAGCGGCGGTCGCGAGAGCCGAGGGCAAGTACGATTTCCGTTCACAGCGGCTGCCGAAATTTACGAGCTTCATTCGCAAACCCGCCTGACAGGCCGCTGCTCCGATCTTAGTTCCGGCGGCTGCTACATCGATACGCTTAGTCCCTTCGCAGTGGGCACTACCGTGCGCGTGCGCCTGGAGCGGGACCTACACGAATTTGAAGCGGCGGCTGTGGTCGCCTACGCGCATGTATCGATGGGAATGGGGCTGACGTTTACAGAGATGAAGCGCGAGGATCAAGAAATATTGCGCTTCTGGATCGCCGAATTGAGCGGAGAAAAGCCCTGCGAACCTGCCCTGTCCATCCCGGAGGCAGAAACCGAAGCGGAAGACGCGGATGCGAACATGCGGTTGGTCTTGAATGAACTGATCTATCTGCTGGTGCGGAAGAAAATCGTTACGGAAAATGAAGGGGCGGAATTGTTACACAAAATGTTTCGGTGAAGTAGGCCGTATCACTTGCGACTGGCTCATGATCGACCCATGGGTGCTGTCATAATTTTGACGGCGTTAGCGGCGCGCGAATCCGTTGGAGGTCGGGACTTCAGAGTCTGTGTTAGAACTTAAAACTGGCACAATTTTGTAGCGCCCGCCTTTCAAGCGGGCACTGAGGGTCGTTGCGATACGAAGAATGCCCGCTTAAAAGGCGGGCGCTACAAAACCGTGCCGATTCTGAGTTCTCACGCATACTTTGAAACCCGCAATCAATTGCAACCTGCGTGGCCGAGCTGAAGCTCGGCCCTCCAAGAGTCGAAAACGCTCAAATTAGGATTCCATCGACCTATGGCGCGGTTCGCGCGTTTGGCGATAACATGGCTGGTTCAGCCATGCCCTCTCTCGGCCTCCATAGGATTTTACGGGTATTTCTAACCGCGCCGCTCTTGCTGCAGGCGGCGACTGGCTGGGCGGCAATTTCCGTAGGCGCCCCGTCCGCCTACAGCTCTCAGCAAGCTGTAACTGGGCAGTCGGGGCTAGAATCGCCGCTGCCTGTTTTTGAAATGCACAGCGGCTTTTGGGTGAACCTGCATCACTTCCTCTATCTTCAGGCGCGGCTGCTGAAAGGCAATTCGTCTTCCACGGATACCGTCAGGGGAGCGGCGCAGCCGGATGAACTCCCTGTCTCATTAATCGATTTTCCAGAGGCGGATATCCATGCCTGGCAGGATGCCGTCGCGTTTTACTCGAAGGATTTGGCGGGCCGAGACCTCCTGCTGAATGGCGACATGGAGATCATCAACAACCAGCTCTCGGCGTTGGAAACATGCGCCGAATTGGAAGGGAAAACGACTCCGTTGTGCAAATCCGGGTTGCGGCAAGATCTGGTGGAAGCCCTGGAACGCGCCGCGCCCGTTTATCGCGCGCACTGGTGGGCGCAGCAGGACCGCGCCAACCGGGAATGGATCGCCCAGGTTGCGCCGATGATCCAGAAAATGGGCGTCGAACTTTCCAGCCAACTTTCGGACGTATACCAGAGGCCTTGGCCGTCGCAACGGCTGCGCGTGGATGTGGTGTGGTACGGAGGCCCTTTCGGGGCGTACACCTCGCTCGATCCCATACACGTGACGATTTCCAGCCACGATCCGCGCAATCGAGGGGTGTACGGATTTGAAGTGTTGTTTCACGAGTCGTCCCACGCGCTGGCCGGAGCGGTGACCGCGGCGATCGCCCGCGATTTCCGCGAGCGTGACAAACCGATACCGCGAGACTTCTGGCACGCGCTGCTATTCTACACCACGGGCGAAATCGTTCGCCGCGATGTGGAATATGGGACCATGACGTTCACGCCCGAGCAAACGAGCGGGCCCTCAGCCTACCTGCCGTACGCCGCGCGCTTTGGACTTTATTCCGGATCGTGGGAACACTTTCACGGATTGCTGGATTTATATTGGTTGCCTTACCTAGACGGAAAAGTCTCCTTTGACACCGCGATGGCGCGTCTTGCGGCTGATATGTAGGCCGAACGCTTCCGCAAAGTACGCCTTAATCCATCTTGCAAAAGCGTGGCTAGAGCCTTCCTCGCTGGTTGGTTCCTGTGCCAAAAATAATTTACTCCCCAAACACCCGACTCTCGAATTTTTTTGACTCTGGTCTCGAATTCAGTAAGATGAAAGTACCCCTTCCAAGACATTGCTTGGCCTGGATCAGTGTGCCCTCGCTGAATGGGTATGCGTGATCTCCGCCAGGCAGCGGTCTTCCCTTTGAAGAATTGCCCGGCACAACATTGCGATTGGGACAGAAACAAAATTCGCAATTTGTCGGGTCTTCCGCCGACTCGCCCTTTCGAGGCGGCGACTTTTTAGACGAGGGAGTACCAGCGATGAATCACAAAGAACGGCGGTCACCAGCCGCGGCCGCTTCCGCGAGAGGTTCGATCACCACCCTAAGCGGGCTGCCAACCGATAAGAAAAGCAAGCTTTTCGATAGTTCCATTGTCAGCACGGCCAAGCAGGCGGTCGACTTCATTACCAACATTCTCGAGTCTTCCACGGAGTACTCCGTGATTGCCAAGGACCTCGAGGGAAAAATCCTGCTTTGGAACGAAGGCGCGCGGCGCCTCTACGGCTACGAGCCGGACGAAGTTGTGGGCCGGGCGAATTCCTCGATCCTGCATGTACCCGAGGACGTGGCCGCGGGCCTGCCCGCTCAGATCATGCGGACGGCCCTCGAAAAAGGGAAATGGGAAGGGACACTGGAGCGCAAACGGAAAGACGGAGAACAGTTCACCGCGCGAATCGTGATTACGCCGCGCCGCGACCCAGCGGGCGAGCCAACGGGGTTCCTGCTAATCTCTAAGGATATCTCGGATGAAATCCGCCTCACGCAATACGCGCGAAGCCTGATCGAAGCGAGCGTGGACCCGCTGGTCACCATCAGTCCCGAAGGGAAAATCACGGACGTCAACGAGGCCACGGTGAAAGTCACGGGGGCTTCTCGCGAGAAACTCATTGACGCGGACTTTGCCAACTACTTCACGGAGCCGGAGAAAGCCCGGGAGGGCTACCAGAGGGTTTTCTCGCAAGGGATCGTCACCGACTACCCTCTGACCATCCGCCGTGCTGACGGGCGGGTAACGGATGTGCTGTACAACGCCTCGGTGTACAAGGATCCAAAAGGAAACGTGCTGGGCGTATTCGCCGCTGCCCGCGATATCACGGGGCGCAAGAAGGCGGAGGAGAAATTTGGCGCTTTGCTCGAAGCCGCTCCCGATGCCATCGTAATTGTTAACAAGGATGGCCGGATCGTCCTCGTCAATGCCCAGACTCAGAAGCTCTTTGGCTACACGCGCCAGGAACTGCTGGGCCAGGCGGTCGAAATCCTCGTTCCCCAGCGGTTCCGCCGTGCACACCCTGGACATCGAGCTGGTTTTTTCAACAAACCTACAGCACGTTCCATGGGCGCCGGGCTTGAACTTTACGGCCAGCGCAAAGACGGAACTGAATTCCAGGTCGAGATAAGCCTAAGCCCGCTGGAAACCGAGGAAGGCATGCTGACCATGAGCGCGATCCGCGATATTACCGATCGCAAGCGCGCCGAACTCAAATTCAAGGCCCTGCTGGAGTCCGCGCCGGACGCCATCGTGATCGTCAATCGGGAAGGTGAAATCGTTCTTATCAATTCCCAAACGGAAAAGATATTCGGTCATCCGCGGGATGAATTGGTCGGGCGCAAGGTTGAATTGCTCGTCCCGGAACGCTTCCGCGGGAAGCATCCGCAACATCGCACTGGCTTCTTCGCGGCACCTCGCACACGTTCCATGGGCGCTAGCTTGGAGCTATACGGTTTGCGCAAAGACGGCACCGAATTCCCCGTGGAGATCAGCCTGAGCCCCCTGGAAACCGAGGAAGGTACGCTGACCATGAGCGCGATCCGCGACATCACGACCCAAAAGCAGACCTCGCAGTATGCCCGGAGCTTGATCGAAGCCAGCCTGGACCCGCTGGTTACGATCAGTCCGGAAGGCAAAATCACCGACGTCAACGAGGCCGCCGTCAAGGTCACCGGCGTCGCGCGGGAGAGGCTAATCGCGACGGATTTTTGGATCTATTTCACGGAA
>Ga0210401_10002915_pt1 | contig 18566 bp, 18 predicted proteins | sample IncBWH32MmetaG_FD_150866 | JGI IMG/M metagenome (GOLD analysis project Ga0210401, IMG submission 150866) | Forest soil microbial communities from Barre Woods Harvard Forest LTER site, Petersham, Massachusetts, United States - Inc-BW-H-32-M | ecosystem: Environmental > Terrestrial > Soil >... | reverse complement strand
AGCCGCATCCGCGCCTGCACCCATCTCGATGTGACGGGCGCGATGATCGAGGAGACGGTCTCGCTGGTGCGGGAGGTGGTGCGGGCCGCCTAGGAAACGACCGTTATTCCAGCGCTTCGTAGACGAGCTTCTTCACCATCTGCTGAATCCGGTCGCGCTGCGAGGGCGCCTGCATCATGCAGACCACGAACATGTCGTCAGTGGGATCGATGAAGAAGAAAGTGCCGCCGACGCCGTCCCATCGATATTCGCCGGCCGGTAGCGGCGGTTTTGCGGCGTTGCGTATGGCAAAGCCGAGGCCAAAGCCGTTGTCGCCACCTGGATAATAGAGCTTGTCGTGGACGATCTTCGTATCGGCGCCGACATGGTCCGAGGTCATCAGCGCCACGGTTTCAGCTTTGAGATAGCGCTTGCCATCCAGCTGTCCGCGATTGAGCAGCATCTGCGCAAAGCGGGCATAGTCGTCCGCCGTGCCGATCATGCCGGCGCCGCCGGATTCCCAGCGTTTTGGCGCGATCGGCTCGGCGATGCCCCCGATCGGACGGTCGAAATGGTCCCAGGGCAGCGGCTCAGCAACCCGCGACCGCTGGGTTTGGTCGGCGAGAAAGAAAGCCGTGTCGGTCATGCCGAGCGGGTCGAGAAGCCGCGCCCTCTCGAACTGATAGAGCGATTGCCCCGAGACGACCTCGACGACGCGGCCGAGAATGTCGGTCGAATGGCCGTAGTCCCACAGCGTTCCAGGCTGCTCGGCGAGCGGCAGTTTGGCCAGCCGTTCGGCAAAGGCCGCATTGTCGACATCGCCCTCGAACAGCTTGGCTTTCGCGTAGAGCTTGCGGATCGGGCTGTCACCGTAGAAGCCGTAGGTGAGGCCCGACGTATGACGCAGGAGATCCTCGATCGTGATCGGGCGCTGCAGCGGCCCGGTCGCAGGCGCCCCCTTTTCGCCGGGGTGTTCGACCGCGACCTTCACGTCGGCAAAGGCCGGAATGTATTTGCTCAGGGGATCGTCGAGCGACAGCTTGCCGTCGTCGACCAGCATCATCGCGACAACCGACGTGATCGGCTTCGACATGGAATAGATACGGAAGATGCTGTCTGCCGTCATCGGCAGGCGGTTCACGACATCGCGGACGCCAAGGCTTTGCGAGTACAACGGCTTGCCGTGCTGCTGGACCAGGATGACGGCGCCCGGAAGCTTGCCGGCGGCGATCTCGCTCGAGAGATAGTCGCCGACGCGCTTAAGTTTTGCCGGCGAAAACTGCCGCGCTGCCGCAACCACCGGCGAGTCGGCCAACCCGGCGCGCGGGATCGTTTCGACAATCGCGGCAGCCAGAAAGGCGAACGCCGCGACCGTCCCCACCAGCCGCAGACGAGCTTCAGTTCTCCAGCGCCTCATAGATCAGCCTTTTCACTGTTGGCTGGATCTTCTGGCGCCACGACGGGGTCTGCTCCAAGAGCACGAAGAACATATCCTGTTTGCGGTCGATGACGAGGTAGCAGCCGCTGGCGCCGTCCCATTTCAGTTCTCCGAGCGAGCCCGGCGGTGGTGGCTTGGAATTGCCGGGATCGGTTCGCACGCCGAAGCCGAGCCCATACCCGAAACCGTCGCCAGGGAAATAGAAGGAGTCTCTGTCGACGCCAGACCCCGGTCCGACGTGGTCCGTGGTCATCAGCTCATAGGCCTTCGGGCTGAGATACTGCCGGCCTTCGAACTTGCCGCCGTCGAGGATCATCTGCGCGAAGCGGGCGACGTCGCCGATAGTCGACACCATGCCGCCGCCGCCGGATTCCCATTTCATCGGAACGACCGCCCTGCTCTCGAAACCGACATGGAAGTCGCTGTCGTTCGGCATGGGCCTCGCGACCAGCTTCAGCTTCTCCGGATCAGTCACGTAGAAGCGCGTCTCGTTCATCCCGAGCGGATCGAGCAGCTTTTCGCGCTCGATCGCGAGCAGCGATTTTCCGCTCACGATTTCCATGACCCGCCCGAGCACGTCGGTGGAATGGCCATATTGCCAAAGCGCCCCCGGCTGGTTGTGTAGCGGCAGCCTCGCGATGCGTTCGGCGAACTCCGCATTGTCGAAGTCGCCGCCATAGACGTCGGCGGCCACATAGGCCTTGCGCACCAGGCTGTTGCCGTAGAAGCCGTAGGTGATGCCGGAGGTGTGGCGCATCAGATCAAGGATGGTTATTGGCCGCACCGGCGGCACCAGTTCGAGCGTCTTGCTGCCGTCAGGTGCCTTCTTCTCGACGCCGACTTTCACATTCGCGAAGGATGGAATGTATTTCGACAAGGGGTCGTCGAGCGACAATTTGCCCTCATCGATCAGCATCATCGCCACCGCGTTCGTGATCGGCTTGGTCAACGAGAACAGGCGGAAGATGGTATCGTCGGTCATCGAGAGTTCGGTTGCGGTATCGCGCACGCCGAATGCCTGGTGATAGATGTCATGCCCGTGCTGCCGGATCAGAAGGAGAGCGCCGGGAATCTTGCCCTCGGCGATCTCGCTCCCCAAATAATCGCCCAGCCGGTCGAGCTTTTGCGCATTGAAATGAGCGCCGGCAGGAACTTCATAGGTGCTTTGTGCGGTAACTGGTGATGCGGCGGTGGTTGCAAACGCTGCAGCGCAGGCAACCGCCCGCAATCCATGAAATGGCTTCATGCTCCCTCCTCGTTTCCCGGGGGACCTTAGCCGCAGCCTCAACCAGCACAAGGCCGGTTGGCATACCCATTCGTCTAAACCCGCGCCATCGCCTGCTCATGAAAACGGGCGCTCTCGTGCGAAAAGCAGCAGAAGATGACGCGCCTCAGCGCAGGCGCGGACGGCAGCATGTCCACCGTCGTCTGGAGGGCGATGCCAGCGGCCCGCTCGGCCGGAAACCGAAAGGCGCCGGTCGAAATGGCGGGAAATGCCACAGAACCAAGACTGCTGGCGTGGCAGAGCTCGATGGCGCGGCGATAGCAGCCGGCGAGCAATTCATCCTCGCGGCGGTTGCCGCCGTACCAGATTGGTCCGACGGCATGAATCACGTGGCGCGCGGGGAGCAGATAGCCTTTGGTGATCTTGGCGTCGCCGGTTTCGCAGCCATTGAGAGTGCGACACTCGGCAAGAAGCCCGGGACCCGCCGCATCATGGATGGCACCGTCAACGCCGCCACCGCCAAGCAGCGTCGAATTTGCCGCGTTGACGATGGCGTCAACGCGCAGGGTCGTGATGTCGGCAACTCTGATTTCGAGCTGCGTCGCGCCGATGGTCAGCGCCGACAGGCTCAGGCGGAGGCCTGTGCGCCGACCGGAACGCCCTTTTCGGCGAGCAGCTGCTGCAGCTCACCAGCCTGGAACATCTCGCGGATGATATCGCAACCGCCGACGAACTCGCCCTTGACGTAGAGCTGCGGAATGGTCGGCCAGTTGGAATAGACCTTGATCCCGTTGCGCAGTTCGGCCGACTCAAGGACGTTCAGTCCCTTATAGCCAACCCCGATATGGTCGAGGATCTGCACCACTTGGCCGGAGAATCCGCACTGCGGAAATTGCGGCGTGCCCTTCATGAAAAGCACGACGTCGTTCGACTTGACTTCATTATCGATGAATTGCTCGATGCTCATATTTGCTTCCTTCTTGGGCAGAGCGCTCGACCGCGCAAGCAATTGCGGGGCCTTGCGACATCGCCCTCACCGGGCCAGCCCGGCCCGCCTAATCCTTCCAGCTCGGTTATATGTAGCGCAAACCGTTGGCGATCCAAAGTAAAATGGCGAGGAGCTGCCATGCAGCGCGGCCCTGATCCACAGGCCCGTCAAGATCGCTTCATAGCCTGATGACACTAATATCATAGCGCCGGGAGGGCTTTTATCCCGCCCGGAACCCCCTATCTAGGACAGACTTGCGAGGGAACCCCAACGCGGAAGTAACGTTCTGCTCTTTCGAACCGGAGATGATCGTGACGAAACCTGCCGCCGCGGCGCCGCGCCACACCCCCGATCCATCACCCTCATCCGACTCCGCCGCACGCACGGCGGCTCTCGTCGACGCCTTTCTCGCCGTTCGCGGCGAGACCGAGCACCGCACGGCTTGCCTGAGCGCCGAGGATCAGCAGATCCAGTCGATGCCGGATGCAAGCCCGGCCAAATGGCACCGCGCCCACACCACCTGGTTCTTCGAGCAGTTCTTGCTTGCCGAATATTGCGAGGGCTACCGGCCCTTTCACCCCGACTACGCCTTCCTGTTCAATTCGTATTACGTCACCGCCGGTCCCCGTCATGCACGGCACGAGCGCGGCCATATTACGCGTCCTCGCACTGAGGAGATCACGGCATATCGCCGCCATGTCGATGCGGCCATGGTGGCGTTCCTGCGCAATGCGGACGATGCCAGGCTGAAGGTGGTCGCGCCCCTGATGGAGGTCGGGCTCAATCACGAGCAGCAGCATCAGGAATTGATGCACACGGACATCCTGCACGCATTCGCGCAGAACCCTCTGTTTCCGGCTTACGATCCGGCTTGGCGCAGTCCCGCCTCCACCCGTTCTGCCGATCCATGGTTTGCGCTCAACGAAGGCATCCACACCGTCGGCCATGCCGACGACACTTTTCATTTCGACAATGAGAAACCTGCCCACCGCACCTTGGTCGGCCCGGTCAGGCTGAACCGCAACCTCGTGAGCAATGCCGAATGGCTGCAGTTCATGGACAGCGGCGGCTATCGCACGGCGACGCTATGGCTGATGGACGGCTTTGCCACCGCAGCTAGGGAGGAATGGCGGGCGCCCGGTCATTGGCATCATGTCGGTGGCCAATGGCAGATCATGACGCTCGCAGGCTTGAAGCCGGTCGATCCCGAGGCCCCCGTCGCTCACGTCAGCTACTACGAGGCCGACGCCTTCGCGCGCTGGGCGGGCAAGCATTTGCCGACCGAGATGGAATGGGAAGTCGCCGCGCGCACCGGCCAGCTCAACGACGCCTTCGGCATCGTCTGGCAATGGACCCGCAGCGCCTATTCGCCCTATCCCGGATACCGGGCGATCGACGGCGCGCTCGGCGAATATAATGGCAAGTTCATGGTTAACCAGCTGGTGCTGCGTGGCTCCTCGCATGCAACGCCGGCCGGTCACAGCCGTATCACCTACCGCAACTTCTTCTATCCGCATCACCGCTGGCAGTTCACCGGACTACGCCTCGCCGACTACGAGTAACGATCTAGCGACAAAGGCGCGCGTGAAGTGCGCGTTCAGGAGAGTATCATGAATGTGCACGCGCCCGCTTTGGCCGACGCCCATCTGCCGGATGAGCAGACTTCCGTTTTCGCAAAAGACGCCGTCGAGGACCTGTCGCAGCATCCGAAACGCCTGTCGCCGAAATATTTCTATGACGCGGCGGGATCGGAGCTGTTCGAAGCGATCACGCGACTGCCGGAATATTATCCGACGCGCACCGAACTCGGAATCCTCCGGGATCGCGGCAACGAGATCGCCGCATTCATTCCTCAGGGTGCCGCGCTCGTCGAATTCGGCGCCGGCGCAACCACCAAGGTGCGGCGCCTGCTCGAAAAGAGCGCGCCTGGGGCCTATGTGCCGGTTGACATTTCCGGGGACTTCATCCGCGCACAGGCGGACGTGCTCCGCCGGGATTTTCCGCAGCTTGCGGTCCACCCGATCGCCGCGGACTTCACCGCGCCGTTCGAGCTGCCGGGTGCGATCGCGCCGCTCCCCAAGGTCGGGTTCTTTCCGGGATCGACCATCGGCAATTTCGAGCCGCACGAGGCCTGCCGCTTCCTGCGCAGCGCCCGCGATATTCTGGGTGACGGCGCGCTCATGATCGTCGGTGTCGACCTCGAAAAGGACGAGCGCGTGCTCTACGCCGCCTATAATGATGCGGCCGGCGTCACCGCGCGCTTCAATCTCAACGTCCTGGTTCGGATCAACCGCGAGCTCGGCGGCAATTTCGACGTCTCGAGCTTCACCCATCGCGCGATCTACAACCGCGAGCGGCATCGTATCGAGATGCACCTGATTGCCAAGAAATCACAGGCCGTGCGCCTGCTCGGCACCAGCTTCGCGTTCCGCGCCGGCGAAACGATCCACACCGAGAACAGCTACAAATACAGCGTCGAGCGTTTTGCGGCGCTAGCCCGCGGCTCGGGCTGGAAGGTCACGGAGACCTGGATGGACCCGGCCGGCATGTTTTCGGTCCACGCCCTGGTGGCGGGGGAATGAGACAGGCTTGAGACGACGCCCGGCTTCGCGATAGTCTTCGAACCGTTCAAAGACAGCCCGCGAGCCGGACACGACTCGGGACACGGCTTTGTTCTCAATGTGGGCCTGCTCAGAGCCCAAATTGACCGCATGAACTCGGAGCGAAGCGTCTCGGGTACGCCCTCCTCTATCCGACGACGGCCGCGGGCACGACATCGAGATCGCCGGCGACGGGCTCAACCAGTTCGCCCTCCCATTTCGCAATGACGGCGGTCGCGACACCGTTACCGATGACATTGGTCATCGTCCGTCCCATGTCGAGAAACTGATCAATGCCGACGAGCAAAACAAGGCCACCGCTCGGCAGGTTGAACGTCGGCAGCGTCGCTGCAACGACAACAAGGGAAGCGCGCGGGACGCCTGCAATGCCCTTGGTCGTGATCATCAACACCAGGAGCATCGTGATCTCAGTGGTGAGGCTCATTTCGATGCCGAACGCCTGGGCGACAAAGAGCGCCGCAAAAGTCTGATACATCATGGAGCCGTCGAGATTGAACGAATAGCCCAGCGGCAGGACGAAACCCGCGATGCGCTCCGATACGCCGAACTTGATCAGCTGCTCGATCATTTTCGGAAATGCCGCCTCGCTGCTCGACGTCGAGAACGCGATCGCCATCGGCTGTCGCAGAAATTTGAGCAACGCCGCCATCGAGCCGCCAAGAACGATCGTCCCTGCGCCGATGATGATGATCCACAGCACAACCAAGGCCGCATAAAACGCGCTGACAAACTTCCCGTAAGTGACCAGCACCCCAAGTCCCTGCGTCGTAATCACGGATGCCATCGCGGCAAATACGCCCAGCGGTGCGAAGCGCATGACGTAGTCGGTGAAGCGCAGCATGATCGGAACGAGCTCATCGATCGATGCGGCAATGGTCTTTGCGAGCGAGCTCTTGAGGCTGCTCAGGGCAAAACCGAAGAAGATCGAAAAGACCAAGATCTGCAGCACTTCATTGCCCGCCATGGCCTGAACGACGCTGGTCGGGAACACGTGCGAGGCGAAATCCTTCAGCGTGAGGCTTGCGGTCTGCACGTTCGTCGTCGCGCGCGCGTCAGGGAGAGCCAGGCCAAGACCATGGCCCGGCTGAATCAGGCTCGCCAGCAACAACCCGACGAGCAGAGAGATCAGCGACGCCGTGATGAACCAGGCCAGCGACTTGAAGGCGATCCGGCCGACTGCGCCGCCGGAGGAACCGAGACTGGCAATGCCGGAAACGATCGTCGCAAACACCAGCGGCGCGATGATCATCTTGATCATGCGCAGGAAGACGTCGGAGCCGATCGAGAAATAGCCCGCGATGACGCTGGCATCCGCGGCCGTCGGCGCCAGGCGATTGCAGGCGTAGCCGGCCGCGATGCCGAGAAACAGGCCAAGCATGATGTAGCTGGTGAGCCTGCTTGAATTGTGGGTTGTGCCCGTTGCCTGCATCAGTGTGATCCTTCTGTTCCCCGGAACTACGCGAGTTTGGACAGAGCCGTGGTGCGGGCCGCGGACGCCAGCGGGACATCGCGACGACGGATGGCCTCGATCAGATGGTCAATGTCGGCCGTGACGTTGAACATCCCGAACGACACCCGGATGCCGTCGCGCTCGGGCGAGACGCGGATGCCGCTCTGTTTGAAATATTCGAGCCAATGGTCGGCCGGCAGTGCGGTGACATAGATGTGGGGCGCGCGATGTCGTCGCTCACGCGGGCCGACAAGTCCAATGTCCAGTTCGTCGAGCCGCTCGATCAGGTAGTCACCAAGGTCGAAGCAATGATTCTGGATGTTCTCGATTCCGATTGCATTGATGAGATCGATCGCCGCGCCGAGCGCCTGGATCGCAGGTAGGTTGAAGTTGCCAAGTTCGAACCGGCCAGCCGTGGGCGCGAGGGCCATGTTGCCCACCCGGGCGATGAAATCCGCGGGCGGCTCGGCGAGACTGATCGTCGCCAGGTAGTCGGGCTCGAGCTCGGTCAGGGCCGCATTCCAGTAGAGCAGGCCAAGGCCCTGAGGCACGAGCAGGCCCTTATGCGTCCCCGAGCCAATGAAGCTGGCCCCCATCGCCTTGGCTTCGATCGGCACGACGCCGATCCCCTGCATCACATCGACGACGAAGTAGAGACCTTTCTCCGCACATAGCCGCCCGACGCTTGCGATGTCGAACCGATGACCGGCATGGAACGTGACCTGGGACATCGAAATGGCACGCGTCCTGTCGTCAATATGTGAGCGAAAGCTCTCCGCATTCACCACCTCTGTCATCGGAATGAATTCGACCCCTACGCCTCGTCGTCTGAGATTGAGGAAGGCGTAGGCATTGTTCGGGTGGTCGCCTTCAATCATCAGCACCTTGTCGCCGACGCTCAACGGAAGCGCGTTGGCGGCGATATTCATGCTTTCCGAGGTGTTCTTGGTGAAGGCGATTTCCTGCGGCCCGACGCCGAGAAATGTCGCGACCTTTTCGCGGGTCTCCTCCAGCCGATTGAGCCAGACCTGCTTGGGACCGGCCGTCTCGAACCCCTCGCGAAGGAAGCGCTCATAGGCCTGCTTCACCGGGCGACAGAGCGGGGTCTGAAAACCGCTGTCGAGATAGACCATGTTCTCGACAGCCGGGAATTCCCTGCGGACCGCCGCGACATCGTAGTGCTGGACCACACGCGTCTCCGTCTCAAACAGGCGCGACGAGGCGATGCGCCGGCCAAAGGCCGGCGGCTGCGTCAGCGATGTCTGTTTCATGCGAACCTGGGGCGGAATTGCCTAGCTGAGAAGCAACTCCATCAATTGCCCAGAGGATACACAGCGGGGCCGCGGCCATCGACGGTATTTATCGAAAGACGACAGTTTTGTTTCCGAAAATTGAGAATCTATATATCGAGATTGTCCTGCAGGATCGTCTCCGACAGCAGCGTGGCGGCCTTCTGAAGCGGGCCGATCAGCGCGTCGAGGTCGGCAAAGCTGACGCGCGCCACCGGCACGGACACGCCGAGACATGCGATGAGATCGCCGGCCGGTGAATTGATCGGCACCGCGCAGCCAACGACACCCTGGACAAATTCTTCGTTCGTCTTGGCCCAGCCGCGACGGCGGGTTTCCTCGAGCAGCGCCATGAGTTCGTCGGGATCCGCGATCGTTCTCGGCGTATAGCGCCGCAGCTCGAGCGAGCGGACGAGCCCTTGCCGTGCCTTCAGTGGCAGCCGGCTCATATAGATCTTGCCGGTTGACGTGCAGTGCAGCGGCGCCGCGCTGCCGGGATCAAACTGCAGCACCTGCGGCTGCTTCGAGCGCACGCTGTCAACATAGGCCACTTCGTTGTTGCGCACGACGCCGATCTCGCATTGCTCGCCGATCCGGTCGGCGACCGCGCTCAAGACCGCGTGCCGGCGCGCGGTGCGGAAGGCTGCGCCGATCGCCTTGGCCGAGAGCGTGACGAGCTTGTTTCCCACCACGTAGCGCTTGGTGCCGAGAGCCTTCTGGATCAGCCCGCGATGTTCGAGATTGCCGATGAGACGGTGCGCGGTCGGCAGCGGAAGGGACAGTGCCGCGGCGATCTCGGCGGCCGTGACGGCCTTCTTCTGCTCGGCGACAAAGCTCAGGATCGCAATCGCACGGTCCAATGGCCCGTCGTGCGGCCGGTCGTCTTCAGTAGTCACAATGGCTGTCTTGATAGGCACCTTTGGGGTCGCCACTTCGCTTCGCTCCTCCAGCGCGGCACAGCGCGCGTGACCACCGCTATCATCGTCGCAGGCTACCCTCAACTGCGCGCCCGTCGGAGAGCGACGGCGCTATGCCGCTGCAGACACCCGCAGCGACACGGTTTCCCACACCGCCACGACGATCAGGATCGCGGTCGTCAACAGCGACAGCACCAGGGGCGACAGATCGACCGCAAAATAGCCGAGCCCGAGCAGCATGACGATGCCCGCGCCGTGCGAAGGCTGCAGCCAGCCGCGAATGTCGCGCTTGAACAGGATGGTGCCAACGAGAAACAGCACCGGCCCGCCGATCGCACACAGCGCGGTCTTCAGATCGCTATGACCATCGGGGTGCTTGAGCACGACCTCGTCGGCAACGGCTGTCAGCACAATGCCGGCCACGATCGGCATATGAAGATAGGTGTAGGCGGAGCGCGCCAGCCGGCCCGACTCGGTCGACTTCGCGATCAGCTCACTTCCTGCTTCCGCGCCGCGATGGAAATAGATCCACCACATCGCGATACTCGCGACGAATGCCGAAACGAAGGCCACTATCGCGTGGGCCGTCCAGCTCAGGTCCGCAAAGGTCGCGCCGTTCACGACGATGGCTTCGCCGAGCGCGATGATAATGAAGCCGGCGCAGCGCTCGGCCATGTGGCCGCCCTCGACGAACCAGTCCTCGACCGAGGACGCGCCATATTTCGGAATCCAGAACCGGGCGACCGGCGACACATATTCGATCGCGAGCGCGAGCGCCCACAGGCCCAACCGTCCCTCGCCCTGCGCAAGCGCGCCGAGAATCCAGAAGATCGCGGAACATGACAGCCAAGCCAGGATGCGGAGCGCATTCAAGCGAGCCGCGACGCGCGCGGCGGGGATCGAGGCAAACCAGAACAATGTGCGGCCGACCTGCATGGCCGCGTAGGCCGTGGCGAACCACAGGCCCCGCCCTTCGAAGGCGGTCGGGATCGACATCGACAGCACGAGGCCGCCGAGCATCAACAGAAAGAGCAGAAGACGGACCGGCGTCCGTTCGGGATTGAGCCAGTTGGTGATCCAGGTGGTGTAGACCCATACCCACCACACCGCGAGAAACAACAGCGTGGTCTGGACCGCGCCGAGCGGTGTGAAGCGGGCGAGCAGCAGATGGGAAATCTGCGTGACGGCGTAGACAAAGACGAGGTCGAAGAACAGCTCGGCGTAGGTGACACGGCTGTGCTGGTTCGGCACGATCACGCGATGCAGCGCGCCGCGCGGGGTCTCCGCCTCCATCGCGTCAAGCTCAGGCGTCGGGGACGCCGGTCTGCAGGGCCAGCGCGTGCAACACCCCGCCCATCTGCCCGCGCAGCGACTGATAGACGATCTGATGCTGCTGGACGCGGGACTTGCCGCGGAAGGATTCCGAGATCACCGTCGCTGCATAATGATCGCCATCGCCGGCAAGATCACGGATCGTCACCTCGGCATCGGGGATCGCTGCCTTGATCATCGATTCGATATCGCGGGCGTCCATCGGCATCCCAGTCAGTCTCCTGTTTCCGATCCCGGCCATCTCTGGAGGGCCAAGACCCTGCGCGACTCTCGCCAGTATTCCACGTTATCCCGGACACCCTTCAAGGTCACGCCTGCCGACACTATATCCTCGAACCGGCGCCTGCAAAACAAGGTTGCTGCGCGATCACAAGAGGCTCAGCGAAAGGGTTGAAAATCATGAGACTTCCCGGTCCCGACCATCCCATCACGATTTCGGCAAACCCCAAAAGGGTCCGCGTCACGGCCGGCGGTAGCGTCGTCGCCGACACCACCCACGCCCTGATCTTAAAGGAAGCAAGCTATCCCGCTGTGCAATATGTGCCGCGGGCCGATGCCAACATGGAACTGTTGAAGCGAACAGAGCGCGTAACGCACTGTCCCTACAAGGGAGATGCCAGCTATTTCAGCATCGCCGCGGACGGAAAGACCATCGAGAACGCGATCTGGACCTACGAAACGCCTTTTCCGGCGATGGCGGAAATCACCGGCTATCTCGCCTTTTATCCGGACAAGGTGCGGATCGAGGAAGTCGCGTGAGATGGGATGCGCCGGGTCCCGCCATCGGGGTCCCGGCGATCGCGCGAAAGCGTTTTCCAGGGCCTGGGTGGGCTCCGGGCTGGCAATGACGGCAAGAGGGGGGCAAGTGCCCTGCCTACACTCTGAAGATCGTGAGCCCGAGGACCAGAAGCACCAGGAAGATCACGACAAAGATGTAGAACAGGAAGCGCGCAATGTCAGCGCTTCCGGCCGATATGCCGGTGAAGCCGAGAAGACCGGCGACGATTGATATTACAAAGAAGATCAATGCCCATTTCAGAAGTGTCACGATCCTTCCTCCGGCTTTACTGGGCCACCTCGGGCGGCCGTCGGTCATTGCGGGCTAACTTTCGGAAAGGCGGCCGGTTCCCGTGAAAGCCGATCGCCGAGTCGGCCGCCAGAAAGGCCCTTGCCGAATCCACACCCGGGCGGCAACATCGTGAAATTGAAAGCACGTGCCACTTCCCGAAGTTCTCGATGCATTGCCGGGGCGCCTGAATGACAACGATCTCCCAGACGGCGGCCGCGGCGGATGTTCACGCCGCGCCCAAGGCGAAAGCGCGCAACGCGTCGCTCGATCGCGCACGCACGTTTCTGACGCTCGTGGTGCTGCTCCACCATTCGGTGATCCCCTACACCTATTTCGGTCACACCGATCCAAAATACTTCGTCGGCTTCGACATGATCGTGCTGGCCACCGACAGCTTCTTCATGGCGATGTTCTTCTTTCTCTCCGGGCTGTTCGTCTGGCCGGGGCTGGGGCGCAAATCGCCTTGGGTCTTCCTGCGCGAGCGCCTGCTCCGTCTTGGCCTGCCGTTTGCGATCGCAGCCTTCACGGTCATCCCGATCGCCTACTACGCGCTTGCGCTGCAGGAGCATCAGGAGACCACGTTTGCCGCGTTCTGGTTGAAGATGGTCACGGTTGGCCCCTGGCCGAGCGGTCCGCTCTGGTTCGTCTGGGTGCTCTTGGCGTTCGACCTCACGGCGAGCCTGCTGTACCGGCTGTCGCCGACGCTGCTTGATCCGATCAACCGATTATCGGTGCGCTGCCATGACCGGCCGGCCGATTTCTTCCTGTTCCTGCTGATCGTGACCGCCGTCCTCTACGTCCCGGCGCGGGTCTATTTTGGTCCGAACCACTGGTTCGAGCTGGGCGGCCCCTTCTCGGTGCAGGCCAGCCGCATCCTGCTCTATGCCGCGTATTTCTTCATCGGCGCCGGCATTGGAGCAGCGAATTTCGAGCGCGGCGTCCTTGCCGCTGACGGACAGCTGGCGAAGAGCGGCTGGGGCTGGGTCGGCCTGACGCTGATCCCCTACGCGCTGCTGTGGGGCCTGATCTATATCAAGCGCGAAATCCTCGGCAATCCGCCCGTGCAGCCGCACTGGTACGAGGCGAGCTATGGCCTGTTCTTCGCCGCCTTCAGCGCCGCGATCCTGTTTGCGATCCTCGCCTATTTCCTGCGCTTCAAGCAGTCGGGCTGGAGCATTCTGGACCCGATGCAGCCTGCGGCCTACGGCATGTTCCTGGTGCACTATCCGATCGCGCTCTGGCTGGAATACTGGCTGTTCGACGCCTCGCTCCCGGCCGTCGTCAAGGTGGCCATCGTGTTCGTGCTGACGGTGGTCTTGAGCTGGGGCGCGACGGAGGCGCTGCGCAGGATACCGGGCGCGAAGCACGTGCTGTGATCAGTAAAGGCAGCAACTCTAGCCGTCATTGCGAGCGAAGCGAAGCAATCCAGACGCCGCAAGCTCCACCGGATCGCTTCGGCGCTTTGCGCCCGGCGATGACGGTTGATAGTTACCCCGCCGCGCCGCCCATATAGGCCGGCAGCCAGCTCTCGAACCGGGTCTTGAGGCGGTCGATATCAAGCGAGCCCTCACCGACGATGCTGATGGCATCGCCGCCTGTGGTGCCGATGCGCGTACAGGGCACCTCGCATCCCCGCATCTTCGCCAGCACACGCCCCGCCTGCTCTTCGGGCACGGTCACAATATAGCGGCCCTGGTCTTCGCCGAACCAATAGGCATGCGGCACGAGGGCGCTGGGTGCGGCGAGCAGCCGCGCGCCGATGCCGCTGGCAATCGCCATCTCGGCCAGTGCGACCAAAAGCCCGCCGTCGGAGAGGTCGTGCGCCGCGGTCGCGGTGCCGGCATGGATCATGCCGCGCACGACATCGCCATTGCGCTTTTCGGCCGCGAGATCGACCGGCGGCGGCGCGCCCTCCTCGCGTCCACAGACCTCGCGCAGATAGATGGACTGGCCGAGCCAGCCATGGCTTTCGCCGATCAACAAGATCGCTTCGCCGGCGGCCTTGAAGGCGAGGCTCGCCGACCTGGTGAAATCGTCGAGCACGCCGACGCCGCCGATCGAGGGCGTCGGCAGGATCGCCCGGCCATTGGTCTCGTTGTAGAGCGAGACATTGCCGGACACGACCGGGAAATCGAGCACGCGGCAGGCCTCCGCAATCCCCTTCAGGCAGCCGACGAACTGGCCCATGATGTCTGGCCGCTCGGGATTGCCGAAATTGAGGTTGTCGGTGATGGCCAGCGGCCGGCCGCCGACCGCGGTGATGTTGCGCCAGGCCTCTGCAACGGCCTGCATGCCGCCTTGATAAGGATCGGCATCGCAATAGCGCGGCGTCACATCGACCGTCAGCGCCAGCCCCTTCGGTCCGTCCAGCACCCGCACCACGGCGGCATCGCCGCCCGGGCGCTGCACCGTGTTGCCGAGGATGACATGGTCGTACTGCTCCCAGACCCAGCGTTTTGAGCAGAGCTCTGATGTGCCGACCAATTGTTCCAGCGCCGGCAGCAGGCCGACCGGCGGCTTGACCTCGCGCGCGTGGATGACGGGCAGCGATGGCGAGGCGACATGGGGCCGGTCATAGACCGGCGCCTCGTCGCCAAGCTCCTTGATCGGCAGGTCGGCCATGACGTCGCCGCCATGCTTGACGCGGAACCGCTTGCTCGGCGTGGTGTAGCCGACCACAGCGAAATCGAGCCCCCATTTCTTGAAAATCGCCTCGGCCTCTTTCTCCTTCTCCGGCTTCAGCACCATGAGCATGCGCTCCTGGCTTTCGGAGAGCATCATCTCGTAGGCGCTCATGCCGGTCTCGCGGGTCGGCACCGCGTCGAGATCGAGATCGACACCGAGATCGCCCTTGGCGCCCATCTCGACCGCCGAGCAAGTCAGCCCCGCCGCGCCCATATCCTGGATCGCGATCACGCAATCGGCCGCCATGATCTCGAGGCACGCTTCGAGCAGCAGCTTTTCGGCGAAGGGATCGCCGACCTGCACGGTCGGGCGCTTCTCCTCGGAATCCTCGTCGAATTCGGCCGATGCCATCGAGGCGCCATGAATGCCGTCACGCCCGGTCTTTGAGCCGAGATAGACGATCGGCATGTTCACGCCAGAGGCGGCTGCGTAAAAAATCTTGTCGGCGTCCGCGAGGCCCACCGCCATCGCATTGACCAGGATGTTGCCGTCATAGCGGGTGTGGAAGCGCACCTGGCCGCCGACCGTCGGCACGCCGAAGGAATTGCCGTAGCCGCCGACGCCGGCGACGACGCCGGACACCAGATGCCGCGTCTTCGGGTGCTCCGGCGCGCCGAAAGAGAGTGCATTCAGGCAGGCGATCGGCCGCGCGCCCATGGTGAAGACGTCGCGCAAAATGCCGCCGACGCCGGTGGTCGCGCCCTGATAGGGCTCGATGTAGCTCGGATGGTTGTGGCTCTCCATCTTGAACACGACCGCCTGGCCATCGCCGATGTCGATCACGCCGGCATTCTCGCCGGGGCCCTGGATCACCCAGGGCGCCTTGGTCGGCAGGCCGCGCAGGTGGATGCGGGAGGACTTGTACGAGCAATGCTCGTTCCACATCGCCGAGAAGATGCCGAGCTCGGTGAAGGTCGGCACCCGCCCGATCAGTTTCAGGATGCGCTCATATTCGTCGGGCTTGAGCCCGTGGGCGGCGACCAGTTCGGGGGTGATCTGCGGTTCGTTCGTTGCCATGGCCCGTTATTAGAAAGATCGGATGAGGCGGAAAAGGCCTTTTACGACCCAATCCTGCCCTGTCCAGAGCTAATGCGAGCGGTATCTCTGCCCCGATTTGCGCCGCGCGCCCGGATCGGATTTAAGGACAAAGGATCGCAAGCGCAAAGGCCCTGACGACGTGGACGACCTGGCCAAATCGGCTTTCCTGAAACGCCCCGACCTCCATGTCGGCACCGAAGGCGAATTCGCCGGCTGGCGGACCTGGAGCCGGGACAATTTCGAGACCCATAGCGGGCCGTTCTGGCACCGCATGGAGGACGACGGCTCCATTCGCTGCGCCTTCCGGGTCGAGAAGAAGCATCTCAACGGCGCCGGCAACGTCCATGGCGGCTGCTTCATGGCGTTTGCAGATTACTGCCTGTTCGCGATATCAGGTCCGATCCTGCACGGACCGGGCGTGACCGTCGCCTTTGCCTGCGAGTTCCTCGATGCCGCGCGCGAAGGCGAACTGATCGAGGGCACGGGAACCATCACCCGCGCCGGCGGCTCGCTGATCTTCCTGAGAGGGCAGTTGAGGTCGGGTGAACGGCTGGTGTTCACCTTCTCCGGGACGATCAAGCGGGTGAAGCGGAAGACGCCCGCAGCGGACTCACATTAGCCGGACAATTGCCGCTCGGCGATGGAGAGCCATTCGGCCTGAGCCCTGCGGACATGGCGGGGCGCGCGCTTCATCTGAACGAGCAATTCGGTGAACACCACCTTGGCCTCGCTGGTTCGGCCCATGAGCTTGAGCAGGAGGCCGTAGCGCACTCGCGCCTCGGCGCCAGGAAAATAGCCGGCGACGGCGTGGTACTCGTCGAGCGCTTCATGCGTGCGTCCGGCCTCGGCCAAGGCACGGGCATATAAGAGATGGGCCTCCGCCGAACGATAGTTCGGCCAGCGCTGCTGCAGATCATCCAGCGTCGCGAGCGCCTCGGCGTAGCGGTCCCGGCTGAACTGGGCCTGCGCCTTGCACAGCGCAAACATCGGTTCGTCGCCGAGCGGCAGCTTCAGGATATGGTCATAGTGACGCTCGGCCTCGTCGAAACGCCCGACGTTCTGACACTCCTCGGCAAGCGCGGCCCGGTTGGCAACCGTATCGGCAGCGGCCCAGTGATCCGACAATTCGCGATAGCGCCGTTCCGGGTCGAGGCGATTGGCCACGCGCCGGCGCGCCCGCTGCACGTCCGGACTGCCGACCATTTCCGGGATCAGTTCGACCGCGATATAGGCAAGCGCGCCGAGCGCAGGAATCAGCAGGATGATGAAGGCCCAGGGCTGCAACCGTCCGGTCCGGGACGCGTGATAAATCAGGGTGAAGTCGAGTAGCAACAAGACCAAGGCAAACGGCACGGCGGGCTCCACGGGTCAAGAAGCGGTATTTTGATAACCCGACAGACGCCGTCAAACAACCTTAGGTTCAAACGACAAAAATATGGCGGCGCGACTGGAGATCTCGCTGCCCAAACCGGCGTCATTGCCGACGCGACGGCGGAAATCCTACGCCGCGTGCTCCAGATGCGCGGCGAGGCCTGCGAACAGACCGCGCCCGTCGGTGCAGCCCATGATGCTTTCGACATGGTTTTCCGGATGCGGCATCATGCCCAAGACATTGCCGCGTTCGTTGACGATACCCGCGATGGAATGGGCAGCGCCATTGATGTTGGCGCCATCGTCGACCACGCCTTCGGCCGAGCAGTAGCGATAGAGCACCCGCCCCTCGCCCTCGAGCCGCTTCAAGGTCTCGGCATCGGCCTCGTAATTGCCCTCGCCATGGGCGACGGGCACGCGGATCACCTGCCCCGCATTGTAGCCGCGCGTGAACGGTGAGTCGGAGCGCTCGACACGCAGGTGCACATCCTTGCAGATGAATTTCAGCCGCGCATTGCGCATCAGCACGCCGGGCAGCAGCCCCGCTTCGCAGAGGATCTGAAAGCCGTTGCAGACCCCGAGCACCAGCCCGCCCCTGGCGGCATGGTCGCGCACCGCATCCATGACCGGGGCACGGGCCGCGATCGCGCCACAACGCAGATAGTCGCCATAGGAGAAGCCGCCGGGCACCACGACGAGGTCGGTGTCCTGGGGCAAGGCCGTCTCGGCATGCCACACCATCGCGGGCTCATGGCCCGAGATGAGCTTGAGCGCGCGCGCCATGTCGCGCTCGCGATTGATGCCGGGAAAGACGAGAACCGCGGATTTCATCAGAGCAATTCGACCCGATAATTCTCGATCACCGTGTTGGCCAGGAGCTTGTCGGCGGCCTCTTTCAAAGCCGCCTCCGCCCGGGCCGGGTCGGCGCCGGCAAGCTCGATGTCGAACACCTTGCCCTGACGGACGCTGGCGACGCCATCGACGCCGAGCGATTTCAGCGCCCCCTCGATCGCCTTGCCCTGTGGATCGAGAATGCCGGATTTCAGCGTCACCGTGACACGTGCTTTCACCTCAAACCTCAGCTCTTGACCAGGACCGGACCGGAGCCCGCCGGCCGCTCGTTTTCCATCAGGATGCCGAGGCGTTTTGCGACCTCCGTATAGG
>Ga0210401_10002913_pt1 | contig 18575 bp, 15 predicted proteins | sample IncBWH32MmetaG_FD_150866 | JGI IMG/M metagenome (GOLD analysis project Ga0210401, IMG submission 150866) | Forest soil microbial communities from Barre Woods Harvard Forest LTER site, Petersham, Massachusetts, United States - Inc-BW-H-32-M | ecosystem: Environmental > Terrestrial > Soil >... | reverse complement strand
CCCCAGCGAAGCTCGAAGCAAGACCTCGCCTTCTCGCGCCAGGTGCGGCCACTTGCGGTCGAGATAGGTGCATGCGGTCACGGCCCACGGCTCGCGACCTTTGGGCACACTGTGGCGCGGCACGAGGAAACCCGTGCCGAAGAGCTCGGCGGGAACACAGTCGTCCGGGGCACGAAACGTCACCACGGTGACCGAGGCGTAGTCGATGGCTGTGAGCAAGGCCGCGGCTTCGTCGTCGTGCGGTTGCAACAGCCGCGCGGCGACCGGCGCGGCCAGCGCCAGCACGACGGCGTCGGCCCGTACCGGGAGGGCACACGTGAGCGCCCACGAGTTCCCGTCCCGCTGCAAACTCTCGACCGGGCTCGATACGACCAGCTCCACGCCGCGGCGTTCGAGTGCGGCGGAGAGCGCGCCGACCAACGCGACCATTCCTCCTTTGATCGCCCAGAAGAGCGGCGGGCCGTCAGGGTCCGGTTCGGGGGTCTCGGCCCGGAGCGCCCGCATGAGACTGCCTCGCCGATGCGCTGCTGCGAGGAGAGGCGGGAACACGGCCGCCGCCGACATGTCGTCCACCGAACCCGCGTGGATGCCGCCGATCAGGGGATCGGCCAGCTGATCAACGACTGTTCGACCGAGCTTGCGTGCGACGAGAGGGCCGATGGCGCGGTCGCCGATGGGGCCGCGCACGTCGGGCCGCGGGAGCAGGGCGTCGCGTGCGAGGGCCATGGAACCGCGGACTCCGAGGACGCCACTGCGGGCCGTCGGCCAGAACCTGGTCGGAATGCCCATCGCGTGCCCGGCGGGCAGGACGCGCAGCCGTCCGCGGGACCAGACCGAAGCGCCACGGGCTGCGATGGGGACGAGCATGTCCTCCAGCCCGACCTCCCGACACAACTCGATCGCCTCGGGCCGGCGCCCCAGGAAGCCGTCGGCACCCATGTCGACGACGCGCCCGGCGAGATCGTCGCTGCGCAACATGCCGCCGAGCCGGTCCGACCCCTCGAGCACGACGATCTCGAGCGGATCCGTCGGTGAGTGCACCGCGCCACTGAGCTCCCAGGCCGCGGCCAACCCGCTGATACCCCCGCCGACGACCACGACCCGCCTGGTCATGTCAGGACGCGGCGACCGTGATCAGATCGGCGAGGAGATTGATGAAGGCGGGGTCATCGTTGAGCGATGCGGTGCGCACGTACTCGAGGCCGGCTTCCGCCGCGACGTGAGCCACCTCGACGTCGAGGTCGTAGAGCACCTCGAGGTGGTCGGCGACGAAGCCGATGGGACACACGACCACCGTGTCGGTGTCAGTGCGGGCACCCAATCGACGGACGACGTCGCGAACGTCGGGGCCCAACCACGGTTCGGGTGTGCGGCCGGCGCTCTGCCAGGCGACCAACCACTCGTCCAGGCTCGCCCTCCGCGCCACGAGCTCCGCGGATTCGGCCACTTGCTCGGGGTAGGTGTCGCCGGATTCGCGGATGCGCTCGGGGAGCGAGTGGGCCGTGAAGATGACCTGAGCCCTCGCGCTCCGCGCCCCGAGCGCGGAGGTGACACGCGACGCCTGGAGCTCGACCAGCGCGGGTTGGGCGTACCACGCCCCGATCGCCACGAAGGGCGTCGCGCCGAGCTCTTTGGCGGCCCGGTCGAGGTATTCCTGAGAGCCCATCGAAGAGGCATGCGGCGTGAGGACGAGGCCGACCACTTGTGCGTGGCCGGCCGCAGCGAGCTCTGCCGCGGCCTTCTCGATCAACGGGTCGGTGTGCTTGGCTCCGAAAGCGACCGCGTACCGTCCGGGTGCGCGGCGCTCGAGCTCGGCGCGCACGGCGGCGACCTGGGCCCGGGTGCGCTCCGCCAAGGGCGACGCGCCGCCGATCGCCCGGTACCGTCCCTCCAGTTCGGCCAGCTGCGCGGCATCGGGGGGACGGCCCCGACGGATCCGGGTGTAGAAGGCGGCGATCTGGTCGGGGCTGGCCGGAGTGCCGTGCGCCATGATGAGGACGCCGGTGGTCACCCCCGCACGGTCTCCCGGTGCACCAGATCGACGATCGCCGCCAGCATGGCGGGATCGGTCTCGGGCAGGACCCCGTGACCCAAGTTGAAGACGTGCCCCGTGCCCGTCCCGTCGTCGGCCCGATCGATCACTTCCCGGACCGCACGTTCGACGACCGACGATGGCGCCAGGCAAAGCGCGGGATCGAGATTCCCCTGCACCGCGTGTTCCCTACCGACCCGGCGACGCGCCTCGTCGAGCGGCACCCTCCAATCGACGCCGACGACGTCGCACCCGGAGCCGGCCATCTGGGCCAACAACTCCCCGGTGCCGACACCGAACAGGATGCTCGGGACACCGAGGTCCGCAATGCCCTCGAAGACGGCGCGGGTCGCCGGCAGTGCAAACCGCTCGTACTCGTCGGGCGAGAGCGAGCCGGCCCAGCTGTCGAAGAGCTGGACGGCCTGCGCGCCGGCAGCGACCTGAGCCCGGAGCGAGGCGACGGCCATTGCGGCCAGGCGTTGCGTGAGCCGCTCCCACAGAGCGGGCTCGCCGTGCATCAAGGACTTCACCCGAGCGAAGGTGCGCGAGGGGCCACCTTCGACCGCGTAGCTGGCGACCGTGAAGGGTGCGCCGGCGAATCCGATCAACGCGATGCGGGTGCCGGCGAGCTCTTTGGCCACCAACCTCGCCGCTTCGGCTACGTAAGGAGCGTCGGAGTCAGGTTCGAAGGGACGCAGGCGCGCGAGATCCGACTCGTTGCGGAAAGGCCGGGCCACGACGGGCCCGCGGCCCGGTTCAATGTCGACGCCAAAGCCGATCGCGTGCAATGGCACGACTATGTCGGAGAACAGGATGGCGGCATCGACCCCGTAACGCCGGACCGGTTGGAGGGTGAGCTCGGCGGAGAGGGCGGCATCCGCGATGGCCGCCAGGATCGGACCGTCGCCCCGGGCGGCGCGGTACTCGGGGAGCGAACGCCCCGCTTGCCGCATGAACCACACCGGTGTGCGGGCAACCGGCTCTCGTCGGCAGGCCCGCACCAGGTCGGGCACGGCGTCTGCCGAAAGATTCACCCGAGCGGCTCTATGACGACCGCGGTCCCGTAGGCGCATATCTCGGTCCAGTTGCCGCCCATCTCCGAGGTGTCGAACCGCATCGCCACCACCGCGTTGCCGCCGCGGGCTTCCGCCTCCTCGACCATGCGGTTGGTTACGTCCTCTCGGCTCAGCTGCAGGTTCTTGGTCATCCCCTTGAGCTCGCCCCCGGCCAGCGACTTGAACGCCGCCCCGAATTGGGACCCGACGTTCCTCGAGCGGACGGTAAGGCCGAACACCTCCCCGAGCACCGCGGTCACCTTGTATCCGGGCACGTCGTTCATGGTCGAAATGAGCATGGCAGTCCTTTCGGTCCGGCTCATCGTAGGCGTCACCATGCCGCCATCCCGGGCCTACGAGGGCGTCTAAACTGGACCGTTTCACCGTGGGACGGGGCGAAAGGGGAGAGGTGCCCGAACATCCGGATCTAGAGGATGAGCAGGAGTTCCTCAACCGGGCCTACGACGGACTCGAGTTCATGCGAGGCGAAGCCCGCCAGATGCTGCAAGGGGTCTTGGACCTCGGCCGCGGCGGGACGTTCCAGTCGCGTACCGAGCGCGACATTGTCGTGCGCACGAGCCTCGCCCGGCTCGACCAGCTCGACATCGGCGACCAGGCGCTCTACTTCGGCCGCATCGACCGCCTGCCTGAGCCCGGGAACGGAACCGCCAACGGGGCCCTCGGCGAGTCGTTCCACATCGGCCGCCTGGCCGTGTCCGGTCCGGACCACGAGCCCTTGGTGGTCGACTGGCGTGCCCCGGTGGCAGAGCCCTTCTACCGGGCGACAGGGCTCGATCCACAGGGCCTGGCCCGGCGCCGCCATCTCGCGGTGCGCGGCCGGGAGGTGCTCGGGCTGGAAGATGAGTACTTCGTCGACCCGGCCGGCAGGCCGGAAGGTCCGGCCGGCGGCGAAGGGAACCAGAGTGGCGAGCGCCTGTTGTCCGACGGCATGGTCCTCGGCGGGCCCGGCGCACTCCTGTCGGCGCTCGGTCAGGCACGGACGGGCCGCATGGGCGACATCGTGGCGACGATCCAACGCGAGCAGGACGAGATCATCCGCTCGCCGCTGCCCGGCGTGCTCATCGTCCAGGGCGGTCCGGGCACCGGAAAGACGGCGGTTGCCCTCCACCGGGCGGCGTATCTGCTCTATACGCACCGCTTCCCGCTGGAGCGCCAGGGCGTGCTCGTGGTCGGCCCCAATCCGCTATTCCTTCGCTACATCGAACAGGTCCTCCCCTCGTTGGGCGAGACCGGCGTCAGCCTTTCGACCGTGGCGGGCCTCGTCCCTGAGGTCCGGGTCCGTGGCGTCGACGATCCTGCGGTCGCAAAGCTGAAGGGCGACGTGCGGATGGTGAGAGTGTTGGCCAAGGCCGTCCGCACGCGTCAGCGCCCGCTGCGTCGCGACGTGGAGATCCCGTTCGGTGTCGGAGTGCTCCGGCTGCGCGCCGGGGCGACCGAGGAGATCGTCGCTCTCGCCCGTCGGCGGCCGGGTACTCACAATGCGCGCCGCCGCTACGTCGAGGCGCAAGTGGTCCGGGCGCTCTCCGACGAGTATCGGGCCCGCCTCGAGCGAGGCGGGGTCACGTCGGCCGACGATGCGCCGAGCCCGGAGCAACAGAACGAACTTGCGCAGCGTCTGCGTCGTGTACCCGAGGTGATCGAGGTCTTCGACCGGATGTGGCCGCGCCTGTCGCCGCACGAGTTCCTCCACGACTTGTTGGGGGCGCGCCCGCTCCTGGCGGCGGCGGGTAAGGGGATTCTCAGCGCGACGGAGGTGCAGTGGTTGTACCGACCGCGCAGCGACACCCTGGATGTCGTGCCGTGGACCCTCGGCGACACCGCCTTGATCGACGAGGCAAGGACCCTCCTCGGCCCGCGCCGGGGCCGTCCGGCCCGGGCGCGCGTGCAGCGCACCAACGAGGGGAACCCACAGGAGGTCGGATTCTGGCCTCAGGGCTTGGCCGCGTCGCCCGCTCCCTCATTGGTTGCGTCAGCCGGTGCCGACGACGAGATCCGCTCCTTCGGCCACATCGTGGTCGACGAGGTGCAGGACCTTTCGCCCATGCAACTGCGCATGTTGGCGCGGCGCTCCCTTTCGGGTTCCATGACCGTCGTCGGGGACATTGCCCAAGCCACAGGTCCGTGGGCGCCGCGGCATTGGGATGACGTCACGCGTCACCTGAGCCCCCAGCGTCCGCCCCGGCTTGTGGAGCTCACGGTGAGCTATCGAACGCCCGCTGAGGTCGTCGCGCTCGCCGCGCAGGTGTTGGCCGTCGCGGCCCCGTCGATCGCGCCACCGCGGCCGGTCCGGGAGTCCGGGCAGAAGCCGCGCATCGTGGCCTCGGGCCGCCTCGAGCTCGCGACGCGGTTGGCGCAATTGGCCCGTGAAGAGCTGGCGGCCGTCGCGTCCGGACGCGTTGCGGTCCTCGGCCCTGCGGTCATGCTCCCCGAGCTCGCCCGGGCGATGTCGGACGCCGGGCTCGATGCCACGGACCCGCGCGACCCGGCGGGGGAGGGCCTGGCGGCAGACCTCGTCCTGCTCCCGGCCGACGAGACGAACGGGCTCGAGTTCGACTCCGTCATCGTGGTCGAACCGTCCCTGATCGCTTCGGTGGGGGACGAGCCGGTCGGCGAGGCCCCTCCGGTAGCCACCACACGGGGATTGCGAACGCTCTACGTCGCGCTCACCAGACCGACCAGAAGACTCACCATCCTGCATGCGGATCCGCTGCCGGTCGAGGTCCATTGACCAGGGAATTCGGCCCCGGCGCCGGGGCGGCGGCGTCATCACCTGCAAGTTGGCGATTTCGGCATCCTGTCGACTAGAAAAAGCGCTGTGACCCAGGCAGTTTCGGCGGAGGTTCCCGCGGCACAAGGGAAGATCGTCCACGACCGCCCGCCCATGCTCGCAGTCGGGGTCATGATCTGGCTCGGCTCCGAGCTGATGTTCTTCAGCGGCCTCTTCGCCGCCTTCTTTACCATCAGAGCGAACACCGTGGGGCCCTGGCCCCCGGCGGGGACCGACCTCGACGTCGTCCGCGCGGGCATCTTCACGCTGATCCTGGTGGCGTCGAGTTTCACCATGCAGTACGCCGTCTTCCAAGCAGAGTGGCGGCGTCGGCGGTCGGCCCGCATCTGGGTCGTCGCCACCATCATCTTGGGCACGGCCTTCCTCGCGAACCAGGTGTTCGAGTGGCTGTTCATGTCGACCCGCTGGTACACGAACTCGTACGGCTCGCTCTTCTACATCATGTCGGGTTTGCATGGATTGCACGTCTTCATCGGACTGCTCGCAATGGTCTTCTTCCTGGGCCGCATGCGCGGGGACAAGGGTGGCGACCCCGGTGAGCTCTCAGCCATGCAGGGGATCTCCTACTACTGGCACTTCGTCGACATCGTCTGGGTCGGTCTCTACAGTTGCCTGTTCCTTCTCAAGTAGGCATGCGAGGCGTGCGCGCACCACTCAAGGGCAAGTTCCGAACGCAGTTCCTCCTGCCGGCCGGTCTCCTGTCCGTCGCCGCCATGGCGTCGCTGGCGGTCTTCTTCCCGGGCGCCGGGGCCGGAGCGAGCGGACACGCCGACGCGTCACAGGTGTCGACGAACGCCAAGGACGTCTTGAAGGCGTGCGGCACAGTGAACACGAAGGGCGTGAGCCCCACACCCAATTCCGGGAACCCATTCACGAGCACCAACCTGATCTGCCACGGCGGGAACCTGATCGCCTACGGCAACCACGCCATCACCTACGCCAACCCGCCCGCGTCCTACATCGCGGCGGGACGCGATCTCTTCGCAACCACTTGTTCGAGCTGCCACGGCAACACGGCCAACGGCACGATGATCGTCAACGGCAAGACCGAGGCCACCATCGGCCCGAACCTCCAGGGCGTGGGTGCTGCCACCGTCGACTTCTGGGTCAGCTCGGGAAGAATGCCGGCCACAGACGTGAAGGCGGTCGAGGCGGAGCGCCGACCGACTCGGCTGACGCCGCAGCAGGCGCTCGAGATCGCGGCCTGGGTCAACTCGCTCGACCCGGCGGTCCCAGCGGTGCCCTATCCGCACTTGAACGGGGCGAACCAGTCGGTCGGAGCGGACCTCTTCTCGCTCAACTGCGCGGCCTGCCACACCATCACCGGTTCGGGGGACGCGCTCGCGTACGGCACCAACGCGCCGTCCCTGCAGAACAAACAGGTCACGTCGCAACAAGTCGTCGAGGCCATCCGCACCGGCCCGGCCAACATGCCCCGGTTCTCCGGCAACCTGAGCGACGCCCAGGTCCGTGACATCACCTCGTACGTAACCGGTCGGCTCCAGCACCCCACCAACCCCGGCGGTTTCGACCTGGGAGGCGTCGGCCCGGTGGCCGAGGGATTCGTGGCGCTGCTGATCGGCGTGGGCGGGCTGGCCCTCGTTGCCTTCTGGATCGGAGACCGCTCGTGAGCGACGCCGACCACCAGCCCTCGCGCACTCGCGTGCCCATGCCGATCGCTGCCTTGAGCGATCCGCACATGAGCGACGCGGCGCGTCACCCGAAGCGCGCCGAGGGCGTGATCGCGATCGTCCTCTTTGCCTCGATGGTGCTGTTTGCCATCGCGGGCGCCGCCTACTGGCAGAACTGGAGTCCGTGGGTCTTCGGTGGCGCGCTCGGTGGAGGCATGTTCGCGTTGGGATTCGGTCTGACCGCCTGGGGCAAGTACCTCATGCCGCAAGGGCCCTTCGTGGAAGAGCGTCACACGTTGGCCGGGACCGACGAAGAGCGCGACGCGCTCTCCGCCGCGCTCTACGAGCGCACGACCGTCGTGGTCAAGCGCCGCAAACTGCTGGGCGGCATGTTCGCCGGAGGTGCGGGGCTCTTCGGGATCGTCGCGCTCTTCCCCCTGATCCGTTCCCTCGGCCCGCTACCGAAAAACGAGCTCGACGTGAGCAACTGGAAGGCGGGCACCGTCCTGGTGGACTCCAACGGCCGGCCCATTCGCAGGGAAACGCTCCAGGCAGGCGGCATCATGACCGTCTACCCGCGCAACCAGAAAATCGTCAAAGACGGCGAGGTGACGTTCACTCAACAGGGTCTCGCCACGGACCAAACCGTCCTGATCCGGCTCTCGGACGGGCCGTTGCCGCAGCCGACGATGCCCGGGCGCGAGGGATGGGCGCCTGACGGCTATGTCGCCTACTCCAAGGTCTGCACCCACCTGGGTTGTCCGGTTGGGCTCTACGAGCGCGAGCTCGAGGTCCTGGTGTGCCCGTGCCACCAGTCGATGTTCAACGTCCGCGACGGGGCGGTCCCCCAATTCGGGCCGGCGCCGCGGCCGCTGCCCCAGCTTCCCCTCGGCTACAACGACCAGGGGTATCTCATCGCCACCGCGCCGTATGATCAGGCTCTCGGACCGGCCTTCTTCGAGCGGACGACATGAGCGACACCGCAAACAGGACGAAGCGCAGCACCCGGCAGGCGATGGGCCCCTTCGGCCCCGTCAGCAAGGTCGTCGACGAGCTCGACGAGCGGTTCGGCGTCGCCAAGGGCGGCCGGGTTCTCCTCGACAAGATCTTCCCGGACCACTGGTCCTTCATGCTGGGCGAGATCGCCCTGTACTCCTTTGTCGTGCTGATCGCGACGGGCATCTTCTTGTCGCTCTTCTTCGTGCCTTCGGCCTCTGATGTCATCTATCACGGCGCTTACGCGCCGCTGCGAGGTCAGCATGTGTCGGAGGCCTACCAGTCGACGGTGAACATCTCGTTCAGCGTGCGCGGTGGTCTCCTCATCCGCCAGATGCACCACTGGGCGGCCGACATCTTCGTCGGCTCGATCATCGTGCACATGGCCCGCATCTTCTTCACCGGCGCGTTCCGCAAACCGCGCGAACTCAACTGGACCATCGGGATCTTCATGCTCGTCTTGGCGGTCCTCGAGGGCTTCATCGGGTATTCGCTCCCCGACGACCTCATCTCCGGCACGGGGCTCCGCATCGGCTACTCCATCGCCGAGTCCCAACCCTTCATCGGGAGTTACATGGTCTCGTTCCTGTGGGGCGGCCAGTTCCCCGGCGACGGGAGCATCATCCCGCGGTTCTTCATCATCCACGTCCTAATCATCCCGCTCGCTCTGTTGGGCCTGATCACGGTCCACCTGATGCTGCTGGTGCGGCAGAAGCACACGCAGTTCGCCGGGGAGGGCCGCACCGAGCACAACGTGGTGGGCTCGCCGATGTTCCCCAGCTTCGCCGCGAAGACCACCGGCTTCCTCTTCATGATTGCCGGCGCCACCGCGCTGCTGGGAGCGTTCGCCCAGATCAACCCGATCTGGCAGTTCGGGTCGTACTACGACCCGTCGAAGATCTCGTATGCCGTCCAGCCGGACTGGTACATGGGCATGCTCGACGGCGCCCTGCGCATCATGCCGTCATGGGAGTTCGCGGGTTGGGGCCATACCGTGCCACTCGAGGTGTTCTTGCCAGCGGTCGTCTTCCCGACCTTGCTGATCGGTTTCTGGCTCCTCTATCCGAGCTTGGAACGCAGGATCACAGGTGACTACGAGATGCACAACCTGCTCGATCGTCCCCGCGACAGACCGAAACGGACCGCCGCCGGCGTAGCCATGTTCTCGTTCATGTTCACGCTCTTCGCGGCGAGCTCGACCGACGTGCTGGCCAATTTCTTCCACGTCTCCCTGAACGCCACGCTCTGGTTCTTCCGGATCGCGATCTTCGTCGTGCCGATCGTTGCGGCCCTGGTGACCTACCAGATCTGCCTCGAGATGCAGGGTGTGCACGGCATCGGCAAGCGCAAGCGCGCCGTGATCGTGAGTCGTTCGGCCCAGGGCGAGTACTCCACGGTTCCGTCTGCGCCCCGGCCGGATGACGAGCGCGTCGAGATCGACCCCGAACCGGTGCCGGTGCGCATCGACATCGAACCGTTGGAGAACGACGGCGAACGCCAGCCGGAGACCTCGCCGACGGGCGTGCGCCAGGTCACGCGCTGACCCAGCCGACCGACCGGCCCGGCTCGCGTGACCTCTGGGTCGCTCTCGAAACCGTCCACGCCGTCACCTACTTCGATGCCGGTTGTCGCGCCGCGTTTCGTGAAGCCGGTCTGCAGGGATTCTGGGCTGGCTACTTCGCCGGCCGGGCGTCGCCTCTCGGAACCGTCGGTGCGGGCCCGGTGACGGCGGCCTTCTACAACTTCCATCCTGCGATGGTGGCGAAGGCGGTGCCGGGGTGCTGGGAGGCCGTCGCACCTCTCACTCTGTGCCGTGTTCGGGCTATTGCAGCGGGAGAGGCGCTGAGCGAGGCCTGCAGCGTGGCGGCCCGCTCGGAACTGTTGGCGGTCCTACCGCTGCTCCGGCGTGCGGTAGCGGGCTGCGACGTCGCCGGACGGGCGATGGCATCGGCTAACCGCGCCCTTTGGCCGGCCATCTCGACCGCATTGGGCACCGGGGGCCTCGCCGAGGCGTGGCAGGCCTGCACGACGCTGCGTGAGCACCGGGGGGACGGCCACGTCGCTGCGCTCCTCTTCCACGGGGTCGGGGGGATCGACGCGCATCTGCTGGCGGCGGGCACGACGGGGGTGCCGGCCGAACTCCTGCGCGACAACCGGGGCTGGAGCGAGGATGAATGGGTGGCGGGGACGGCGAGGTTGGCGTCCCGCGGGCTGGTGCACGCGGATGGTCGGGCCACCGACGCCGGGCGGACGCTGCACGCAGCGGTCGAGGAGCAGACCGACCGGCTGGCGGCATCGCCGTACGCGGACCTCAGCGATACCGCTGCTGCCGACCTCTACAGCGCTCTGTCGGCTTGTGCGAGCGAGATCGTCGCATCTGGTGTTCTGCCCTTCCCCAATCCGATGGGCTTACCTCAGGTCGTCTAGGTAGCGGATCCCGTTTCGCCGGCCTTGCAGAGGATGTGAGGGTCACCAAAGTGCCCGCACGGAACGGGATCCATATCCAGACGAACGCTTGCACGTCAGGTGTCCGGAAGGTCTCGGATCGCCCGCCCTATTTGTGAGCCAGCTCAACCGCGGCTTGTTGGTCACCGGTCAGGCGTTCGCCTGCCCAAATGAGCAGCGAGCCCACCCGCTGCCGTAGACGGGTGAAACGCGGTGACTGGTCGTTGAGGCGGAAGCGCGGCTGCCCTCGCGATCGATACGTATTGAGAAGATCCTCATGTCTGGCGTTGCCGAGTGCGCGTAGCAATTCAGGATGCATCGGTACTCCTTGAGAGAGAAAGAAGAAGAAGAAGAAGAAAGAGATGGAGTTGCAGCATTGACGAGGGGTGTCACAACGGGTGGGCTACGAAATACCGGTAACCCGACGGCGTGAGGCGGCGCCTTCGGCGCTCGCCTGTGAGCTCGATGCTGGTCAGCCCAGCAGAGCGGGATTCCCCGCGGCGTTGAGGGCGCACAGCATCAGCTTCGAACCATTCGTCGCGTCAATCTTCATGTGCACCTCCCTCAGTGCTCGCGTGGAAGCGTCATGAAAACATACCGACGGGGAAATGGCGAGTGATTCGAAACAGAACGCAATGAACGTGCGCACTGCTCGGGATATAGAACTGATCGCATGAGACGGCGGACGGACTGCTATCGCGCCGACGCTTCGCGTGGCGGCGGCCAACCATCGACGAGCCCGAGCTGCTTGCACAACGACCGCGACGAAACCATCTGTCCGGCGTACTCGGAGGCGGCCGGGTCGTCGCCGAGCCAGGCGGCCACCTCGCCCGCCACGTCGGGCGGCGCAGGCACATGGCCGGCTTCTACGAGCACCTTGTCCGTTCCGGACGCACGCATCGATTCGGTCAGCGTCAGGCCTGGCGCTATCGAGAAGGCCAAGATGCCCCGCGCTCCGAACTCGACGTTGCAGATGTCGGTGACCCGATGGAAGGCCGCCTTGGCCGCGGCGTAGGCGACGCCCCACCCGCCGGCGCCAGCGGGAGCGGGCGGGGTCGTGAACGCCGCTTCCGACAGCAGGTTGACCAGGCGTCCTGCGCCGCGATCGAGCATCTGGGGTAGGAGCAGTTGGGTCAGGAGCAGCGGGTGGAGGTAGTCGCCGACCAGGCAGCGCTCGGCCAGATCGAGGGGCAGGTCGAGGATCCGGTCCATCGTCCCCGGGCCCTGATAGATGGCGTTGTTCACCAACACGTCGACGCGACCCCAGGCACCGATTGCCTCCTCGGCCACCCGCTCCACCGAAGCGCGCTCCATGAGATCCATGCGCAGCGGCAAGCACCGTCGGCCCAACGCCTCCACTTCGGCGGCTGTCGTGTCCAAGCTCCCCGCGATGGGCACCGGCTCCGACTGAATGAGTGCGCTCGAGGAATGGGCGCGCCCATCGCCCTCGTGCACCGTGCGCGCGGTGATCACCACGTCGAAGCCTCGCCGGGCCAGTGCCACGGCCGCGCAGCGCCCGATGCCCCGGCTCGCTCCGGTGACGAGCGCGACGCGCGCGGAGTCAGCCACGGTGCACTACATCATCCCGGCGATCTGATGCCCGCCGTCCACTTGCAGCACCTGCCCGTTCACATAGGCCGAGGCGTCGCTGCACAGGAAGACGACGACGCGCGCGATGTCGGCCGGCGTTCCCAAACGGCGGGTGGGGTTGGCCTCGGCCAGCCTCTGCTGGACGTCTGGGGGAACGTTGGCGGCGGCCGTGGTGGTGAGAATGAACCCGGGCGCGATCGCATTGGCCCGGATGCCGTCGCGCCCGTAGCGGACGGCGAGGTGTCGGGTCAGTTGGTTGAGCGCAGCTTTTGAGACCCCGTAGGCAACCCGTGTCGACTCGCCGATCATGCTCGTACCCGACGAGATCGTCACAATGGAACCGCCGCCGCGCTCGGACATGGCAGGGATGGCGTGGCGCGCCAGGAGCAGCGCACCCCGAGTCGTCGTCTCGATCGCGCGTTCCCAGACACCGAGGTCGACACCCACGGCGTCGGTGTCGAGTCGCGCATGGCTCCAGGCGGCATTGTGATCGACGCAGTCGACCCCGCCGAACGCGTCCACTGCAGTTCCGACGAACGCTGCGACCGACTCCTCCTCCCGCACGTCACAGCGCAGGCCCAGGGAGCGCCCACCAGCGTCGACGATGTCGCCCGCCACGGCAGCCGCGGCCTCTTCGGTCACGTCGCCGACCGCGACCGCCGCGCCCTCAGCGGCGAGGAGCAGCGCGGTGGCACGGCCGATGTCGGAGGCTCCGCCGCTCAGGAGCACGACCTTCCCGTCGAGCTGACCCACTCTCAGCCAGCCAAGTCCGACATCTGGCACCGCGCCGGCGCGCGCTCGTCGGACCGGGCCGTGCGAATCATGCCGTCATCGTACGGCCTGGTCCGCTTGCCGTCCGGCTGGTTTGGGACCGTCCGAATTGGGCTTCGACCAGGGGCGCATGGCACGATGCGGACGTGCGAGTGCACCGAAGTTTCGCCTTCATCGACGTCTCGGGGTTCACTGCGCTCACCGAGCTCGAGGGCGACGAGCGGGCCGTCGATATCCTCACCGCCTTCCGTGCTCTTCTCCGTGACATCTGTGCTCGTCGTGGCGTCCGGATCGCCAAATGGCTGGGTGATGGCGCCATGCTCGTCTGCGTGGACACTCGGCCCCTGCTCGAGACCGTCCTTGAGCTGCACCATGTGGTCACCGAGGTCTCGGGGCCGGTGAAGACCGTGTCCATCCGTTCGGGCATCGCTTCGGGCGATGTGATCCTCATGGAGGGTGACGACTACATCGGGCACTGTGTCAATGTCGCTTCGCGCTTGTGCGACCTCGCGCCTGCTTCCGAGGCTTGGGCGTCCCCGTCGGTCATGCACGACATGCCGAGTTGGGGTGCCGCCGCAAGTGTGACGCCGGTGAACCTGCGTGGGGTGGAGAAGCCCGTGCCGGTTGCGAGCATTCGCATGGCCTACGACGGTGACGACGGTTCACGCGATCCGATCTGCGGCCTCCCCCTCTCTCACGACACCGCGGAGGAGATCGCGCACGACGTACGGGGTTCGGTCGTCTTGTTCTGTTCCCCGGGCTGTGTCGAAACCTGGCGGCGCCGGCCGGCGGACGGGCGCGTCTAACCACGCTCCAGAGGCACAGCCCGACTTCGAAATCAGCATCCGGACTCGGGGCCGGACGCCCCTGAAAATGGAGACCACTGTCGAGCCAGACCGCGAGGTCGTCGAAGACCCCTGAGGCACCGTCGCAGGGCGGGTCAACCTGTCAGCGAGCCGAGCGGGGTCCGACAGCTAGACGCGACCCGCCGCTCGAATCGGTTCGCTAGGAAATGGGGGGTGTAACCCTCTCCCACGTGCACTAGGGTCAGGGCTGAGGCCAACGGTGCCGATCCGATCCCAAGTGGGGGAGAGCGCGATGGTTGCAACAGCTCCGCTTGTCGTGGCAACGAACGAAGCATTGGCAAACCCCGAAGTGCAGGCGCGGGTGCGCGAGATGCACGCGGCGGACACGCCGTTGCTCGACATGGTCGACGCGCTCGGTCTCAGCGACGACATGACCCCTGAAACCAGAGCCGTCATCCAAGGTCTTTCGCCCGATGTCGTTGCCGGCATCAAGCAGGCCACGCTCGAGGCGCTTGACGGCGGCCGGACGAAGATGCCAATCGACTGCGCCATCACGGATGCCGAACTCGCCAGTGGTGTCGACGTGGACGTCGTCCAATCCGCAGCAGGCCCAACCATCCAGGTGCGCCCGGCCTGATCCTACGGTTGACCGGGCTCCGGTTCGGTGGAAGGCAACGTCCGCGTCTCAGAACCATTTGGCCTGCTCCGACCGGACTAGACGAGCAACGAAGTCGTACCCCATCTTCACCGCTGCCGAGCTTGATCGCGCCAAGAGTGTCAGTGCCCTCTCCTGATCACCGGGAGCTCGCCGGGCCCGGAGCATGCGCGCCCAGGCGAGATCGTTGCGTGCTGCCGCGTAGACCATGGAGCCTCTGGCGATGAGGTCGGCTGCCTCGGCGAAATAGGCCTCGGCCTCGTCGTAGAGTCCGAGGACCCCGGCCAGGCCGCCGACATACGTCGCCACTGGGGAGTCCTGACAGGCCGCCGCGATGAAGGGATACTGGTCGTGATACGGCACAAGGAGCGCATAGAGTTGTCCGGCTGGCCCCTCGGCCTGCAGTTGGGCCGCGACGTCGGCATAGGCGGTCATTCCGAAGAGCCAGATCAGGTCCCTCGGGAGCGAAGCGAATCCGTCGGACGCCCCCGCCTCGAGTAGCTCGAGAGCTTGCTGCTCGTCCCCTCGCTCCAGGTAGGCGCGGGCCAGCCCTTGCTTGAGCTGGCTGAGCCCCGGGTTCTCGGCGATGAGCTGCTCGAAGAGCGGGATCAACTCGGCGATGCGTCCCTGCTGGGCGTAGACCATGGACAGCTGACCCCCGTAGAACACGCTGGCGTCCGGCTGGCCGCTCTCCATGCCGAGCTGGAGCGCGGCGTCAGCCAGCTTTTGGGCGCGCTCGGTGTCACCAAGACGCAAGGACTCCGTGGCCTGGCTGAACGCCGTGTGCCACAGGAGAGCCGGGAGCCGGAGCTGCTCGCTCAGCTGGCTCATCATTGCCAGGTGATCGGAGGCCGCATCGAAGTCACCCGATTGCATCGCGTTGATCCGCGCGTGTAGGCAGGCGCCGTAGAGGAGATCGGGATCGCCGAGCTCCTCCGCGAGCGCCAGCGCCTCGTTCGCGTCGATCGTCCGCTCAGCCAAGCTGGAGGGGTCGAGCACCGCGTTCTGCGTCAGGGTAAGGACTCGGACGATCGTGGCAGGGTCTCCGACGCGCGCTGCCATCATCTTGGCGTCGGCCGCGAGCGACTGGCAGCGATCCGGGGAGCCTGCATAAGTGAGCTCGCTGCACAGAGTGGCGAGGAGGAGAGCCCGCTCCTGGCTGTCTTCTCGGGAGACTGCGCCAAGAGAGGATTCGAGCACTGCGACCCGCTCATCGTCGACCGACCCGATGCTGCTGACGAAGCCGCGGTTGTTGCCCAATGCGGCCCGCACCAACAGGTCGGTCGCGCCGAGCTCCTCGGCCTGATGTGCGGCTTGGAGGAAGGTCTCGCGGAAGGCGGCCATCCCAGCCTGGCGCTGTGCCTCGCCGAGTCCGAGGCGCAGATCGCAGTGAAAAAGGAGGTCGGCGCGTGGATTGAGCTCGACCAATCGGAGGGCCTGGCTGAAGTAGCGGAGCGCGTCGTCGGGAGCGAGAACGGCCAGCGCTGCTTTTCCCGCCTCCCGCGCGTATTCCACTGCCTTGTCGTTGACCGGCTCGTCGGCGCAGAGCCAGTGATGGGCGAGCTCAGCGACGCGCGGCGCGGTGGCTTCGCCGCAAATCTGCTCGATACCCTCGGCCACGCGGCGGTGAAGCCGAGCCCGGCGTGTCGGTCCGATCTCCTGGTACAAGCTGTGCTGAATCAAGGCATGGCAGAAGCTGTAGCGCCCTGCGACATCGGGCAATTCTCGGACGAGGGCCGAAGCCGCAGCGGCATCGAGCACGTCGATGAGGACGTCTTCGGCCGTTTCGGTTACTCGGGTCAGCAGGTCGAGGTCAAAGTCGCGACCGATCACGCAGGCCGCCGCAAGGACCGGACCTGCGGGCTCGCCGAGACGGGCGACACGGGCGAGCAAGATCTCGCGCACGCTGCTAGGAAGGTCGATCGTCCCTGGTGACTCGCTCGCCGCCGACCAGCGTCCAGCGTCGTCCCGGAAGATGGCGCCGGTCTCGGCGAGGTGCCGGAGCACTTCGCCGACGAAGAAAGGATTCCCGTCGGTCTCGAGATGGAGACTACGGGCGAGTTCGTCGCCTTCGAGCCCGAGAGGGTGCCCTGCGGTGGCCTCGATGAAGGCCAAGACGCCGGCACCATCCAGGCCGGCGAGATATACGCGGCTCACACCTTCCTCTCTTCGCAGCGCGGCGAGTACGTCAAAGAGCGAATGCGCGGGAGTGAGCTCGGTATCCCGGAGGGTGGCAACGACGAGGATGGGCGCTGTCGTCGTGTTGGCGACGACGTACCTGAGCATCTGAAGGCTGGGCTTGTCCGCCCACTGGAGGTCGTCGAGCACGAGGACGAGGGAGTGGGCCGCCGCCACATGTTCGAGGAGCCCAGCCACGGCCCGGTACAGGAGGTAGCGCTCGGTGTCTGAGTCCGAGCTCATCGGAGCCGGGACGTCGCCAAGCCTGCGGCGCAGAGCGGGCACGATGCGCGACAGCTCGCCTCCGTGCACAGCGCAGTGGCCTTCGAGTTCGAGGATGTCGGCGTGAGCGACGTAGTGCGAAAGAGCTTCGACGAAGGGACCGTAGGGAACTCCAAGGTCCTCTTCGCAACGTCCGAGGAGCACGACCGCGCCCATTTCGTAGGCCGAGACGGCCACCTGAGTCGCGAGCGTGGTCTTGCCCACCCCAGCCTCGCCGGCAAGGAGGACCACCCGGCGTCCGTCGCCGGCCACTGCCTCTTGCAGGGCTTGCAAGAGAAGCGCGGTCTCCGATTCGCGGCCGATGACGCCCGGGGATGGCCGGGCCTCGAGGCGGGAGGGCAGGGGCACCCGCTCGGAGATCAGCTCCTCGCGCGCCGGTTCCCAGGCAACCTCCAGGGTGAGCACCGGGTCGCGCAGACCCTTAAGGCGGAGATTGCCCAACGAGATGAAATCGTAAGGTGTGCGGCGTCCCGCCGTCGCCCGGACCACGTCGGCGACGAGGATTTGGCCGCCATCGGCCTGGGTGCACAACCTCGCCGCCTCGATGACTGAATCGCCGTAGTAGTCACCGCGTTCGAGGGTGGCCTCTCCCGCGCTGATCCCGACGCGCAAGCCCACCGAGCGTCCCTCTATCCGGTTGTCCCGCTCGACGGACTGTTGCATCGCTACGGCACACGCCAAGGCACCCGAGGCAGTCGGGAAGGCCGCCATTAGGCCATCTCCTAGCGACTTCACCTCTGTGCCCCCGCTCCGAGCGACCCATTGGCGGAGCAGGGCGAAGTGCGTCCGGAGCAACCGGTCATTCTCCTCGACGCTGAGCGACATCGACAGTTCGGTCGAACCGACGATGTCGGTGAAAAGCACCGAGATGTTCTTTACGGTGGCCACTTCGCGTCCCGTCCATTCAAAGGATTGGCAAGTGCTCGGGAAACGCCAGCATCATCTCACCTTTGGCCCCCTTTGGCCGGTGTCGGGCGTCCGAGCAGGGCACCGGGCGAAGGTGTCGGCGAGCTGCGATGAAGGTTAAGCAACCCATCGTGAATCCAGGCTTGGAACTGCCTCAGCTAGTCACGCACTTGCTGCCGGCTCATCAGAGCCGGCCCGAAGGTTGACCCTGCTTGACGATAAGCGCGGCGACCGTGCACGCCCAACATCAGAGCGTTCGTAGGTTGTGCGGGTCGAGGCACGGCTCGACCATCCGGGGACGATGCCGACGATCGTGGCTCCCGGGTGAGCCTCGGCTCGATGTCGTTGTTGAACGACGTGTGGTCGACGACGAGCGAGAGCTCGTGGACCGTCTGAAGGGCAGTGACGCAGCGCAGCTC
>Ga0210401_10002912_pt1 | contig 18579 bp, 11 predicted proteins | sample IncBWH32MmetaG_FD_150866 | JGI IMG/M metagenome (GOLD analysis project Ga0210401, IMG submission 150866) | Forest soil microbial communities from Barre Woods Harvard Forest LTER site, Petersham, Massachusetts, United States - Inc-BW-H-32-M | ecosystem: Environmental > Terrestrial > Soil >... | reverse complement strand
TGAACATTCCCAAGCCGTATCTCCCCGCCGACCTGCCGCAAACCGGTAGCATTCGCTTCCAAGGGCGTTACCTCGAAGTTTTCCATGCCGTCTCTTTGAACGGGGAGCCTCTGGGAACCTTGTTCCTGCAGTCCGATATGAGTCAGTGGAACTCGCGCGCCAAACGCTACGCAACGTTACTGCTCATCTTTCTGGTGGTGTCTGATTTACTGGCGCTGCTGATCGCCTCCAAATTGCAGAACCTGATTTCCCAGCCCATTTTGCGGCTGGAAGACACCATGCGCATGGTTTCGTTGAAGAAGAACTATGAAGTGCGTGCGCTCAAATTCTACGATGATGAAATCGGCAGATTGATCGACGGTTTCAACACCATGCTGGCCGAGATTCAGGAGCGGGATACCGCGCTGCAAGGCGCGAACGTTGAACTAAAGATGCGGACGGGGGAGCTTGAAACTGAAATTACCCACCGCAAGCAGACCCAGGAAGAATTGCTCGGCGCAAAACGCACCGCCGAAGACGCCAGCCGCGCCAAGAGCGCCTTCCTGGCCAACATGAGCCACGAATTGCGCACTCCGCTCAATGCCATCATCGGCTACAGCGAAATGATTGAAGAGGAAATACAGGATACCGGTCAGTTTCAAAACGTTCAGGACGTGAAAAAAATCCGGTCTGCCGGCAAACACTTGCTGGCTTTGATCAATGATGTTTTGGACCTCTCCAAGATTGAGGCTGGAAAGATGGGTCTGCACCTGGAGAGCTTCGACGTGGCGCAGATGATCGAAGAAATGGTCTCCACGTTCCAGCCGACGGTCGCGAAGAATTCCAATCAGCTCAACATAAATGTCGCGGAAGATGTCGGCGCGATGGTGGCCGATGTAACCAAAGTGAGGCAGATTTTATTCAACCTCGTTAGTAATGCCTGCAAATTTACCAACTGCGGTACCATTTCGTTGCATGTCGACCGAACCGAGGTCAATAACCGGCAGTGGATACGCTTCCGCGTCGCGGATACAGGGATCGGGATCAGCCTGAATCAACAGCAGAACCTGTTCAAAGAATTCGCACAGGCGGATGTCTCCATCGCCCGCAAGTATGGAGGTACGGGGCTCGGGTTGGCCATCAGTCATCGTTTCGCTGAATTGATGGAGGGCGGCATCACCGTCGAAAGCGAGCCGGGCAAAGGGTCCGTGTTCACCGTGTGCCTGCCCGCCGAAGTCACCGTAGAAGTCTCCGAGGCCCCGGCGCCGAAAGTTAGCCAGAACGAGGCGGTAACGCCAGAATTGAAATCCGACGCGGACACGGTTCTGGTCATCGACGATGACCCGGCAGTGCGCGACCTGATGTCCCGCTATTTGATCAAATCAGGTTTCCACCCCGTAACGGCCGCTGATGGCGAAGAAGGAATCAACCTGGCCAAGCGAATTAAACCGCAAATTATCACTCTGGACGTGGTAATGCCCGGGACAGACGGCTGGGGAATCCTAAGGCGCCTGAAAGCGGATCCGGAATTAGCCGGCATCCCCGTAATCATGGTCACAATTGTCGATAACGAAGTGCAGGGCAAGAATCTCGGCGCGTCCAGCTATGTGGTAAAGCCAATTCAACGGGACCTCCTGGCAGAGCTGATTCAAAAGCATCGGGCAGCTGGCCCCACAAGCTCTGAACACGTTCCTGTCGGTGTCGTAAGTTCGTCGGAAGATGATTTGGGCCAGTCATGAGTTCTGATTTTCGGCCCTGGAGAAATAAATCGTGCCCACTATTCTATTGGTCGAAGATAACGAAATGAACCGGGACATTTTAACGCGGCGGCTCGAGCGGAAGGGCTATCGCGTCATTACCGCGCATGATGGTCTACAAGGTCATGACATGGCACATTCCGAATCCCCTGATCTCATCTTGATGGATATCAGCCTTCCGATCATGAACGGCTGGGAAGTGACCCGCCGGCTTAAATCGCATCCAGACACGCGGAATATACCGATTATCGCGCTGACAGCACACGCACTCGCGACCGACCGCGCCAAGTCGATGGAAGCCGGTTGCGATGACTACGATACCAAGCCCGTGGATTTTACCAAGCTACAGAAAAAAATCGATAACTTGATCCTTGAGAAAAAAACCATATGACTTCCCGGCCGAGCCGCATACTGATCGTTGATGACAATGAAATGAACCGCGACATGCTGGCCCGCCGCCTGGAGCGCAAAGGCTACCACGTGTGTGCGGCGGCAAGCGCGCATGAACTAATGGAACGAATCAAGTTGGATGCCGTCGATCTGGTTCTGCTCGATATCGAAATGCCCGAAATCAGCGGCCTCGAAGCCCTTCGAGAGATTCGCAAGATGTATTCCGCCATTGAAATGCCCGTCATTATGGTGACGGCGAGGAACCAAAGCGAGGACATCGTTCAGGCTTTGGGCATAGGAGCCAACGACTATTTAACCAAGCCGGTCGATTTCGCTGTTGCCCTGGCTCGAGTTGGCACCCAGCTCTCGCACAAACGCGCCCAAGAAGAACTGAAAGAGAGTGAAGAACGCTATGCGCTGGCTGCTCGGGGAGCCAACGACGGGCTTTGGGACTGGAATCTGTCGACGAACGTCATCTATTTCTCCGCGCGCTGGAAAGCCATGCTCGGTTGTCAGGATGATGAAATCGGCAACAAACCGGAAGAATGGTTTGAGCATATCCATGAAGCGGACCGCGACCGCGTGAGGGAAGAGATTGCCGCTCATCAGAAGGGGGCGACTCCCCATTTCGAGAGTGAGCACCGCGTACGGCACAGGGATGGAAGCTTCCGCTGGATGCTCAGCCGGGGGGTCGCCATTCGCGACGAGCAGGGGAAACCGGTGCGCATGGCGGGCTCGCAGACCGACATAACCGAAGGGAAGGTGTCGGATCCGCTGACCAGCCTGCCAAACCGGCTGTTGTTCCTGGATCGCTTGGGGCGCCTTATGAGGCACTTGAAGAGGCATCCGGAGCGGATGTTTGCGGTTCTTTTCCTGGACCTGGACGGCTTTAAGACGATTAACGATTCCATGGGACATTTCGTCGGGGATCAACTTCTGCTGGGCGTATCCAAACGTCTCGAGCAATGCCTGAGGGGATCCGACACGGTCGCTCGCCTTACCGAGCAGACGTTCACCCTTGCGCGCATGGGCGGCGACGAATTTACCGTCCTGCTCGACGACATCAAGGAACCCGGTGACGCGAACCGGGCCGCGGAACGAATCATGAAAGCCCTGGCGGCGCCGTTTGTGGTGGGCAACAAGGAAGTTTTCACCTCCACGAGCATTGGAATCGCTCTGAGCAATCCCTCGTATCAGCACGCGGAGGAACTCATCCGTGACGCAGATACCGCCATGTACCGCGCCAAATCTTCGGGAAAGTCTCGGTTCGAAGTCTTCGACGCGGACATGCGCGCCATTGTGATGGCGCGTTTGGAGCTCGAGACCGATCTGCGCCACGCTTTGGGGCGCGGGGAACTGCGGAATTACTACCAACCCATCGTCGCTCTGGAGTCCGGCGAAATCATGGGTTTTGAATCCCTCATGCGGTGGGAGCATCCGACTCGTGGGATGCTCAGCCCGGACAAGTTTATTTCGCTCGCAGAAGACACAGGCCTGATCCGGGAATTGGGCTGGTGGGGCTTGAGCGAGGCCTGCCGTCGCCTCAAGGCCTGGAAGGCCAACCTCCCCGCGGATCGCGACTTGTTTATGAGCGTGAACCTTTCGATGAAACAATTCGTGCAGGCGAAACTAGTCGAGAACATTGCCGCAATGCTGAAGGAATTAGACCTGTCTCCGACGAACCTCAAATTGGAGATCACCGAGAGTGCGGTCATGGAAGATCCGATTGCAGCAGTGGAAATGCTGCAGCAGATGAAAGATCTCGGGATTCGCCTGGCGATCGATGATTTTGGGACCGGCTATTCTTCGCTCAGCTATCTGCACCGCTTTCCACTCGACATGCTGAAAATCGACCGCTCCTTTATCAGCGGCATTTCGGAAACTGTAAACGAAATGGAAATAGCGCGAACGATCATGCCCTTGGCGAGGAACCTTCGTCTGGATGTCGTCGCCGAGGGCGTCGAAACCGCCGAGCAAGTACTTGAGCTGAGGAAGCTGAAATGCAAGTATGCTCAGGGATTTTATTTTTCAAAGCCGCTATCGCCCGATGAAGCAGAGGCTCTGATGACCGAGCACGCGGTATGGTGATATGACGACCAGTCACGCCTACATCATGGAAGATCCACGGGAGGCGCAGCGCCTCCTGGATAAAGTGGATGCGCCTGCCTGGATTGCCAGGTTCCTCGAACCCCTTCTGCCACAAGTCCGAACCCTGCTGTCTGTTGGATGCGGCCCTGGCGTGTTTCTGCGAGAATTGGCGGAAAGCCATCCAGAAATTGAAATCGTGGGAGTCGATATGAGTCCGGCCCGGGTTCGCGGAGCCGAGGACCGCCTGCGCGGCCTGCCAAACGCCCGAGCGTGTGTCGGCAATGCGCTGTCGCTGCCATTCGAGGCTAACTCCTTCGACCTGGTATTCTCCCGATTTCTCATGGAGTACCTTCCCGAAAAGCCCCGTGCCGTGCAAGAAATGGCGCGCGTCTGCAAGCGAGGCGGAAAACTCCTGCTTCAGGATCTGGACGGACAACTCGTGTGGCACTACCCCGAAGACGCGGATCTCCAAAATACTACGGAACGAATTCTAAGCCGTCTGGCGGGGACTGGTTTTGACCCCTTTGTAGGTCGAAAACTGTTCAGCCTATGCCTGGGCGCCGCACTCACGAATGTCAACGTCCAATTGGACCCATACCACCTATACGCGGGCTGCATCAGCGAAAAGGAGTTTTCGCAATGGCAGTCCAAGCTTGATATTGCGCTCCCTCAACTGGTGTCCGCATTGGGCAGCGAGGAAGCTGCGCAGGAATATTCCGAACGATTCCTGCAATACCTGCGACGCCCGGAAACGCTCACTTACTCCTGTCTGTTTACAGTTACCGCCACCAAGCCCTAGCGCCCACCCAAATCAGTGGGCCTGCCGGAACCGCCCGCTTGTGCTTTGCAAAAATCCATCCGCTTCTCTTACATTCAAATATACTTATCGGGAGCAAACCGGCGTACAATGCCGGATTCGCGCGGAATTAAGACGAAAATTCCAGTCTGGAGAGATTCAGCGTTAAGCTGGGTCTGCTTGCTGTGCCGTTGCCGCTAGCGGAAATAAATAAGGTTTGGGCGTTCTACTAGTTGCACCTGTGACCATCGCCGTCTGGTGCCGTGTAACTTGGGTTGAATTTCGAACGTCTAAGATATCACCAACTGGCCTATCGCGGAGATAGGTATGCCCGTTCTAACGGTTGAGTGAACAATTATGACCAGGTCTCGTAAAAACATAGAAGCAGGTACGTTGCGAGGCTTTTGTCCGATTGCGCTCGCCTCCATTTGTGCACTTGCCTCTGGCTGCGCAAAGCCACAAGCCGCTCCTGCGGCGCGCGCCCCGGCCTCGGTAACCGTCGGTAAGGTCACCCAAAAGACGATGCCTGTGGAAGTCACGGCTGTAGGGAATGTTGAGTCCGTCTCGACCGTTTCGGTCCGGGCTCAAGTTGGAGGTGAGATTCAAGGCGTCCACTTCAAAGAGGGCGAATTCGTAACCAAAGGACAACCGCTGTTCACGATTGACCCGCGCCCTTATGAGGCCGCCCTGGCGCAGGCAAAAGCGACTTTAGCTCGCGACAAGGCCACGGACATCTACAATCGCGCCCAAGCCAAGCGTTACAAGACGCTTTTTGACCAAGGCGTGATTCCGGCGGAACAGGTTGATTCCGTTACCAGCGCTGCAGACGCTTCCGATGCTTTGTTAAACGCCGACGAGGCTGCCGTCAAGACCGCCGAACTCAATCTGGAATATTGCTCGATCAATTCGCCTTTAGACGGACGGACCGGCACGATCATGGTGAAGGCCGGGAATTTGGTGAAGGTGGCGGACGTACCAATTGTGGTCATCAACCAGGTGAACCCGATCTATGTGAATTTTACCGTCCCGCAGCAATACTGGCCGGATATCAAAGAGCATGTGGATCGCGGCGCTCTCCACGTCATGGCGACCATACCGCAAGACGCGGGCTCGCCGCTTCAAGGCACATTAACTTTCGTGGATAATGTCGTGGATTCCACGACCGGCACGATTCATCTGCGGGGAACATTTGAAAATCACCAGAATCGACTCTGGCCAGGCTTGTACGTCAACGTCTTGCTAACGCTCTCTGAACAACCCAACGCTACGGTGGTTCCCTCGCACTCTATTATTACGACTCAGCAGGGTTCTTACGTGTATGTGGTCAGAGCAAATAACACGGTCGAACAGCGGACCGTCGTGCCGACCAGAACTATTGGCGAGGAAACCGTAGTCGAGAAGGGTCTCCATCCTGGCGAAACCATCGTCACGGATGGACAAATTAATCTAATCCCGGGCAGCGCCGTCGAGGCCAAGAATGCCACCCCCGATCCTATGGATAAGCCAGCGCAGCCTTCCAGTCAGCGAACTGGCCCTGCAGCGCGTGTAGCGGATGCCGCCGACCCTCCTGCGGACAAACCGATCCGCCCCAAAGCGCAGTAGAGGGCGTCGATCGGAATTCAGGGGATTTCGTGGCGCCGGCATCTTGTTCATCCCACTGGCGAAGGGACCGGCGATTTAGCCCGATCTGAAAGGTCCATAAAGCCGCCGACAAATTGCCGGCGGTACGGAGATGGCATGAGCATTCCGGAACGATTTATCCAACGGCCGATCGCCACCACGCTCGTTATGATGGCCATCCTGCTGTTTGGAATTGCCAGCTACCGTGCCTTGCCCGTCAGCGACTTGCCGAACGTAGACTTACCCACCATCAACGTTTACGCGAACGTGCCTGGCGCCAACCCGGACACGATGGCTGCGGCAGTGGCGTTGCCCTTGGAAAAACAGTTCTCCAATATTGCTGGACTCGATTCGATGGTTTCGTCGAGCCGGGTCGGCGCGACATCGATCGTGCTGCAATTCAGCCTCGATCGCAACCTCGACGGCGCCGCTCAGGACGTGCAAGCTGCCATCTCACAGGCGGCTCGCCAACTGCCACCGAATATGCCGTCGCCGCCCTCGTACTACAGGCAAAATCCGGCCGACTATCCGGTCATTTTCATTGCCCTCACATCGGATTCCTTGCCGCTTTCCACGGTGGATGAATATGCGGAGACACTGATTGCTCCGACCATCTCAACGATCAATGGCGTCGCGGTGGTGCAGATTTACGGGCAGTTTAAATACTCCCCGCACATTCAACTGGATCCTCAGGCCCTGTCAACTCGAGCGATCGGCATTGACGAAGTCGAAAACGCTCTCGCCAATGGAAATGTAAACCTGCCGACCGGCACGCTTTGGGGCGCCCAGCGCGCGCCGACCGTGCAGACCCAGGGCCAACTTTACAACGCCGCCGATTATTCAAAATTGGTCATCGCTTACCGCAACGGTTCTCCGGTTCGCCTTTCGGATTTAGGCCGGGTCATCGACAGCGTCCAAAATGACAAGAATGTGAACTACTTCTACGACTCCGTTACGCCTCACGGTTCGGTCGGAATCCCGATGGTGGTGTTTAAGCAGCCCGGCACCAACGCCGTGCAAGTAGTGGACAGAATCAAGGAGGCTCTCCCGCGATTGCAAAGCGCGATTCCTCCGTCCGTGAACATGCGCGTACTTTTCGACCGCTCCATAACGATTCGCAATTCGGTGGATGACGTCAAGTTCACCCTCGAGCTTGCGCTCTTCCTTGTAATCATGGTCATTTTCCTGTTCCTGCGGAACGTCTCGGCGACAACGATTCCCAGCCTGGCTCTTCCCTTTTCACTCGTAGGCACTTTCGCCGTGATGTATCTGGGCGGCTATTCGCTGGACAACCTTTCGCTCATGGCCCTCACGCTTTCCGTGGGCTTCGTGGTGGACGACGCCATCGTAATGCTGGAAAACATCGTTCGCCACATGGAGCATGGAGAAAGCGTAAGGGAAGCCGCCGTCAAAGGCTCCGGCGAGATCGCCTTTACCATCCTTTCCATGACGCTTTCGCTTTCGGCCGTCTTCATCCCGGTGTTTTTCATGGGCGGGGTTCTCGGCCGGCTCTTGCATGAGTTCGCCGTGACGATCATGGCGGCGATCCTGGTTTCAGGATTTGTGTCCCTGACACTCACGCCAATGCTTTGCAGCCGCTTTCTGAAACCGCCGCGCGAAGTGAAGCATGGACACCTGTACAACTTTTTTGAGTCCATTCAGGCGAGCCTCGAGAAGGCCTACGACCGAAGTCTTCAGGTTGTGCTTCAGCACAAGCTGGCTACCATGCTGCTTTCCGCGACCTTGGTCGTTGGGACGTACTACCTCGGCGTAATCATTCCGAAGGGTTTCCTGCCCAGCGAGGACATCGACCAGATCAACGGGACCACCGAAGCCATCGAAGGTATTTCCTTCGACGCGATGATAGAACACCAGAAACAAGTCTGCGAAATCCTGATGCAGGATCCATCGGTCGCATACGTTTTATCGTCAATTGGCTCGGGCGGTAGAACCCTGAATCAAGGAGGCCTCAACATCCGCCTTAAGCCCCGCTCCGAGCGCCCACAAGTCGACCAAGTCATCAACGAGTTGCGCCCCAAACTTGCTGTAGTGCCCGGAATCACCACATTCCTCAGGAACGATCCTCCCATCCGGATCGGCGGATTGCAGAGCAAGGCTCTCTATCAGTTCACGCTGCAAAGCCCAAGCACTCAGGAGCTTTTCGCATCCGCGGAGGGTTTTACAGCGAAGATGCGCGCCTTGCCGGGCCTCGCGGACGTCAGCAGCGATCTTCAAATCCGAAATCCCCAGATCAACGTTGAGATCGACCGTGACGCCGCGTCATCGTACGGAGTGACAGTAAATCAAATCGAAGACGCACTTTATTCCGCTTATGGACAACGCCAAATCTCCACCATCTTTGCTCCCAACAACCAGTACTGGGTGATCCTCGAATTGGAGCCGGAATTTCAGCGGGACGCCAACAAGATTGCTTCCCTCTTCGTTCATTCGGGACCAACGCAAAACTTCCCTGCGGGTCAACTCGTTCCGCTCAGCGCTGTGGCGAAACTTTCGCCTACCTTGGGACCGCTCTCCGTAAATCATCTAGGGCAACTGCCCGCGGTAACTGTTTCCTTTAACCTGAAGCCCGGCACTTCGATTGGCGACGCCGTCAACGAAATCAATAATTTGGCCAGGCAGGCTCTCCCGCCGACAACCACAACCACGTTCCAAGGAAATGCCCAGGCTTTTCAATCCTCCCTCGGCGGCCTCGGCCTGCTCCTCGTGATGGCCGTCTTGGTGATCTACATCATTCTCGGAATACTCTACGAAAGTTTTCTACATCCCCTGACGATTCTGTCTGGATTGCCCTCGGCCGGCTTCGGCGCGCTTTTGTCGCTTTACTTATTCCATTTGGCCTCGATTAAGGGGTGGGTCTCTCCGCTTCTGGACATGAGCCTGGACATCTATGGCTTTGTGGGCATCATCATGCTTATCGGTATCGTCAAGAAGAATGCCATCATGATGATCGATTTCGCGCTCGAGGCGCAACGCAAGGATGGTTTGAATCCGGCGGATGCAATCTATCGAGGGTGCCTGGTCCGATTCCGCCCCATCATGATGACAACGATGGCTGCGCTGATGGGCACGCTTCCGATTGCTCTGGGCCTTGGTGCAGGCGGGGAGGCGCGGCGTCCCCTTGGTGTGTCGGTCGTCGGCGGGCTGGCATTTTCCCAAGTGGTGACGCTATTTCTCACTCCTGTATTTTACATTTACATGGAAGACTTGAAACTGTGGGGGACGCGGGTATTCGGCCGTAAGAGACACGGGCCGCCAGAGCCAGATTCTCCCTCACAAGGTCCGATCCCCGTAGGCCCCATCGGGGCGCCCATGACGCGTTCGGCGGATGCGCCTGACCTTTCGAACTTGGGCCCCTCGGACCGTCGCTGAGGAGATTGTGCTGGATCGCTCCTAGTTCCACGGACCACTGGTACCCCGTAACCTCGACGATAGATGTCACGTACTTCAAGCTCCGGTAGTTATTGCGGTTGCCATTTCCGTTGGTCCTCCGGAATTGGGTTGAGAAAACAGGAATTATGTCCCTTCCTTACCTTTTGGGTTCTAAGGGAAACTTCGTCCCCAAATTAAGTAATGAGCTGGATATCCGCATAGCGAGCATCAAGCTAAATTTGAAATCAGAAAATCAGTGGCCGTAGCTACTGATCTTCTTGGCGGAGGGTTCAAGTGCAATAGAGGATTCATCATGGACGCTTCGGAATATCGTTGGCGACAGCTCTTCCTGGCGGCGTTGTTTGAACTCGATTCGGAAAAGTTTGCCGCTCGATTGATGGCAGCGGATGACGCCGTATTTAAACGATTGTTGGAGCTGGAAGGCAAGAGTGCGGACAACGAAGAGCGGAGGGCGTTAGAGGATACGATGGAAGATATTCGTCTCCTCAGGGATAACTGTCATCATTTTCGCATTTAGAAAATGAATTTGAAGGGCGACTATGTTTAAAAACGTTCTCAGTTTGTGCAGGGCGTCTTTCCTTACTATTAGCCTGACGCTAGCTCTGGTTGGTTGTGATTGGGATCGGCCCGGTCAAGGGCCGCAAGCGGCTCAGAGCGAGCAGCGACAGCGAGATGAAAAGACTCGGGATGAATTCGCGAAAGCGACCGAACGACTGAAGCCGGCGATTGAATCCGCAGGCAGGAAGCTGGACCAGGCGGCCGAAAAAGCTGCTCAGGAAGCACGCGCGGCCGCGCAGGGCGTGAAGGAAGGTTGGACCAGAGACGCGCATGCTCCGGTCGATCTGAATTCCGCCAGCGAAAATGAATTGCGAGAGCTTCCCGGAATTACGGGGTCTGAGGCGAGGAAGATTATTCACGGCCGTCCTTACCGCGACAAAATGGAACTGGTCACCAAGGGAATTCTTTCCGACTCCAGTTACACAAAGATTCAGGATGAGATCACTGTAAGGTAAACAATCCTTCCGGACTTCGATTAGAAAACTACGATCGATGATTCCATGCTGAATCGCACAAGAATTCTGGTAATTCCCATGGTGATCTAACTGGCGCGTTCGTTTTTCAGATTTTCCATCGGAGTTGCACTTGCTTCCGCTACGACGCCATCGCGCAGATTTAAGGAGCGGCCCGAATTCGCGGGGATGCGGTCCCCGGGCAGAATGATCCCCACCAAGTTGAGAGGGTCCGATGCGGCGATGCGGATGACTTCCTGGGCCGTTTCGCTGGATCGCGAGGCTCGCAACGAATCGGCCGCCACAGGCAGCGCAAATTGTTCGCCCAGAAATCCGCTGACGAACCTGCCGCCGCGTATTTCACCGCGATCTTCGAGGCGACGAAGCGCGATCAGCACCTCGCGCCAAGTAAGTTGTATCGATTCGCGCGTGAGAAGCTCACGAAATACAATGCCGTAGCGTCGCAGAAGACTCCAACAGGTGGACTCGATGGCCGGACCGCGATCTTCCACCTGATCGGTGAAGAGGAGAGACCAGCGTCCTCCGCTATCCCGAGGGCGCATGGTTCGTCCCCGGCCCTGGCCTGCCCGACGTTTGGGATCGATCAGCGCGCGCAGATTATCGAAGCCGTCCGCGGTGATCATGCCGGTAGCAACCAGTTCCCAGAGGTCGGCTTCGACTTCGGATTTCAGCTTCCGCGTTCCTCGCACAATGTCCGCAAAAAAAAGCGCGCCACGGCTCGAGAGCAGAACGAGCACTTCCTTTGCGCCGCGGCTCAACCCCCGTTGGCCATCCGATTCGGAGTTGCGCTGGCGGCAAGGCATCCAGTCCGCATCATCGCGCACAAAAAATGTAATGGGAGCGATGCTGCTGGGGACAATGCGGCGGCCGCGTTCGCCTTGCTCCACGAGCATCGCGGGATGCGGAGACAAGCGGCCCCACCCGACCGCACCCCTCAAACAAAGATTGTCCAGTGTCGCGGGATCGTAGTCGGCCACGCGCCGTTTCAGAATTTCGCTTTCCCAGGCATTGGCGGGGGCTTCGTAACCCTGCAATTGACGCAGGACTTCAAGTAATCCGCGCTCCCCGAGGGCTAGCGTTCCAGGAGCCATGTGCTGCCATCGTGCCAGCCAGCGCATGAACTGCGCCGCGGTTACGGGTTCAATTTCCTTACGGAGCTTCCCGATGGTGAGACGGTGGATTCTTGAAAGCAGTCTTCGCTCGCACCATTCGATCTCATCCGCGCGACTCCCGGTAAAATGACCGCGCAAGATGATTCCAGTTGCTTCGATTCGCAGGAGAGAATTGGACACATCCGATTCCGGCAAACTCAGAAGACGAGCGAGAACGCTCGCGTGAACCGGTCCCGCATGCTGCATCCAACCTGTTAACAGCGTGATCAGACTTTCTTCCTCCGTGGGCTCAGGCTGTTCAATTTGGACGATCGAGGAATCAAAACTAATTCCGGGAAATATTGCCGCGACGGCCTTCGTTCGTTCGGCAGTCACCCAATAAGTGCGGCCGGACAGGCGTGCCCTTCCCGCTCGGACTTGAGAGGCCAGGTCTTCAATATATTTTCGCCATTGAGGAATGGATTCGGCAATCGCAACTTCCAGCGCTTCACGCTGCGGAGAGGCATCGCTGGAAATGGATTCCAAGTCGAATTGCCCCGTGGCACTCGGCTCGGGCAGAACGATAAGTGTTTCGAGCGCCTCATGTAGTTCATCGGCATCGCGTACATCGGGCCAGGCATCCTTGCGGACTTCATCGATCGCCGCCGGGTCCAATCGACCGATATCCGAAGCCACGGTTTCAGGAAGCACGCGCCGCATTTCGACGGCGCGGGCGCGGCGCTCTTCGAGAGGTGCATCATCCAGATAAGCAAACGGGTTGGCGTTGAGGATTTCGTGAGAAAACTGCGAAGGGATAGGCGTATCGACGGCCAGGCACCGAATGCGGCCATCCAGGATCCGCGGCAGCAAATCTTTCAGGCCTTCCAGATCCATTGCTTCTGTAAGCGCGTCCTTCATGACCTCGCGAATGAGCGGATGATCGGGTATCTGCATCTCACCTTCGATGTTTTCCTGGCATGCCGCCGCGTCTGGAAACACAGCAGCCAATAGATCGTCGGCGCGCATGCGTTGAATATTGGGCGGTACTTTTCGTCCGCCTTGAAAGCGAAGCAGGGCCAGAGCGCGCGAAGCGTCCCAGCGCCAGCGAGTTGTGAAAAGCGGCGAAGCAAGCACCGCTTGCTCGAGCACTTTTGCAACAGACGCGGGGTGCAAAAAGCGAAAAACATCCGCGAGCGGAAAACTATGTTGATCCGACAAGGCGATATTGATGCCTTCGTCCGTAGCGGCAGCCTGCAACTCGAGATTGAAGGATCGACAAAATCGTTTGCGAAGCGCGAGTCCCCATGCTTTATTAATCCGACCACCGAACGGAGCGTGGATCACCAGTTGCATTCCGCCGCTTTCGTCAAAGAATCGCTCCGCGATGACGGTTGCCTGTGTAGGAACGGCCCCCAGAACAGCGCGACCAGCGACGACGTACTCGACGGCCTGCTCCGCTCCCGATCGATCGAGCCCACACTCGTCTTCGAGCCAACGAAACACCTGGGCGGCTGCGTCAGAATCGCGAAGCGGCGGGCGATAGGCGATCGTTTCCGTCAAATCAGCGATTTTCTGCCGCAGTTCAGCGACTTGTTGCGAAAGCTCGCGCGTGCGCGCGGGGGCTTCGCCACGCCAGAAAGGAACGTTCGGAGCCGCGCCATGCGCGTCTTCCACAAGCACGCGGCCTGCCTCCACACGACGAATGCGCCAGGATGTGTTTCCAAGGAGCATGATGTCGCCGCGCAAACTTTCGACGGCGAAATCCTCGTCGACCGTGCCAACGTGGGCGCCATCCGGCTCAGCCACCACTGAGTAGAGGGCATTGTCAGGGATCGCGCCGCCACTTGTGATCGCCGCGAGGCGGCTTCCCCGCCGCGCTCGCACTCGGCCATTTACGCGGTCGCGATGCAAATAGGCTCCGTGGCGGCCGCGACGCGCATTGATGCCTTCCGAGAGCATGGTAATCACTTCATCGAATTCCTTGCGCTCAAGATTGCGGTACGGATAGGCACGACGCACGAGAGCGAAAAGATCATCTTCGCCCCAGTCTTCGGACGCACAGGTAGCCACAATTTGTTGCGCCAAAATGTCGAGGGAATTCTCAGGGATGCTTAGGCAATCGAGATCTCCGCGCCTCATCGCACGGACCAGCGCTGCGCATTCGATCAATTCGCCGCGCGTCATCGCGAATATGCGGCCCTTGGGGATCGCCCCGTGCCAATGGCCCGACCGGCCGATGCGCTGCCAAGCCACTCCGATGGACCTGGGCGAACCGATCTGGCAGACCAGGTCCACCGTCCCAATGTCGATTCCAAGTTCCAGCGACGCGGTCGCCACCAGGGCTTTCACTTCACCCGCCTTTAATTTCCGCTCTGCCTCCAGTCGCAACTTGCGAGACAAGCTTCCGTGATGGGTCGCCACCACCTCTCTTCCCAATCGTTCCGCCAAATGATGCGCTACTCTCTCGGCCAAACGCCGCGTGTTCACAAAAAGCAGCGAGGAGCGGTGCTGTTCGACCAGTTGTGCCAGCCGGTCGTAGATTTCGTCCCACATTTCATGTGTAGCTACAGCGGCCAATTCGCTTCGTGGAACTTCAACTGCGATGTCAACCTTACGCTGATGGCCGACCTGAACGATTACGGGTTCGGGCCGGCAGCTTCCCGCCAGGAAATGAGCGACCAACTCGATGGGCTTTTGCGTGGCGGACAGACCGATCCGCACCAGCGGCCTGCCTGTTAGTGCCTCCAAGCGTTCCAGCGAAAGCGCCAGATGCGTGCCGCGCTTGTCATCCGCGACGGCGTGGATTTCATCCACGATTACAGTTTCGACGGTCCTAAGAATTTCGCGGCTTTTCTGCGCGGTGAGCAAAAGGTATAGAGACTCCGGCGTGGTCACCAGAATGTGCGGAGGACGCTTTAACATCGCGCGCCGCTCTTTCATTAGAGTGTCGCCAGTGCGCACGGCCGTGCGGATTTCCGGCATGAGCAGCCCTCGCGCGCCAGCCAATTGAAGAATTTCTCCGAGAGGCTGTTCCAGGTTTTTCTGAATGTCGTTCCCAAGAGCTTTAAGGGGAGAAACGTACAAAACCTGGGTTGTGTCGGATAGGTCTCCTGAGAGGGCTTTTCGGACTAACCGGTCGATGCAGGTCAGAAACGCCGCCAGGGTTTTCCCGGATCCCGTGGGCGCGGATATCAGAGTGGTTCTCTGCGCGAGAATGTGCGGCCAGCCTAGTTCCTGCGGCTCCGTCGCAGCCCCAAACCGCGCGGCGAACCATTCTTGAACAACGGGGTGAGCCCAATTGAGAGTTGGCGAATTCATAGACAAACTGTGGCCTGAAATCAGATTGCGCGAAATGCAAGGCCAAGCATCAGAAATAATATTATACACTTTGCCACCACAAATTCAGTGGCGGTCGACATCCTGGGTAGAGGGCCGGTTTCCGATAATGCGTTTCTCGGGACTTGGATAACGACTCTTTTGTGACTGCCGGGAAAGATTTGATGTTAAGGTTTCTCGAACGATGTTACCGCTCATGTTTCTTGTACTCTGCGGGGTTGGCTTCACAATTGTGGGCCTGATCGCCCTTTCAGTCATTCCGGCCTTACGTCTGACGTTTCTAAACCTATCCCTATTCGTCGGAGGTGCAATTCCCGGCGCACTTCTGTTCTTGTTTGTGTATGGCCGGATATTTGCGAGGAACCAATTGAGTGCCATGGCCTTCATTGGCATTTTCCCAGTTCTTTTGGTTGGGGGCGTATTGGGCGGCTTGCTGTTGGTCCGCCTGAAAGCACGGTCGATAAAGAAACGGCGCGGCCAAGTCCCGTGAAGTCTTATCGGGAACTGGCCCACTACCACATCCTGACGAAGGGATACGAGAATCTCAGGAGATTGACCACGAGTATCAACGGGTTCTTTGCTTTTACGACTCCAACCAGTGGATGACTTGAAATGGTTGAACGTCGCGCTGGACCTTCGCGGCGATCCTATCCTCGGCGATTTCCAGGTCGAAGCGAGTCTGGAGGTTCATCCAAAACGCGGGGCTGTTCTTAAAATACCGCGCAAACCGCAACGCGGTGTCGGCGGTGATCCCCCGACGTTCGTTGACAATATCAGCGATGCGAGTTACAGGGACGCGCAAATCCATCGCCATCCTGTTCATACTCAGGCCTAGTGGCTTCATGAACTCTTCGAGCAGGATCTCGCCTGGGTGCACCGGCCTCAGTTTTTTTGCCATCCAAACCCCTGAGCTAATTTCCTTGTTGACCTGTGGTCTGGTTATGATATTGCTTTGCCCTGACTTTTTAAGCAAAGCAGATTAGAGCTTCTGGCAGGCCAATTCTTGGCTAAAGAGGCTGCGGAAAAAGTAAGCTATTTTGTCATTCCGAACGAAGTGAGGAATCTCTCTGGGTTCTACAGTCGACAGAAGGAGAGATTCCTCGGCACGCAGCGTGCCTCGGAATGACAAAAATTTTAGTTTTTCTGCAGCCTGTTAAGCCGGGTGCGTCCGCGATGCGCCATTCGAGAAACCCGCGTCGCAGACGAAAGGAATATTGCCATGTTTGAGCAGATCCTCGACCCCACCGGACACGTGTGGCTCAGCGTACTCGTCTCTCTAATTCCGCTGATCGCACTTATGTTCATGCTGGCAGCTCTGCGCATGACGGCCTGGCTTGCCACCATCCTGGTGGGCGTGATCACCATTCCAGTTGGCGTTTTCGTTTGGCACGCGCCTCTGGCCGGCACGCTCAAATCCTATCTGTACGGCGGCTTGACCGGCTTTTGGGTGATCGATTGGATCACATTCTGGGGCCTGATCATTTTCAACACCCTGGTACTGACCGGAGATTTCGAACGGTTCAAAAACTGGATGATCCATCACGCCACCGCCGACATTCGAATTCAAACCATCATGCTGGCATGGGCTTTCGGGGCACTTCTGGAAGGGCTTGTAGGGTTCGGGACTCCGTGGGCATTTGTGGTCCCCATTCTCGTTGGCCTGGGAATCGCGGACCTCGATGCGATCCGCGTCGCTGCGCTGGCCAACAATGCACCGGTGTCCTACGGAGCGCTTGGCGCGCCCATTCTGGGTCTTGCCGCGGTCACTGGATTGCCGATACTGGCATTGTCCGCTTCCATCGGCAATGTAGTGGCGGTCCTGGCACTGCTTCCGCCGTGGGTGCTGATTTATCTCGTGAGCGGCTGGGAAGGAGTTACGGAGGCTTGGCCCCTGGCGATCGTGGGCTCTCTTTCCTATATTCTGGGGCAATGGCCGGTGGCTCATTACCTTGGCCCCTATCTGCCGGATTTAAGCGGGGCCTTGGTTTCCTTTTGGATTTTATTTATTTTGGTAAAGATTTGGCGTCCGAAGACGATTCGCGGATTTGGCGGCAAGCCGCTCGCCCAGTCGTCTCCTTCAGTGACAAATGCCGTGGAGATGGGCAGCATACGGCAGGCACTTAACTCATGGATGCCGTTCCTTGTGTTGATTCTTGTCGTCGTCGGCTGGACAGGGCCTTGGTCGCACCTTCCCGGATTTAGCTTGACAAAGCTGACAGTCCAGGCCGTTTCCTCGGTCACACATAGCCCCATTTCCTCAACCTTCAACTTTGCTCCGCTCGGTGGCGGCACTTCGACGCTTGTTTCATGGCTCATTATTATCGCGTTCCTGCGACCGACCCGCCAACAACTGGGGCAGGTGTTTTCGCGCACTTTCAAGCAAATGTGGGGCGCCTTGTTAGTCGCATTTTTTATTTTTGCGCTGGCCTATACCTTTGTCTTCACTGGGATGGCCAACTCGCTGGCCTTCGGCCTTTCCAAAATCGGGCTGTTCTTCGTGGTCTTGGCGCCAGTACTAGGTTGGATCGGCGTCGCACTTTCCGGAAGCAACACATCCACCAACGCCATGTTCGGTCCCGTTCAGGCGATGACCGGAAGATTGCTGCATCTCCCTGTCTTGATGCTGCCTAGTTTTAATTCTGTCGGTTCGGAAGTAGGCAAACCAATCGCGCCGCAAACCGCCAGCGTGGGCGTTTCCACCAGCAAACTCGTGCGCAGCGAGGGCCAGGTCATCCGGCACAACATGGGCTGGACACTAATTCTCCTCGCTTATCTGATCGTCATCAGCATCGTTTTCTATTATTTTTTCCCGAACACGATGTCGTTGTAGCGCTCGCCTTCAGGCGAGCATCTGTCTGAATCAAGGGTACCCGCCTAAAGGCAGGCATTACAAAATCGTTTGAAATTAAGGTATCAAAGGCGGCACGTACGAAAACGTCCGCGCGAGGAACCACATCAAGAAGAGCACCAAAACAAAGTTCACCATGAAATACAGCATCCCGTAACCGATCAAATCGCGCGCCTTCACTTTCAACAGGCCCAGCAGAGGAAGCATCCAGAACGGATTGATCAAATTGGGT
>Ga0210401_10002909_pt1 | contig 18596 bp, 14 predicted proteins | sample IncBWH32MmetaG_FD_150866 | JGI IMG/M metagenome (GOLD analysis project Ga0210401, IMG submission 150866) | Forest soil microbial communities from Barre Woods Harvard Forest LTER site, Petersham, Massachusetts, United States - Inc-BW-H-32-M | ecosystem: Environmental > Terrestrial > Soil >... | reverse complement strand
ATAGAATGCAAATCAATTCCGAATGCGAAAATAGCACACGGTTGTTCTACTGTCCCAGTTTCCAGGAGAAAGGGCCATCCATCAGGATGGATTCATTGGGGGCGATAATTAGTTCCGAGATAGCTGGGAAAACTGTCCGATGCCCGTGCATTCGTCACGTGTGTTCCGGTCGGCCCCCGGAAGCTTGACGATCGCACTCTCGGGCACACCGTGCGATACAAGATCGTGCTCTTCAAGCTCGGCAACGCCCGCGTAGGAACGCAACAGCCTGCCGCTGGCGACGACGCGCGGCGCCCATCCCGTTTTGAACAATTCGGCAGCACGAGCGGCGCGATCGCCCTGGTAGTTGTCGTCGCTCAGCATCACAATCGCGTCCGAGGGCTTCGGCGTCTGGTCCACGACCCAGAACGCGCCCGCCAACCGCAGCAACGGATGCCGCCCGATGTAAATGAAGAAGCAAACGAAGATGAGGAAAACCAAAAACATCAGCCGGAAAATGATTCCGCCCTGCTGCGGAGCGCTCCTACGGCCGGCGCCTGCCTGGACCAAGGGGATCATTTCCCCGGATCGAGCTGTCGCAACTTCGCCGCGGCCGCTTCAGGCAACGTTCCATTGAAATAGACTTCCTTGATGCTGTAAGACTTGCTGCGCTTTTCGACGATGGGAAGAATTTCGATGTGCCAGTGATAGTCGCCGGCAATCGTTTTCCAGTAATCGCTCAGCTCGCCCTTGGTCTGCACGGTACTCGGCGACGTGTGCAGCACCATGTGATAGCTGGTAGAGATTTGCGCAAGGCGCCGCAGCGTCCGCGCCAGCAGACCCGCAAGATGCCGCCGGTTTTCACCGGGCAACGGCGTTTCAAACTGATGATTGTGGGCACGCGGGAGAAGCCAGACCTCATAGGGCACGCGAGAGGCGTAGGGACAAAAAGCGTAGTAATCACCCACGCTGTCGACGATGCGCGCTTTTTGCCGGATCTCCTGGCGAACGATGTCGCAAAAGACGCACCGTTCGTGATCCTCATACCACATCCGCGCCGCGCGCAGTTCGTAGAGGATCCGGCGGGGCACAAACGTCGTCGCGGTCACCTGCGAATGCGCATGCGTCCATTCTTCGCCCGACTGCGCACCGACGTTCTTGAAAACCGTGACGTATTTGAATCGGGAATCACGCTTCAGATCGGTGATTCGCGCAGCGTAAGCTTCAAGCACGAGCTGGATATCTTCGTCGGGCAATCGCTCAAGCGGGATGTCGTGGTCCGGGGTCTCGACGATAACTTCGTGGGCGCCAATCGACGCCATGCGGTCGTAAATGCCATCGGCCGAACGCCCAGGGTCGCCTTCGATTCGATAGATCGGTCTGAAATGCGGGAAAGCTCGGACTTTCCATCGCCCCTCTTGAGGCAGTGAGAGAAGGGCGCGTGTCTCGATGCGATTTTCGGGGCACAGCGGACACGGCCCCGGCCGCTCCATCGTCCGTTCGGCATGTCCCACGGCCACCCAGCTGCGGGTGATGGGATCCTTGCGTAGCTCCATTTGTCTCCGAATGAATTAGCGAGCCCATCTTAATACGAAGCAGCGCGAGCCGATGAAGAAACCTTCCTCGCAATTCTCGATGATTCTTGCCGGCGCCGAACCGAGGTGCTATATCATCGTGCTTCGAATATGTCCGACGCGCTCAACCGCCTCCAATTTCTCACGGCAAGTGCTGCGGCGGGAGCCTCCGCTCTGCCGCTTGACACCGATCGCGCCGTGGATCTCGACACGCCGGCGCGCAAATTCTATTCGAACCTGGCCATCGGTCTTCTTGGTCCCTTTCACCCGAGTCTGCCCGATACCATCGATCTCGCCGTCAAATACGGCTTCGAGGGTATCGATCCCAACGCGACCTATTTTGCTTCCCTCAGCGACGACGATCTGAAGCGATTGCTCGACAGGATGCAGCAGAACAACTTGAAATTCGGCTCGGCCGGATTGCCGACTGACTTTCGCAGCGACGAGGCCACCTTCGGTGACAGCTTGAAAAAGCTTCCTGCCACCGCTGACGCTTTGAAACGAGCAGGCGTCACAAGAGTCAGTATCTGGTTTGCGCCCGCCAGCAACAACCTGACGTACCTTCAGAATTTTCGCCAGACCGCGTACCGCATGCGCGAATGCGCGCTGATTCTCGAGGATCGTGGCCAACGGCTCGGTTTCGAATACGTTGCTCCGCGCACTTCACGCATGCGCGGCAAGCAGCCGTTCATACATTGCATGGCCGAAATGAAGGAACTCATCGCGGCAATCGGTACGAGCAATCTCGGCTTTCGCCTGGACAGCTTTCATTGGTTTAACGCCGAGGAATCAGACAAAGACATCCTCACTCTGAGAAACTCCGATGTCGTCACGGTCGATTTGAACGACGCGCCCGCCGGCCTTACCCTTGACCAGTACAACGATGGCCAGCGCGAACTTCCCGCCTCAACAGGCGTGATTCCCGTCAAGAGCTTTCTGGGCGCGCTCGCTCGCATCGGCTATGACGGGCCAATCCAAGCCGAACCCAACAACGCGAACTTGCGCGCCACCCCGATGGACCAAGCCCTCACCGACACCGCAGCGGCGATGAAGAAAGCATTCGCCGAAATCTGACCGCCGAAAATATTTTTCCGTTTGCCGCAAGAAACTTTCTCCAGGAATTTTTCTCGAGTGTCACGAATTTTGTACAAGAATGAAAACATTTAGTACAAAATCCGTTTCCCATGAACCCATTCGCTGCAGCGGAAAACAATCTCGCCGGGGGCGCTGCAAAAAAACCGAAGTCACGAAAGATGACCGTGCTCCCGATGATCGCGGCGACGTATTTCATGGTGGCGGGCGGTCCCTACGGTCTTGAGGACATCGTTGGGAAAACCGGTTATCGGGCGACGCTGCTCATTCTCCTGATCACTCCCCTGCTCTGGAGTTTGCCGACCGCGCTGATGGTCAGCGAACTGGCGACGGCGATTCCCGAGGAAGGCGGCTTTTACATTTGGGTTCGCCGCGGCATGGGAAATTTCTGGGGCTATCAGGAAACGTGGCTCACGATGGCGGGCAGCGTCTTTGAAATGGCGCTCTACCCGAATCTTTTCGTCGACTACATCAGCCGTCTCGCACCATCACTCACCGAAGGCCATCGCGGTCTCTGGCTGGGCCTCGGCATGATCGTGCTGTGCACGGCGTGGAATGTCGTCGGCTCGCACGCAGTCGGCGAAGGCTCGCTTTTTCTGAACGTCGCGCTGCTGCTGCCATTTGTCGCGCTGATTGGATTTGCGGTCGCCCGAGGCCATATGGCAGCGTCCGGCGCGGTTCCCCTGCAGCGCGCCGATTTTCTTGGCGGCATTCTCATCGCCATGTGGAACTACATGGGATGGGACAATCTCTCGACGATCGCGGGAGAAGTCGAAGCTCCTCAGAAGACGTACACGCGCGCGATGTTCGGATCGCTATTGCTGGTCGTCGCCAGCTACCTGTTGCCCGTCGCAGCCGTGGCGCGCACCGGCATCGATCCGAATAGTTGGACCACGGGTGGCTGGGTCGACGCGGGCCGCATCGTCGGCGGCGAAGTTCTTGCCATCGCCATAGCCGTCGCCGGAGTGATCGGTGCAATTGGTTCGTTCGGTGCGCTCATGATGTCTTTCACTCGCCTTCCGCTGGTGATGGCAGAAGAGGGCTATCTCCCCAAAATTTTCGCGCGACGCACATCCGGAAGCGGCGCACCATGGGTGGCAATCGTGGCTTGCGCCGTCTTTTGGGCGCTGTGCTACCCGCTCGGCTTTGAGAAGAGCTTGATCCTCGACGTGCTGCTCACCGGTCTGAGCATCGTGCTGGAATTTGCCGCGCTCGTCGCGCTCCGCGTGCGCGAACCGAATCTCGCGCGTCCTTATCGCGTGCCGGGCGGAGTCCTGGGGACCATATTGGTTTCGATCCCGCCTATCGGCCTGATGGTGGCGACGGCCGTTCGCAATCAGAGCGAACTCGTCGGCAGGACCAGTGAGCTGGCTATCGGTGCCGCCGTCGTGGCCGCAGGGGTCGTGTCGTTCTTCGTGAGCCGCTTGGTGCAACAAAGACACCGCCCCAAGGCGGCGTGATATCCTTGCGCCCGTGCCAAACCTCCGGCCAGACGACGAAAAATTCATGCGCCTCGCACTTGCCAAGGCGGCTGAAGCGGGAAGGCTCGGCGAAGTTCCGATCGGTGCGGTAATTGCAGACGGGGAAAAAGTAATCGCGGCGGCAGGAAATCAGACCATCGGCGATTGCGACCCAACAGCGCACGCCGAAATGGTCGCGCTGCGCGCCGCGGCGAAGGAAACCGGGAATTACCGCTTGGGGGGAGTAACGCTCTACGTCACGATCGAGCCGTGCGCCATGTGCGCCGGAGCGATGATCCAGGCCCGTATTGCGCGGCTGGTATTCGGCGCGGACGATCCAAAGGGAGGTGCGGTTACTTCCTGTTTCGAAGTTTTGAATCATCCGCGCTTGAACCATCGAGTGGAGGTCATGCCGAGAGTGTTGGCAGACGAAGCAGCCGCCCAGCTGAAAGATTTCTTCGCCACCAGGCGATGACCTCCACACGAGAGATCCGGTGCGCTCTTCAGGGCGCGCCGGCCGCACGTCCCGCGGCAGCCATCGTGATGCGATAGCCGGTCGCGGAGCGTCTGTCGCGGACCATGCCCACTTTGCCGAATTCCGGATGGTGCATTTCGAATCCGGCGTGGGAGCATCTCCAGGTCAGCGGCTTGCCGCTTGGCGATTGAACGCTGCCGGTTTGCAAGGGTCTGCGAAGCAATTCGCGATACGCGGCTACGAACGCGTCCTTTGCCCTGAGCTGCTCGGGGCCCAATTCCTCCCGGCCGGCAATCACCATCCCGGCCTGAAAGGCCAGCAGCGTCAACTCGCAATTCGTCATCTGGCTCATCTCATCGGTTGTGCAAGGATACATCGCTGTGCCTCCGTTTCTTATTCTGGAAGAGCTATTCCGCGGCCGTGCCGCTCGCCTGGCTCTGTTCGAGCACTTCGCGGATCATCCCAGCAAGTTCCGGCTGCTGGAACGGTTTCCGCAGTAGAGGCTTGTCGGCCTCGAGCGTTTCTCCGTCGGCGTGGGCCGGCTCCGGATAGCCCGACATAAACAACACCTTCATCTCGGGTTGGATCGCAAGGATCTCATCCACAAGGTGCGTGCCGCTGATCCCGGGCATCACCACATCGGTGAGTAAGAGATCGATTTTGCCGCCGACCTTCTTTGCGATTTTTACCGCCTGTGCCCCGTTTGCCGCTTCAAGAACCTTGTAACCCAACCGCAGGAGCACGCTCAGAATCAGCTGGCGAAGCGCGACGTCGTCTTCCACAAGCAGGATCGTTTCGGTTCCGCTGCAAGACTGTTCAATCTCGGCCGTGGTTTGCTTCGGCACGGCCGTGGCGCGCGCTTTCACGCGGGGCAGGAAAATCTGGAACGAGGATCCCTGGTCGATCTCGCTGCGCACCGAAATAAATCCGCCGCTCTGTTTCACGATGCCGTAGACGGTCGCAAGCCCGAGGCCGGTCCCTTTGCCCTGTTCCTTCGTGGTGAAAAACGGCTCAAACATTCTGGTTTGGGTCGCGGCGTCCATTCCCGTACCGGTGTCGGTAACCTGAATCGCTACGTAGTCTTGTCCCGGGGTACCGCCGGCAAGCTCCTGGTCGCCCGGGTTCACGTTTCTGGTTTCAATCGTCAGTTTGCCGCCTTTTGGCATGGCGTCGCGCGCGTTGACGGCGAGGTTGATGATCACCTGCTCAATTTGGCTCTGGTCGGCTTTGACTGCTCCGAGATTCTTTTCGAACACGGTCGCCAGGACAATGTTCTCGCCGATGATTCGCCCCAACATGCTTTCGACGTCACCCAGCACCGAATTCAAATCGAGGACGGTTGGTTGCAGCACCTGGCGGCGGCTGAAAGCGAGCAGCTGCCTCACCAGCGCAGCCGCGCGCCGGCTCGCCTTGGCGATTTCATCCAGGTTCCAGCGGTGCGCACTGCCTTCCCCGAGCCGGCCGAGCAACAGCTCGGTGTGTCCGTTGATCACACCGAGGAGATTGTTGAAATCGTGCGCAACTCCGCCGGCCAGCCGCCCCACGGCTTCCATTTTCTGGGCGAGTCGCAATTGGTCCGCCAACCGTTTGCGTTCGGTAATGTCCTCAACTGTCCCCTCGTAGTAGAGCAACGAACCATCGGCGTCACGCACGGCCCGCGCGTTTAGCGAGAGCCAGATTTTCCGCCCATCCTTGCGATAGGCCTCATATTCAAAGCCCATGGCAAGGCCCTGTTTCTCCATCAATTCCTTCAGTTCGCGCCGCCGCGTCGGATCGACATAACTCTGCTCACCGATGTCGTCCATGTCGGCGATCAATTCTTCCGGCGAAGCGTAGCCCTTGATTCGCGCCAGCGCCGGGTTCACGCTCAGGTACTTGCCTTCCGGCGTGCTCTGAAAAATTCCTTCGACCGCGTTCTCGAAAACGCTGCGGTATTTTTCCTGCACTTCGCAAAGTGACTGCACGACCTCGCGCCGGTGCGAAATCTCGGCCAGGAGGATCGAATTCGCACGCGCCACCGAGGCTGCATATTCCTTCGCCTGCCCCTCCAGCTTGTAACGGTGGATGCGAAGCTCGACTTCTTCGGTCTTACGCGCCGTAATATCCCGCGCCGAGGCAAAGATCATTTCCTGGTCGCGCACAGGGACTTGATTCCAAAGCAGCCATACGTAGGTGCCGTCGCGACGGCGCAGGCGATTCTCAAGAGGAAGTGTGGCCGTTCCCGCGAGCAAGTCGCGATCGTGCCCGAGCGTCGCCTCGCGATCCTCCAGATGAACCAGCGAGATCAGCGACTTGCCGGCAAGTTCGGTCTTTGAAAACCCCAGAACCTTTTCTGTTGCTGGATTTACCGAACGGATGCAGCCGTCGAAACCAAGAATCCAGATCAGGTCCGGCGAAACGTCGAAAGCCTTGTCGGCCAGTTCGACGATCGGCGCGCAGGCCGGCGCAGCCTGCTGTTGCTGTTGGACCTGTGCGGCTTGCGCCGTCACCGGCTGCTGCGAGCGTTGCGCTTGATCCGGCTGTGGCTGCGGGAAATACAACATCCGTGTGCTGGTCATGGGCCTATCTCCCGGCCGAAGCTGCCGCAGCCTTAGCCGTCGCGCGCTCAGGAGTCGTGGGAAGCGGAGCGCCGGTCGAAACTGAATCGGTTCCAAAATCGAGCGCAAGCAGCAGAGCGTCGAAACGCGCTTTCATATCGCGGGGCACCGAGAGGCTCACGCCAACTCCGCGGCCCGGCACGATCCGGCGTACGCGGCAATCGAGCTGCAACGGCACATTGAGCGCCAGGAAAACCGAGAACGTCGCGTTCAGGCGAAAGTTGTTGTCCACTTCGATGAACATGCCTCCGCGGCTGATGTCCACCACGCGCCCCCAAGCGCGCCGCGATTGCCACACCAGCTCTGCTTGCACGCGGAATTGGTAGCGCGTAAACGACCGCCGCAACCGATTGAAGAGTTCTTCCCGAGGGATTGGACTCGCGCTCATCTGGATCTCCTTTGTCGCCCTTTTCGCCACAGCGGGATGCTCGCCGTCAGAAGCTGCTCGCCACGCGGGTTTCCGCGGTGCGTGTGCGCCCGCTCTCGAGCATCCCGCTCCACAAACGCTCCTCGCTCGTACGCGCGAGGGCGGATTCCTTCTCCGTTATCTTCTTGTGCTGCTTGCGCTGCTCGGTGACGTCGTGCGCGGTGATCAAAGCGGCCAGACCGCCATCCATGCGGAACACGCCGACGCTCACATCGAGCCAGCGAAGTTCGCCGCCCTTGGTGAGGACCTGCGTCTCGTAGCGCGAAACGGCCGGAAATTCCGCCGCGGAAATCTCTACCGAGCGATCGAGCAGCTCGCGCTTCGAGCTCGGAAGAATCATCTGCCAGAAATTCATCTTCAAAAGTTCGGCCTTGGAGTAGCCGGTAAGGTGCTCGGCCGAGCGGTTCGCGTAGTGGCACTGCGTTCCACGTTCGATGAAGACGGCGATCGGAATCGCGTCGGCAAGCGCACGAAACTGAGCTTCGCTTGTCTTGAGCATACGATCGGACTGACGGCGCTCATTGCGAAGCGCTTTTTCTTCGAGTGCGTGGAAAACCGCCGGCGACAGGCGGTCCATTTCATCAGTCACCACATAGTCCGTGATGCCTTTCTTGAAGCACTCAACTGCCGTGCGCTCGCCAAGGCTTTCAGTAATCAGGATGAACGGAATGTCGTAGCCGGTGCGCTTGAGAAGTTCGAGCGCGTCCAATCCGCTCCATTCGCTCATGCGGTAGGCGGAAAGTATTACGTCGTAGGATTCCGAGCGGACCCTTTCGACAAATGCTTCGGGGGTCTCGACGACATCGAAGTGAATTTCAAAGTGCGCGGCGCGGAGGCTCATCAGGGACGCCTCGACGGCCTCGGGCTTCTCGTCAACGAACAGCACGCTGAGAGGAAATTCAGGAGTCAATCGCATCGTGAATTCATATTCGGCGGCCATTTGGGTGTCCTCTGCTCTTGTGATTCGCGAAGCCTTTTTCCGCTTTGCGCTTCGCGGTTCCAGCACTCTCAAAGCAAACGGGCACCGGGGGAGGGCGAAAAATATACGTAAAATAGCTGTAGGGGAGTTCTACGTAGGACTACCGAAAGGCTAAGTATGTGTTACGGGCGCGCTTTTGCTTCGCGCTCAAATCCGATATGCGTTTTCCCGTGGCGGAAAACTCGCACGCCCCGAAGCTTCGACTTAAGTACCATATTTTCAAGCTCTTCCGGGGTGTACGCGGCCCGCACCGAGGCGATATAGAGCCGTTTCATTTCGCCAGAATAGTGCTTCCCGTGCCTGCGGATGTGGCCGCCAAATTCAAACCGCGAAGGCCGGCGCAAATCGCGTAAAAGGATCGCTCCGTCCGGTTTCACCAAACGAGCAATTTCAGAAAACAGATTCTGCGGCTCGCCCAAGTGATGCAGCACCGAATTGCAAACCACCAGATCAAAACTCGCGTCCGGAAAATCCAGCCGGTTGCCGTCCGCAATCAGGAATTCCACGCGCCCAGCCAGCTCGGGTGCCGAAGCCAAGCCCTCCTGTGCCTTCTCGACCATGGCAGTCGACCGGTCCACGCCGAGAAACTTCCAACGCGTCAACGGATAGCCCAGCTTCAACACAATCTGCCCCGGACCTGTGCCGATATCGAGCGCCCGGCCACGCTCGCGGCCCTTCAGAAGCAGCTGCGCGTGTGCGACAAACGTGTCGTCGATCGCATCCAGATGCGACTGCGCGGCAGCCGATGCGTAGGCTTGAACTTCGCCTGAATCCTCCATCACCTCCGGCTCAGGTATCCGCTCCAATTCAAAAAATCCGAGTCCCTCAGGCCGCTTTCTTTTGACGGGGCGGACCGGTGCAGCCCGAGCGGCTTCGCTTGTCTTGACTGGTTCGTCTGGGGTGGCAGACCGAATGGGGACGGCAACCGGCCCAGCCGCCGTCTCCTGCCCTACCTCGGCAGCAGATATCTCGTTGGTGCGAACTGGTTCGGCAACGTTTTCATTTGTCTCGGCCGCTGATTCGACTACCGTTACAACTTGCTTGAACGTCGACGGTGCGAGATCGGCCGGATTCTGCCCCTCGCTTGATTCCGTTTGATCCGCCTCTGGCGCGGCCTCGGCCAGAGTGCCAGGCGTCACTTGTGCCGTTTGGTCGTCCGTACGGGCCGTCGCGTCAACAGGCGCCCGCGCATCTGCCTCGTGCAGCATCTCGATCTCGTCAAAAATGTTCGTCGCCGCGATCGCGACACCGGGAGCCTCGACTTGGTTCCTTGCGGCAGCCGGTTCGGCAACCTCTTTGCTGGTCGCATCCTTCAGGCTCGAAAGAAACGCCGCCACCATCTCCGGCCCTTCGATGAGCGAGCTATCGATTTCGTTCCGTTCGGAGATGTTGCCGGCTTCGGTGGTCTTGCCGTCCGATGCCGCGTCACCTCGCGAATCTGGATCGTTGGAAGCGAGTGAATCAGTAGAGAAGGCTTCGGCCCGTTCTTCGAACTTGGGCGGGGGAGATGGTTCGGAAATCTCGGTTGTCCGAGGTGAAACAAGAGCAGTCCGAGGATTCGGCTGCGCGACTTCGCTCGGCGGGACCGCCGCAGCGGCTTCCTGCTCTCCCGCTGGGGCCGGAGGCGGCGGCATCACGGGATTTGGTCTGATCCGCGGAAAAAGCGTCAGCATCACGCTGCCCTTAAATTGGAATTTCGCTCAGTGTAGCGCCGCGACCATCATCTGACCGACTGGCGTTCCCGCGCCGTTTTCAACAACACCTGGCGCGCCGACGGCGCTCTCCGGGCTACCGGGTCCGGGTGCCGCAGGCCATCCGATCGCCTTGTCGATCTTGTCAAACGTCTCGCGAGAAGCCTCTTCGACCACCAGGCACCGCGTTCCCATCACACGAACAAAGACGCCCTCGCCGTCGGTCTGAAACTCGAAGAAATTCGGCCGGCGGAAAAGATCGGTGCGCACCGGATACTTGATCTCTAGCGCCGAACTGTATTGACCGACAAACCGCGCGGCGTCCTCCTGGTTGTCCATATCGAGGAGGAAGACAACCGGCAATGTCTTCGCCTTGGTGTCCTCAAACACCGCGTAGCGGTCGCCGGTCCATCCCGGCGAAGTGAGCTTGGCGGCCTCTTCTCCCAGATACTGTTTCAGTATCTCTTGAAGCCCGAACTCGCCCATGTCGTTTTCTTCGAGCAGTTTCCAATCCGCTGGGGCAAGTCCCTTCCAGTCCGGCAGCTTGGTCGCGACTGGTTGCAGGTTCGCCAGATACTTCTCCGGATGCATGATCTGCTGGGTCGAGACAGGCGGCCGCTCGAATAGTAAGTGCAAATCCTGCCAACCAGAGTGCGCCTTCAAAAATTGCTGCGTGAACGTTACGCCGGCCAAATATGGAAAAATCAGGCTGTCGCGAATATAGACGGGAGCCTTCGAGAGCTTCGGATCCTTGTCCATTTCACCCACGGCGCTCGCTTCGATCAGCGCCGACACATCCGGCAAGGCCCTGACGTTCAAGTGCTCGTCCTGCAGCGCGTAATCGAGCATGGCAGCCATCGCCGAACCTTCACTCACCGAATCGCGCGCCAATTCCGCATCGTCATTCGGACGCGCCGCCTTGATCCACGGGTCGATGTGAAATGACTGATCCTCGAGCGCGTGCGTCAACTCATGGGCCATCACTTCCTTTTGCTCGTCGATGGCGATCCAGTCCGCGATATAAAACTCTTTTCCCTTCGGATCGTACAGTCCTGCGATCTGGTCGGTGAGCACGTCTTCCATAAACGATTCGATCGGAAAGCCCTTGGGGATCAGCCCGAAGGCCTCCATCGTCTTGTCGTCGGCGTACTTCTGAGCTTCGTCCTTGTCGTCTTTGTCCTGCTGAACCACGAACGCGCGGATGTCGTCTTTGGAACGGAGGCTCTTCTTGAGCGGCTCTTTGATCGGGAGATCGATTAGCTTGCTCATTGTCGCCAGAACTTGGTCGGCGGCCTGGAGAAACTCGGGGTTGGTTTGGCCGCCCGGTGGCGACAGCGGTACGGCGCTGGACGCCGCTCCAACGGCTGCACCATTGCTCGCGTCGTGCGCATCCTGTGCGGAAAATGCGGGCTGCAGGCACATCACGGCCACGAACACAGCCAGCAACCCGGTGAACAGCGGAATCCGCCTCATGCCTGCCTCCCAGCCCCTCTGTTCCTGCTGCAAGAATAGCAGGTTTTCCCAACCGCCACCCGATGCCCCGCCCCGACTCTCTAGTTGCCGAGCCCCGCGCTCGTTAAATACGCGTTAGACACGGTGGCGCTAACACCCGCTTGCTTGACACCCGCTCCTTCGCAAGGCATACGAGACGCAGCACAAACCCCGTCCGCGCACCCCGCGCAAAGGAGCCCACCATGAACATCGGACGACTTTCGATCGGCCTCCTGTTGCCAGCCGCAACCGCGACAATTCTGCTTCTGGTCACGCCGCCTGCCGAGGCCCAAGCCGGCCGATCGGGCAATGCGCCCGGCCAATCCGGTGAATCGGGCCGCCTCCAATCGCCCCCTCTTGACAAGCAAAAAGCCATGTCGATGAAAATCCCGGGCACGTTCACCTTCGTCGCTGCCGGCGATCTGATCGACATCCATCCCATCGCCCGTCGCGATGATCCGGATATCCAGGCGGCGCTCAACGTTGTCCGCGGCGCCGACGCAGCGGCCGCAAACATGGAAGCGAATATCGCCGACCGTCGCCACTACGACGGTGCAATCTCGGATCACACGGGCGATAGCGACGTCGCAGCGGACGTAAAATCCATGGGCTTCGAGATTGTCAATCGCGCCAACAATCACACGACTGACGAAGGCACAGGCATCCTGTTTGAAACGCAGCGCAATCTCGACGCCCAGGGGATTGTTTACGCAGGATCGGGTCGCAATCTGGCCGAAGCGCGCGCCGCGCGTTTTGTTGAACTGCCCAAGGGCCGCGTGGGAATGGTCGGCGTCCTGTCAACCGGTATCAACGGTGGCTCGGAAGCCGCCACCTACGGTATCGCCGGTGAACCAGGTCTACCCGGCGCAAATATCCTTCATCTCAACACCTATCACGTCCTCCCCGGGGACCAGCTCGACGAGCTTCGTAAAATGCGCGACGACGCATACACGCACAGGACTGAAGTCACTTATCCGGTGCCGCCACTTCCGGCCAACGAGCCCAAGGACACTCTGAATTTCTGGGGAACGCTATACAAAGCCGGAAATGTGCCCGGCGGCCTCAGTTACACCATGAATGCGGAGGACGAGCGCGACATTCTCCGCTCGATCCGCAACGGCAAGGAGCTATCCGATTTCATGGCCGTGGTGATCCATACGCACGAAGACACGAGCCTCCTGCAAACGCTCTTCCTCTCCGAGCATCCCGCCGATTTCCTCGTAATGTTTGCACATGACGCTATCGACAACGGCGCCGATCTGTTCATTGGCACGGGCCCGCACGTTCTGCGCGGCGTTGAGATTTATCACGGCAAGCCGATCTTCTACGGCCTGGCTCAGTTCGTCTATCAGCTCAGCACCGGAGAGCCCGGCCTTTCGAACTACACCTCACACGGCGTCGATCCTTTCCGCACCGACTACACTGGCGCGGAACTCGATTATGACCAGGGCGCCAACCGTCTCGCGCTTCCGGTGAACTATGATTCGGTATTCGCCGAATGCAGGTACGAAAACGGCGAACTCACCCAAGTCATCCTGCACCCGCTCGACGAAGGTTACGACCTGCCGCAATCGCAACGCGGAGCGCCGCGTGTGGCCCACGGCGCCTCCGCGCAACGCATCCTCAAGCAATTACAAACTCTCTCGCAACCCTTCGGCACTCAAATCTCTATCGAAGGCGAACTCGGCGTAATCCATGTCGCCAAAGTGGAGGAAAGCAGGAAATAGATTCTCTCTGCTCAATCGGCGGGGGGTTGCACCTGGAAAACAGGCGAAAGTAGGAAACTATCTCCGCGAAGAAGCGACTTCCGCTTGCAGCAACTTCTGCACGGCCAGCCAAAACTCCTCGATCCGGAACGGTTTTGCCAATACCGCGCATCCGGATGCCTTCAATTGCTCGGCAATCTCACCGCTGCCGGGGTCGGAAGCCGTAAACGCCACATGCGTTGCAAGCTCGGGCCGATGATTCCCGATCCAGCAATAGAGATCGAGCGTCGACACCTGGCCCGGCATCTTCATATCCGCTACCAACGCATCGACGTGCGTCCGCTTCAATATTTCAATCGCCTCTTTCGCGCTGTGGGCGGTTCTGGCACTCAATCCGTGCGAAATCAGGATCTCCCGCTCGAGCTGCAGCACGTCCTCTTCATCGTCGACGAGCAAAACTTTGCCGCCCGTCGCCTCCGGCAGTTGCGCCGAAGGCTCGTTTGCCGGCGTCGCTCCCACTGAAACCGGGAGCAAAATCGTGAACGTCGCTCCGCGAGGAGGCGAGTTTCTCACGCTGATTTCACCCGAGTGCTCTTTGATGATTCCATAGCAGATGCTCAGACCGAGCCCGGTTCCCTTGCCGACCGGCTTGGTTGTGAAGAACGGGTCGAAAATCTTGTGCGGACTTTTCACGCCCGCACCACTGTCGGTAATTTCGATACAAATGCGCCCGCCGCTGGTTGCCGTGCGGATCCAGATATCGCCGGCGCCACCCTTTTCCTGAATGGCGTCGACCGCATTGTTCAGAATATTCAGGAACACCTGCTGCAGCTGGTGCGGGTCGGCGGCGGTCACCGACAAATGGGGGTCGAAATCGCGATGAATGCGAATATTGTTTAACTTCATGTCGTATTCGCGCAGTGCCACGGTGTCTTCGAGAATCTGGTTGATTTGCGCCTGCGTTCTTTCCGGCTTGTGTTGGCGTGCGACGCTCAAAAGGTTCTGCACGATGCGGTGCGTGCGCATCGCCTGTTTGTAGAGCTTCTCGACGTAGTCGCTTCCTCGCACGGTGGTGAATTCGTCGCCCTTGAGCAGTTGGCTATAACCCAAAATCGCGGTCAGCGGATTGTTCAATTCGTGCGCCACGCCGGATATCAATTGGCCGACGGCGACCATCTTCTCGCTTTGCAGGAGCTGCTCCTGCGTCAGCCTCAAACTCTCGTACGCCTCGCGCGTCTCATTCAGAAGGAGCGACTTATCAATCGTCGTCGCAATCTGGTTGCCCACCGCGGCCAGCAAATTCAGCTCCGCCGTAGAGAACTGCCTTCCATGCCTGCTTCCCACGACCAGCGCGCCCATCATCCGGCCCTTGGACCAGAGCACAACGAACTGCGATGCCTGAATTCCCTCTTCCTTCTGCAATCGCCGGAACGCTTCGGGCAACGCGTTCGCGGCTCCGGAAATCACCGTCGCGCGCACATCCCGCATTTGCTGAATCAGGGTCGCGGAAAGCTCGATCGTCGGGCCGCGCCGCAGATCTTGCGACGTATAACCGACGGCGGCGGCAAGCCTCATCTGCCGCGTCGTCTCGTCCAGGAAATAAACGCCGCCGGCATCAGTTGTGAACAGTTCGTTCACTTTGACCAGCGCGCCGGTAAGCCCGTCTTCAAGCTGCGTCGAATTGCCAAGCACTTCGGCAATCGCATTGAGAGCAAGCAATTCGCGGTTGCGTTGCCGGATATCCATCTCGGCGCGCTTCTGCTCGGTGATATCCAGCAGGAACCCCTGATAGACAACGATCTGCCCGGCGGGATCGCGCGTGACAAAACTGGATTCCTGGGCGGTCCGTATTTCACCGTCGCGCCGGCGAAACTGAAACTCGAAATCGGTCACCTCGCCGTATTCGGTCAACAGCCGTTTCAAGCGTTCGCGGTCCGCTATATCGACGTAAATATCTGTGGCGCTGACTTTGCAAAGCTCGTCATGGCTGTCGTATCCGAGGATTCGCATGAACGAGTCGTTGAAATCGATCAGGGTCCCATCGGGCGTCGAAATAAACACGCCCTCATGCCCCTTTTCAAAAAGCATGCGGTACTTGTTCTCGGCCTGTCTCCTGCTGGTGAAGTCTTTGAGGACGTGAATCGTCCCCAGCCGGTTCCCGCTCGAATCGTGAAACGCTGAGTCGGAGGCCAGGAAATACCCGCCGAAGCTCGGATCGGTTTCCTCGGCGCGCCCTGCGACGCCTTCGCAATACGGGCACCTTCTCCACGCCGTCGTTCCCTGCCGCAGCACGTCTCTCACGTACTTCCCGATCAGCCCGGCCGGGGTCGAACCGACGCGCTCGGAAAAGGCGCGATTGCCGCGCAGGATCTTGCCCTCGGCCGAATGCACGACGATCAGGTCGTCGATCGAGTCAAATGTCTCGAGCCACTGCTTGCGCGAAGCCGCCGCGTTCTCAAAGAGCGTGACGTTTTGCACCGTCAGCCCCAGCAGATTCGCTACGTTCACCACGAACCGCGACTCATCGCTCTGAAAAATCCGGGTCCTGGAAGACGCAATTCCGAGTATCCCGAGGGTAGTATCCTTACCGGGAATCGAAACCAGCAACGCGGCTTGCAATCCCTCCGCGTCGGTCCAGCGATTCAGCGCGGTGTCGCGCGAATCGCCATAGCTGACAAAAGGATTTTCCTGGTGAAGGACTCTTTTCACCCACGGCTCGTCGGCTTGGATGCGCGCGCAGAGCTTGAGCGCCCGCTCGCCAAATCCCACAGAGGCTTTGGTTGCAACGGTGGCCGATTCGCCCACCCCATCGACCAGGAAAACGATGCCGTGGCTGGCACCCAGACTTTCGACGACATGTTGCAGCACCGTCTCGAGCGCCTCCTGCACGCGCAACGACTGCGTCGCCGCCGCGGTAATCGTCGCCAGCCTCCGCAGCTTCTCGTTCAGGTCGTCGGTACGGGTCCTTGCCGCCTCCAGAACCAGCACGGCCATATCCGCGCCAATGGAAATCCCGAGCATTCCCTGAAACGCGATCCGGAAGAGCCCAAAGGTCTGGATGGTCCAATCCGGCCGGTCAAAGGTATGCAAACCGCGAAGCAGCAGCGTTGCGGCTAGAAGCTTCCATCCAAAGCCCCTGTGCTGACCCTGGGACCGCCACAGCACCCAGCCCGCCGCGATATAGAGCGCCGCCTCCAAATACGACTCGCTCCACGCGGCCACAAACGGCTGCTTGGCAAGCGCATAGAGTCCGATCACGCTTCCGGCGCCGATCAGCGCCCAGGACCATAGATACTTAAGCTGCTTGCCGTGGTTCACACACTCGATCACGCCGGCAAAGAAAAATGCCGCAGCCAGCATGGAGAGCGCAGATTCGGTCGCCGGATACGTCGCGCCCCCCCGCCACAGGCAAAAGACGCGGAAGTCTTCAAGGCCTGCATAAAGCGTCCATCCGGTAAGCCAATAGCGAAAAACGCGAGCGGGGAAATCCCCTGCTAGGAGCGAGAAAACAACGAGCAGTGTAGTTGCAGCCGAAGCCTCGACGAAGGCAACCGCCAGCAACCCCGGGTTGGAAACGAAGACCATTGAGCAACTGGTTCAGCGTTGCGGAGCGCCTGACCGCGGCGCAAAGCCGATTTGATTAAGTAGCTTGGAAACAAAGGCGAAGCTAACATGTCAGTACTCAATACGGCAACGAACCCCTTTTGGCGCTGTGCCCTGCCATATAATGGTGCCTATGCCGACCGACGATTACCGCGAGAAGATACTCGTAGTGGACGACGAAGAGGCCATTCGTGAAGTGGTCTCGACCCTGCTCGAAGCCCAGGGTTACAAATGCACGGTCTGCCAGAACGGCCGCGTCGGCCTGGATGCCTTCCGTAACGACACCTACGACCTGGTTCTCAGTGACATCGTCATGCCCGAAATGGACGGGCTAAAGCTTCTCGGCGAACTCCGCGTGCAGGACCCGGACGTCCCGGTCATCATGGTCACGGCGATGCATGATATCTCGATCGCCCTCGAAGCAATCCGTGCCGGTGCATACGATTACATTCTGAAGCCGTTCGAGAAAGACCAGCTCCACTTGAGCGTACGTCGCGCGCTCGAACATCGCGCGCTGGTCCTTGAGAACCGCACCTATCAAAGCGATCTGGAGCATCTTGTCGCCGAACGCACGCAGCAGCTTTCGATCGCCCTCCAGGACCTCGAGCAGTCCTACGACTACACGCTCGAAGCCCTGGGCGGCGCGCTCGACGCCAAGGATGCCGAAACCGAAGGCCACTGCCAGCGCGTCACGGCGTTTACGATCACCATCGCCAAGGCCATGGGCGTCGATAAGGGCCTGTTGCGACATATCGCGCGTGGGGCTTTTCTTCACGACATTGGCAAGATGGGCGTGCCCGACAGCATCCTGCGCAAGCCCGGTCCGCTCACCGAAGAAGAACGCGCCATCATGCGCCGCCATTGCGAGATAGGCTATTCGGTTCTCGAAAGAATCCCTTTCCTCAAAGAAGCGGCGGAGATTGTTCTATCCCACCAGGAGTGTTACGACGGCTCGGGCTACCCGCGCGGTCTGAAAGGCGAGCAAATACCTCTTGGGGCTCGCATATTCGCCGTCGCCGACACGCTCGACGCCATGATCTCGGACCGTCCGTACCGCAAGGCGCTGCCGATCGGAGTCGCTCGAGACGAAATCCGCCGTTATTCGGGGCGCCAGTTTGATCCGCGTGTCGTCGAAGTCTTCCTGTCCAAACCCGAGCGCCTGTGGGTCGACCTTCACGAAAACATCGGCGACCCATTCCGTCTTACCCAGCTCGAGCACGCCTAGCCCGCGACCGAGATTTCATCATCCAAAGCCCACCGGGCAGCGCGACGGCTCTGTTTTCCGACCAGGCACTCGCCCCTCGGCGCCGCACGAACGAATCGGGCGTGTTACTTTCGCCAGGCCGCCCTCGGTGCCTAGACAGCGACAGGCGGGCCTCTTTCGCCAAACCCGCTCTAGTCAGCATGGACGAACTTCCCCGCATTGCGGGCGGTCGTCTGTTCCAAAATAAAAAGACCGACCCTCCGTTTCGCGTATGCGTGGGTTACGCTGCGTGAGCAGTGCAGAGCCACAGTCGAAAGG
>Ga0210401_10002908_pt1 | contig 18601 bp, 10 predicted proteins | sample IncBWH32MmetaG_FD_150866 | JGI IMG/M metagenome (GOLD analysis project Ga0210401, IMG submission 150866) | Forest soil microbial communities from Barre Woods Harvard Forest LTER site, Petersham, Massachusetts, United States - Inc-BW-H-32-M | ecosystem: Environmental > Terrestrial > Soil >... | reverse complement strand
GCTGATGGCGAACCCCAGAGCCCCATCGGGCCAGCGATAGCGTCGGCCATCGTCGATAGCGATAACAAAACTCAGGGCAACGCTCCGAGTCCGTTCCGCGGTTACTATTTTCGGTTCCTCACGCGCCAGGGCAAAGATGCCCCAGGCGGCGCCAAGAGTTACGTCGTGGACGGCAAAATGACTGAAGGTTTTGCCTTGGTGGCGTACCCCGCGGAATACAAGTCATCCGGCGTGACCACCTTCATCGTTGGCCAGGATGGCGTGGTCTATCAGAAGGACCTCGGCAAGAAGACCGAGTCTCTCGCCAAATCCATGAAGGAATACGACCCCGATTCCACCTGGCAAAGGGTGGAAGACGAGCAGGAACAAACCGCCAACGATCAGAAAACCCCGTAAGAGCCGGAAGCCTTCTGAGGCGAAACGCGGGGACTAAGGCGCTTCCCAGTCGAGGGCGTAGAGCTCCTGGATGCTGGCGTCGCGGACGAGCAGCGGAGACTCATCCGGGGCGAGACCGCTCCAGTTACCGAAGGCTCCTCCAGCCGCCCGAAATCCTTCCAGGCTGAAGAGTCGCTCCAGTTTTCCGCTAGGGACTTGCACGCGGTAGTAGCCCTGATTGCCGTCGAAATACAAATAGCGCGAGTCGCGAGACCACGTCGGATAGGCCGCGAAAATCTTGGTGAGTTCCGTCCATTTCTGGCTTGTTAGATCAAAAAGCATAAGTTTGAGGGAATCCAGCGGAATCGCAGCGATGTAGCGTCCATCGGGTGACCAGCGCGGAGAATACAGTCCATCGGACCCCGCCACCTTTGAGGCCGAGCGTGTTTTCAGATCGAGGACGTAGATGGCTGACCCTTGGTTATTCAGGGAATTCTCGCCGAAGGCCAGCGATTTTCCGTCGGGTGACCAAACCGGGTCGGCGAGATTCGTGTTACCGCGATAGAGCAGCTCGGGTGCGCCACCTTCGGCAGCAATCTCGTAGATCTGGAAGGGCTCGCCAGGCGGATGGCCAAAGAAAGCAAGATGCTTGCCGTCCGGAGACCAGCGAGGCAGATACGCCTGCATGGGTGGAGTCACAAGTTGAAGTTTTTGACTTCCGTCCACCTTGCTTCGCCACATGGTGCCGTCGGTGCCGTCATTGTAAGCGACCCACTGTCCATCACGAGAGAAGTCCAGACCCATCGCCGAAATTCCCGAAAGGAAAGGCACGAATTGCCCCGACTTCGGATCGTGGCGTACCAATTCTCCTCGGGGCTGCCAGCCCTGGACAAAGAGCTTCTTGCCATCGCGGCTTGGGACCGGAGTGCCTACGTTCATTGGACCAGTCGTTAGCTGTGTCGGCTGCTGCGAGGTTGAGAGAAATAGGCCGCCGCGCTCATGAATGGCCCACAGGTTTGTGGTTCCGTCGCGGAACGCCTGGAAGACGAAGTATTTTCCATCTGGGGTCCAGTTGCCGCAGCATTCGTTGGGTGTGGCGTTCCAATCCTTCAGCAGCGGATGAAGATTGCTGCCGTCCGCGGAAACTTGCCAGATGGAGCGACCGTTGGTCTGCGGATCGCTCAGGGTGAAACGCAAAGTTGAGCCGTCGGGCGACCAGCGGATGAAATCAGGTGTTCCCGCCGTGGTCAACAGCCGGCGCGGATTACTGGCGTCGCTGTTGGCCAGGAATATATCGTTCCCCTTGCAGTAAGCGATGCTCTTACGGTCGGGTGACCACGCTCCGGCATGACCCTTGAGGTCGCCCAACCGACGGTGCGTACCACCAAGAACCGGAACGGTCCAAAGAGGGCCGTCGAGCGATGTCCCAAAGGCGGTGTTCATGAGGAGCACCGAGAGGTCTGGCGAAATATCGAAAACGTTTGCAAAGCCGGTGTCTTCCAGTGTGGTGGCGATGGGGAAAGTCTCGCCACCGGTCACAGAGGTTTGCGAGAGGCGCGATTGGCCTTCGATGAAATAGAGACGCGAGCCGTCGGTAACGATGTCGGACTTAGGTAGGTTCGTGTTGGTGAGCTGAACGGTTCGCAGGACGCGGGGCGGTGTCACCGGACGCGTTAAGACAAAACCCAGAATCGCGGCGATGACGATAGACAGACCCGCGGCCACTGCTGCCCAGGTGCGCCACTGCCACTGGGGGTGGGTTTCGCGAGCCCTTTCGAGCGTGGGCGGGACAAAAGTGACCGCCCCTGAGCGACTCGGATCCAGGTCGCGTCGCAAACGCTTCAGGTCGGCGCGTAGTTCCGCGGCGGTCCGGTAACGGAGGTCGACATCTTTTTCCAGCGCCTTAGCTAAGATATTTTCCAGACCGGTGGGTAATCGCGGATTTACTTTCGTCGCGGCGGTCGGAGAGGAATGGAGAATGCTGTCGAAGATCAAAGCGGCAACCGGGCCTGAAAAGGGAAGGACGCCGGTGGCCATTTCATAGAGCACGATGCCAAGGGAAAACAAATCCGTGCGACCATCCAACTCTTCGCCACGCACCTGTTCCGGCGACATGTAAGCGACGGTGCCCATGGATGTGCCCGGTGTGGTCGCGAGGTCCTCGTCGAGGAAGTGCATCTGCGTGGGGATAGAGGATTCGCTTACCGAATCGGTTGCGGGCTGCCGATAGGCGGTGAGTTTCGCCAAGCCGAAATCCAGAATTTTCGCGGGACCGTGATCAACTAGGAAAATATTGGCGGGTTTGATGTCGCGGTGGACGATGGCTTTAGCGTGGGCGGCTTCGAGACCATCGGCAATCTGGATGGCGATGTCCAGGAGATCGGCTATGGGGACGGACTTTTTGCCGATGCGATGCTTCAGCGTCTGGCCCTCGAGCAGCTCCATGGCGATAAATGGGCGCCCTTCGAATTCTCCAATGTCGTAAATGGTGCAGATATTCGGATGATTTAGAGAGGATGCAGTGCGCGCCTCGCGGCGGAAGCGGTCGATCGCCTGCGGGTCGTGAGAGATATCCTCGGGAAGGAATTTGAGCGCTACATAGCGGCCGAGCCGTGTGTCCTCGGCTTTATAGACGATTCCCATACCGCCGCCGCCAAGTTTGTCGAGGACGGTGTAATGATCGATGCTGCGACCGACAATTGAGGAAGTGTCCGGCACTGGCCCGGAGTTTACTCCAGCACATTGGTGTAGGCAACGCGACATGCGAGTTGTTTGCAGACTATTTACGGATTTGATGACCTGACATCGGGCACCGAAATCAACGGTGACCGAGACTGCATCCGGCGTGCGCGCCGAGAATCTGCTTTATGATTGCCGGGCAAGTTGGGATCGCAAGGGAAATCTCAAAGGCTCCCGTGGAACTGAATGGAGATGACAAAGCGCGAGGCGTCTTCGGCTGGCTGTCGGCTGGACTGCTGCTCGCGTTGATGGCAGTGCTGGCAGGAGGAGCGGCGCTGCGTGAGTCCGTGACGATTGACGAGGTGGCGCACATCGGCGCGGGCGTGAGTTATCTGCAAAAACTGGATCTGCGCATGAATGACGAGCACCCGCCGCTGCCCAAGGTGCTCGCGGCGCTTCCCCTGGTATTGCGAGGAGTTCGCACGGATTATGGCCATATATCCTGGACCGTCAGCGACAAATTCATTCCGGCGTTCGCGGGGGAATGGGTCTTCGGAGAGTGGCTGCTGGAGAAATGGAATGAACCGAAGTCCGTGCTGGCATGGGCACGGTTCCCGATGTTGCTGATGATGCTCGCACTGGGCTGGGTTGTGTACGCGTGCGGGCGGCGGTTGGGTGGCACGTGGGGCGGACTGCTCTGCCTCACCGTGTATGTCAGCACGCCTATGTTTCTCGCGTTTGGTCCGCTGGTGCATACAGACATAGCTGTGACGTTGTTTTCCGTGCTGGCCCTCTGGATGTTCGCCGCAGTGTGGAAGGAGCCGAATCGGAAGAATGTGTTTCTGTTCGCGCTGAGCCTTGCAGCGGCACTGCTGTCTAAATTTACGGCGGGAATTCTGTTCTTTGCGTTTGGAGCCTCGGTGCTGAGCTTGCGATGGCGTGCGGTGTCCGGACAGCCGCAGGACAAGGCGCAGGCGTGCGCGTGGAGGCGAGTGCGTCGGCGCGCAACGTTTAAGGGCGTGTTGTGGGCTGCGCTCACGGTGTACGTTTTTTACTTCATCTTCTCCTGGCATCAGCCAACGACCTCTGTCGAAGAAATAGGGACCGGCCCGATGGCGCTCGTCCTGCGCCGGCTCCTTTGGCCAGCGGTGCTCTATTTGCGGGGAGCGGGATGGGTGCTACTCACGGGGATACGTCCTACATTCATTCTCGGGCACTCCTATACGCACGGTGTTTGGTTCTACTTTCCGGTTGTCTTTACGTTGAAATCGTCTCTCGGATTTCTCGCATTATTGACCTTGTGCCTGGCAGTTGCGGTTACCCGAAGATTCCGCCGCGGAAAAAATGTCGCGGCCATCCCAGAGCAACAGGGAATGCGCTGGCGGGTGTTTTGGGTGAGTTTGCTCGTGTTTACGGCCGCGTGCATGGTGAGCCCGTTGAATATCAGCATTCGGCATTTCTCCGTGCCCGTGGTGTTGCTGATTCTTCTGCTCGCGCCGTTGCCGCGCATGTTCGGCGAACTGCGCGACAGGACCCGTTTCGCCGCCGCAACAGGAACCGCGTTGCTTGCGGCGAGTTGCCTGTTCACGGCCGTACGCGCTTATCCGTACTATTTTCCATACATCAACGCGCTGAGCTTTGGGCGCCCCGCGTTTACGCTGATCAACGACTCGAACGTAGATTGGAATCAGTCGCTGCCCGAAGTGAAGAGGTTGGCGGAGCAGCATGGCCTTGCGACGATCAGGCTAGATGAATATGGGCTTACCGATCCCACCGTGTGGGTACCGCCGGCGCAACTCTGGGATTGTCAGAGGCCCGCACCGGAGGATGGCGGACAGTGGGTCGTGCTCTCGGCGAATATGATTCTGGACGGACACAACTGCGGTTGGCTTTTGCAGTATCCGCGAGAGGCGCTAGCCGGCGGAAGCCTGTATGCGCTGCGACTGCCTGCGCGTATTCCACCGGCCGGAATTGCGGGTGGACCGCCGCTACCTTCGTCGTTTCGTCAGTTGGGCGGCGCGTTTTACGATGTGCGCACCTTCACCAGGCATCTGTTCGAATATCCGGACGACCTGCCGCGGGCCTTGGATTGGATGCAATCCCTATTTGAGAGCTGGAGAAAGACCCATCAACCGCCTGCGGGACCTATCAAGTTTCCTTGGGAACCCTAGCGATCCTCGCGGACTTACAGAGTTGGCAGGCAGCGCGCCTTGGTTGCGCTAGACGACGTCGATGGCGACCATGGTGATGTCGTCATGTTGGGGCGTGGAGGGAGGTTGCCAGTTGTGAATGGCGGAGAGGATTTGATTTAAAAACTCGGCGGGCGGGCGCGACTGATTGTCGCGCACGACTTGTTCGAGCTTGTGATCGCCGAAAGCATCACGGTTGGCATTCTCGGGCTCGCTTACCCCGTCGGTGTAGAGCAACAGGCGGTCACCGGACTGAATGGGCATTTTATGCAGCGGGTAGTCGGCGTCCGGGAATACACCGAGCAATAGGCCGTTGCTTTCGATGCGCTCAAACTGGCCTGCGCGCCAGAGCACGAGCGGAGGATGTCCTGCGGCGGAATAGAGCGCGATGCGATTTTCCGTGTCGAGCCAAAGATAAGCGGCGGAGACCAGCCGCGTGCGAAGTTGCACGCAGAGAATGCGGTTCAATTCGCGCAAGACCTCTTGCGGGTCGTGTGCGCTCGGCAGGACGGATTGCATGGCCACCTTAATCATGGAAGAAACGAGCGCGGCGGGGATTCCGTGCCCGGTGACGTCGGCCACCAGGAAGCCGGTGCGATTTGGATCGACCGGAATGAAATCGTAGAAATCGCCGGCGATGTCGGTCATCGGACGATAAAGGGCGGCGACACGCAGATTTTTCAGTTCGGGATTGTCGGAGGGAAGAATCGAGGCTTGCATCTCACGGGCAATCGAGAGTTCGTTTTCGATGGAAACCAGGCGGCGTTCACTGGTCAGGGCGATTTGCACCGCCACATATCCAAACGAGAAGAGGAGAACCGCCAATCCCAGCGAGCCGGTAATCCGCCACGTCTGGTAGTGAAAAACGAAAGACAGGGTGTAATACAGAGCCTCGATGGCGAAGATCAGCGTCCCGGCAGCGACGACGGCACGATTGGGAAGAATCAGAAGCTTGCGGGAGAGTCCTGGAACCGCGACGACGACGAGCAAGACCACGAGGGCGGCGGCTGCGACCACATTGCTGTAGAGAATCAGCTTGCTGGCCGAGCCGGTCGCACCGAAAAACCCTATTCCTGCGACGGCAATGATCAGACCGATGGCGATCACGACCTGAATGAACAGCTTCATTATTCCGACGCTTAGCTCAAACCACACAAGCGCAATGACTGGAAGAAGTAAGTACGTGAGGGACGTCCGCAGAAAGGGGATGGCGATCTGAATCCAGTGCGGTAGAGCGGCCGCCACACTTGAAGATTCAATCAGCAGCCGGGCGCCGTACAAGGCACTCCAGACTCCCAGCCAAAGAAAGATGCGCACGCCGCTGCGGCGACGGATAGCGGCGAATAGACAACTCGCGAATCCCATGAACACAAAAATGGTTCCGGAGATGATGGCGACCAGTTGTTCGCGGAGTGTTGCCAGCAGTTGATCTTGCAAACGCGCACCTCGGAAGCACCGTCACGATAACAGATTCGATGTACTGCTTGGATGAAGGCCGGCGCAATCGTGGCCGCTGGCGGCGAGATACCGGTATAATGCGACGCCGTAGTTTGGACGAATGAATCTGCTAGTGACTGGGTTGAGGGGAGGCTATGGCGCGATCGCTCATGACGACGATTGGGAGCGGAGTTCTGGTTGGCGTTGCGATTGTGAGCACGCCTGATGCGTTTGTGCGGGCTCAGCAGCCCGCTCCCGCTCCTGTTAAGCGTGTCTCGCGTCAGGAGAAAGCTGCGGCTCTTGCCGCGGACCCGGCAGTCGAGAGGGGGCGCAAACAGTTTGTGGAGTCGTGCGGATTTTGTCATGGAGCGGATGCTACCGGCGCGCGGGGGCCGGATCTGATGCGATCGGCGCTTGTGGCCCATGACGTGAAGGGTGAAGTGATCGGCCCGGTGATTCATCAGGGGCGTCCGGACAAAGGAATGCCCGGCTTTCCGTTCAGTGATGAACAGGTGGCGGATATCGCGGCTTTTCTGCATGCGCGAGCGGCTCAGGGGATGGCTTCGTCGGAAGTTCCGGAAGGATATTCCGTCGACAGGCTTTTGACCGGAAATGCGGAGGCGGGGAAGAGTTATTTCAATGGGGCTGGCGGGTGTAGCGGTTGTCATTCGCCGGCGGGGGATATGACTGCGGCCGTTGCTAAGTATTCGGCGCTCGATCTAGAGACGCACATGCTGTATCCGGAGGGGCACTTTAAGAGTGTGGTAGTAACTCTGCCATCGGGCGAGAAGGTTGAGGGGCCTTTGGAGCATATTGACGATTTCGAGGTTGCGCTGCGCGATTCGTCGGGTTGGTATCGTGCGTTTGCTCGGGAGCGTGTGAAGGTGGAGGTCAAGGATCGGCTGGCGGCGCATCGGGAATTGTTGGAGAAGCTGACGCAGGAGGACATTCACAATTTGTTTGCTTATTTGCAGAGTTTGAAATGACAGCTGCCCATCGAAATGCCAAGAGCTTTCAACAGGGGCTAAAGCCGACTGGGTGGGGACTAGTCAGGTCTGAGCTAAAGCTCCGACCTCCTGAAAATCGAGGAACCAGAATGCCCTGGTATCGCAGCGGGTTGATCAAGGTGGGGTTGGTGATTTGCGTTTTGGGTTTGGGCTCGATGATCGCTGCTGGGCAGGGGCTTGACCCGGCGGCTTTGCTTCGGCCTGCGACGGATACCTGGCCTACTTACAACGGGGACTATTCGGGGCGGCGGTACAGCACGCTTGATCAGATCCATGCTGGAAATGTCGGGTCGCTTACTGTCTCTTGGATTTTTCGGACGCGCGGGGTCGCGATCAAGTCCACGCCACTGGTGGTGAATAATATTTTGTACTTCACGGAGCCCGACAACGTTTGGGCCGTGGATGCAAAGTTCGGGCGGCAGATTTGGCACTACGAACGAAAATCAGAAGGAGGTCATATTGGGCATCGGGGCTTGGCGATGTACAAGAATTGGCTGTACTTCACGACGCCCGACGCGCATTTGATTTGTCTGGACGCCAAGGATGGCACGGTTCACTGGGATATCGTGCTTGCGGATGCGAAGCTTGGGTATTTCGCGACGATGGCGCCGCTGGTCATACGCGATCACGTGATTGCGGGTGTGTCGGGGGATTCCACGGACATTCGAGGAGTTTTGACTTCGGTCGATCCGGAAACGGGGGCGGTGCAATGGCATTGGTATACCGAGCCGGATCCGGGGCAGTCTGGTTCGGAAACGTGGCCTAAGGATGGCGACGCGTTGATGCACGGCGGCGGCATGACTTGGATGACCGGGACTTACGATCCTGCGCTGAATTTGCTTTATTGGGGGACGGGGAATCCAAATCCGGTGCTGGTTGGGGATAGCCGGCCTGGGGACAATTTATATACCTGCTCGATTGTGGCGCTTAATCCGGATACCGGAAAACTTGTGTGGGCGTTTCAACCTTCGCCGCACGATGTGCATGACTGGGACGCGGTGCAGACTCCGATCCTGTTTGACGCGGAGTTTAAGGGCAAGCCGCGGAAACTGTTGGGGCAGGCCAGCCGCAATGGGTTTTTCTTTTTGCTGGATCGAACGAATGGCGAGCACCTGGTGACGTCGGCGTTCATTGACCAGACTTGGGCTTCCGGCGTGGATTCGCGAGGGCGCCCGATTGCGAAGGCTTCGGCGAATCCGAGTCCAGATGGGGCGCTGGTGGAACCTGGATCGGACGGGGCTACCAACTGGATGGCGCCTAGTTTTGATCCGCAGACGAATTTGTTTTATGTGATGGCGCGGCGGATCTTTGCCATTTTTTACAAGATTGCGGAGGGGAAGACGGAAGGCTGGGGTGGGCGGGATCGAAACCTTTGGTCGAACACTACCTTGCGCGCTTTGGATTACAAGACGGGCAAAGTGGTTTGGAACCATGAACTCGGCGAGGGAGAGGGTGTCGCGGGGATTCTGACTACGGCGGGGCATGTGCTGTTCACCGGGGATACTTCGGGGAATATTCTGGCGCTTGATCCGGCGACTGGGAAAATTTTGTGGCACTTGAATGCTGGGGGGAATGTTGTGGCTTCGCCTATGACGTATCAGATTGATGGGAGGCAGTATTTGATCGTGCCGGTGCAGGACGTGCTGTATGCGTTCGGTTTGCCGGAAGGTTTGGTGGGTGCGGGCGGTGTCAAGACTACGCGGTAGATTGAGAGAAAAGCGCCCGCTACGAATTCCATAGAGCGATCAGCAATTGCTGCGTCAGCCCTGGGCAAGTTGGGTCGCAGCAGTGCTGCGACCTTACAAAGGCTCACAGCCAGGAATGGCTGTGCCACTGGCTACCAGCTAAGGTTGCTCGTCGGTGTCTGGCAGGGCTAGGAAGATTAGGATGATGCCGACTACCGTGAACATGCGGAAGGCGGCTTCCTGGCCGTTCCACGTTTTCGATTGCCACATCAGGAACCACTCGGCGCCTATCGTCAGGAAAGCTACTAGCCACATCAACAGGCTGATGGTTAGGGCGATGATTGCTGTGCGCTTGGCTTGATTGAATGCGGCGGCTGTTGCGCGCGCGGCCCGAGCCAGGCGTGCGGCTCCCCACCAGCAGAGAAACATCGTGATCGACTCCCACATGATGGTTGTGATGTAGAAGACGGTGTGCACAGTTGGGGAATTAATTGCGCGCCACATGCCGTGATTGTTGGGGAAGGTGGAGTCCATCATCAGAACGTGGCGGATGAATTGGTAGTTGGAGTCGTAGTCAGAGATGTTGCTGAAAACGATCAGGGAATAGAAGAGAGCTACGGCAAAAACGAGCGCGGTTTTGGCGGCGCGGAGGGTCATGGTTTTTCTCGCGCGGTGAAGGTTTGGAAGTAGGCGATTAGCGCACGGAGAGTGGCGTCGTCGTATTCGGGGAGGCTGGGCATTTGCGCGTCGGGATTTTTTTCTTTGGGATTGTGGACGTAGGCGGCGAAATAACTGGGTGAGGTTGTGGCCCACGCCGCGAGGACCAGCCAGGGGCGGTCGGCTTTTTGTCCGCCTTCGCTGCCCATGTTGTGGCAGTGGATGCATTTTTGTCGGGCGATTCGATAACCGGCTTGGACTTGTTGATCCTGAGCTTGCGGTCCGAGAGGGGCGATCGCGGCGAATACGGCGTTTTCGTCGCGGAATTCCAGGCGCACGACGCCCCAGGGAATTTGCGGTTCATCGGAATGCGAGAGGATTTTGAAACTGGGGGTGAAGCTGGCATGCGAGATCAAATAGTGGCCGATGTCGAGGTTGTGGCCTTCGGAGTCTTTGGGCCACGCGCTGGGCGGTTGACCGCTGATCTTGAGAACAAGAACCGGATGATGCGCGGCGATGTAGGCGCGTGGATAGCTCGCGAGGTATTTATCGTCGCAGATGGCTCGTGTCAGATCGGAGTCAGGCGCCGCCGCGAACCGGCGAACCAGTTCTTCGAGCGAGATTCCGCTCACCTGCGTCGGGCCGGTGAAATTCGCGTCATTCACTACAGTGAAATTTACTTGTGGCAGGGCAAGCAGATCTTCGCGGGTGATGTAACGCGTAGAATTTGACGGCAGGTTTGCCAGGTCACCGCCTAGTTCCAAGTCTAACGGCGACACGCGGTTGGTGTTGAGTTTGGCGGCGGGCGATTGGGCGCGGGATGGCTGGACTACGAAAAGACTTAGAGTCGCGATCAGCAGAATGATGGCGACGGTAGGCTGCGAAAAGCGCTCGCATTGATTTTGCATGGCACATGCTAGCGCACGTCCAAATTGGCGCAAAGCAAAAGTCCGAGGTGGATTGGGTGATTGCGCATACGTGTTTCAAAAGTTTTGCTCCTGGTTTCTTCCTTCTCTCTCAACGTAGAAATTGAAAAAAGCGATTTGTGCGAATCAAAGAATTCGTTTCGATTCCCACCATGTTCAGGATAGCGTGCTGCAATTATTCGACGACAGACCGTGCAAAGCGGCCTGGACAGCATCGAGTGTCAAGACAACAGTGCTTCAATCGGCCTGGCATGGGGATGTGGGTTCCGTGCATTTTCACAATTGGAGGGGTTTTCCTGAATGTGCAAAAGAATCAGCCTTTCCGCTTTCGTCTTCGCTTCATTCCTCCTCATGTTCTTCGCTTCCGCGCCTCTTGTTCGAGCTCAGCAGACTCTCGGCGGCATCACTGGGACAGTGATCGACAGCTCGGGCGGCGTCCTTCCCGACACGAATGTCACCATCGTCAATGATCAGACCACCCTGACGCGCACGCAAAAGACCAACGAAAGCGGCGCCTATGACTTTGTGAACTTGCCAATCGGCACGTACACCCTGACGTTCGGTCATGATGGATTTCAAACGCAAAAGATACCTTCGATTACCGTGCAGGGGGACCGCACGGTAACGGTGAACGCTACGCTGAAGGTGGGCGAAGTTGGCTCCACGGTGACCGTCGAGGCCACGCCGCTGATGAACTCGGTGGATACCACCAACGGCTACATTCTGGAGAAGGACCAGATCGAATCCGTCCCATTGCCGACGGGTAGCTTTACGGGCCTCGCGATTCTTTCTCCCGGAGTCAACGCCGAACTCGCCGCAGGCTCGGGCGTCAACACCGGCCTGGGTAACCAACCTATTTGGGCTAACGGTCAGCGCGATACCAGCAACACGTTCCAGTTGAATGGCGTGGATGCCAGCAACCTCTTTAACGGCAAGAGCACAAGCTCAGTAGCATCGGCGCGCGTCGTGAACAATACCGGACTTGGCGGTGCGGCGAGCCTTTCGAGCACTTCGGCATCACCACTGCAGACGACCGCATCGCCCTATCTGGCCATCGGCCAGGCACTGCCCACGCCGCCCGCGGAGACCATCGAAGAGTTTCGCGTAAATACTTCGATGTATGACGCGCAGCAAGGCGCGACGAGCGGCGCGCACATCGATATGAGCACCGCCTCCGGCACCAACAACTATCATGGCAGCGCCTACGTTCACCGTGGAACTGACGCTCTCAACGCCGCGCCCTTTTTCTACAACGCGGATCCCAACATTCCCGCAAGCGAGAAGGTGCCGGAGCAGCATCGCTACAGCGCCGGCGGCACTTTCGGCGGACCCATCATCAAAAATAAACTCTTCGGCTTCCTCAGCTACCAGCATATCCACAACTCCGACCAGGAGATTGGCAGTTCTCGCAACGCGGTGCCCCCGGGACTCACCGACGATCGCAGTCCGGCGGCGCTGGCGGCGCTCATAAATGGAAATTTTCCCGGTTCCGCCACGGTTCTACCTGTCGTTGGCACGGCTCCCGGCGATATCAATCCAATTGCCTACGGTCTGCTCAATTATAAGCTTCCGAACGGGCAGCTCCTGATGCCCTCCGCCGGCAGCTTCGTTCCCACCATCAACTTCCCTGAGAATACCTTCACGGTAGGGACCGCCTATTTCATCGCCGATCAGGCGGTTTCGAACCTGGACTACGTTGTGAATTCGAAGGATACGCTGGCACTGAAGTATTACTACCAGCACGATCCCAGCCTGGCGCCTTATGCCTATTCCGAGTCTCCAGGTTTCCCGCAACATCTCGACGCCGGGAGCCAGGTGTTTTCGATCACCAACACGCAAACCCTGAAGCCTAATCTGAGCGTGGTCGAGGTTTTTGGATTTATTCGCGAAAAAGTTTACAGCACCATCGGGCAGCCTTTTACGCCGCAGCAGTTGAGCACGTACGTGCAAAACCTGACCGGCTTACCAGCATCCGAAGCGAGCATGAACACCTTCGGCTCCACATTTTTTCCTGGCATCTCGATTGTCGACAACTTCGGTAACGAGGCGCCCTACAACGTAAACTTTGTTACCAACGCCGGCACGAATATCGGCAGTGGCGCTAACTCCCAAAGCGCTTTCACTGGCGCTTTCCAAAACCGTTTCATGCCTTCGGCGAATGCCATTTGGACCACGGGCAAGCACACGTTGACCTTTGGCGGGAGCTTCGCCTATACGCAGCTCAATACGCGTGACAGAAGAACCGACAATGGCGTCATCGCTTTCGCCGATTTTTCGCAGTTTTTGCAGGGTCTGGAAACCTCTTATAGCACCAACGGGTTCGTCACCAGCACCTTCCTCCAGGGAGATGCGAATCGTTACTATCGTTCCAAGGAAACCGGCGCATACCTTCAAGACAAGTTTCAGATTCGCTCTAACATCAGCCTGACGGCAGGATTGCGATTCGACGATCATGGCGGGCTTACCGAGAAGAACGGGCGTCTCTACAATTTCAACCCCGCTGCCTACAACTATGACGCCGCGACGGACACCATTGTCGACAACGGCTTCATCATTGCCGGCAACAACAAGCTGTTTCCCACCAAAGGCGTGAGCGATTCCACACTAACCGGTCGGCAATGGGGGCTTGCACCGCGACTCGGAGTGGCGTGGAGTCCCAAAAAATTCAACAACAAGATTGTGGTTCGCGCGGGCTGGGGCATGTACTACGATCGCGGTGAGCTATTCACCTATCTTTCCCCGGGCGTCGCTGCCGGCGTCATCCCCGGTGGGCCATTCGGCGTCAACCAGTCTCCGCCATTCGTAAGTTCTCAGGTTTGCACGGCCATTGGGGGTTTTTACGAGGGCTTCATTCCGACATGTGATCCCACAATGCCCAATGGCGCATCTTTCAATAATCCCTGGGGAGCAACCCTCGGTCCTCCACCCAGCGGCAATCCCGCCACCATCACCTTGCCGAACGCGGCTGCCATCGAGAGTGGGTCACAATTGTTTGCGTTTGCGGATTACAACCGGGCGAACAAACTCCCCTACACTCTCAATCAGATACTGGACATCCAGTGGCAGCCCCGGAATGATCTCTCCATTGAGATCGGCTACGTTGGAAATTTCGGGCGCCACGAAGTCGTTCCCATCCCGTTCAACCAGGCTCAGATCGCGACGCCCTCCCACCCCATCCACGGACAGAACTATACCTATGGCTACACCGTGGAAGCTCCTCCGGGTTGCAATCCGGCTCTGAATCCAGCGGCGTGCGCGTACACGGCCACCTGCAATCTGAGCACTTCGATGGGCTGCTCTCCCATGGGCCTGCCCGATGGAACGCAGATGATGGCGAACTACGAAGGCGGCAACGTGGACCTTCGCGTTCCCTACATTGGTTATTCTTCGGAGTCCGAGTCTTACACCGCCGCCGGCATCTCGGCTTACAACGCGCTCCAGGCTCACGTCGAGAAACGTCTCAGTCATGGCGTGCAAGTAGGCTTCTCGTATACCTTCTCGCATGCAACCGACGAGCAGAGTGCTTTGGGTCTGTTTTACAACGGCAACAACCCCTTAAACCTTCGCAGCGGGTATGGATTGTCGGACTTCGATCGCAAACACGTCATCAACTTTACATATCTCTTTCAAGTGCCCAATTTCTTTGAAGCCTCAACGTGGAAAGGCAAGTTGGCGAATGGGTGGGCGCTTGAAGGGCTTGCGATCATCCAAAGCGGCCAGCCTTATAGCGTCATCGACTACTCCGGGGCCGTCGGCAGCATCTTCTACGGCACCTCCGACGGCATCACAAATCCGATCGTTCCGCTGGGTTCCTGCACCCCGTCAGGTGCGCTAACAGGTCACAGCGGTGCGACCGATGGTGTCCCGGCCCTCAATGCGTCCTGCTTTACTCTGCCGCAGTTGAGTCCGGGCGATCTGGGCGGCGCCATCGCGCCCGGCGATACCTTTGAAACGAACTTCACCACCGGACAACGCAATATCTTCCGGCAACCCTGGCAGAAGCGCGCGGACGCCTCGGTCGTCAAGCTGACGAAGTTGAACGAACGATTCTTACTGAAGTACAGCTTCGACGTCTTCAACCTGACCAACACGGCCAGCTTCGACGTCCCGGTTGACAACGTTTCCCAAAACCTCTTCTTCAACGATTTCCCGACGTATGGTTCGAGCCTCTATTCTTCCCCGACGCTCAGCGGCCTGGGGGTCGTGAACAAGACCATTGGCGGACCACGGCAGATTCAGATGACTCTGAAGCTCACGTTCTGATTTTTCCACCCCCCCCAACACCGGAAATGGCGGCCGATATGGCCGCCGTTTTCGTTTTCGCGCAGCACAGACACTCGTCAAGCGCGGTCACACCACTGCGAAGCCCGGCCTTCGAGGGCATTTGTAGCGGCCGCTTTCCGAAGCGGGCGCCTTTCGCAGCGTCTTTTCCGGACACCTCGCAGCCGCGCCGGTATACCGCAATCGAACACAAGCGGCGACAACCTTCACAAATTGCGAATTGAATCGGTCAATTCGAACTGGCGGCACACGCCGCGCCCGGATACGGTTAGAATGCACGCGATGTCCGCCGAAATCAGTTCGTTGCAGCAATTGAGCGCTACGCTCCAGTCCGGCGCAATCGCACCTCGCGCTGTAGTGGAACAGGCCCTGGCGCGCGCCAGCAGCAATTCCGGCCACAATGTTTACCTCGCACTCGAGGTGGAACGCGCGCTTCGCGACGCTGACGAGCTGCCAAATCGATTTCCCGGCGCAAACAAGCCTTCACTCTACGGGCTTCCCGTAGCCCTTAAAGATTGCTTCGACTTGGCGGGCTTCATCACCACCGCCGGATCACGCTTCTACGCACGCCGCAACGCGCCTGCAACCGAAGACTCCGCCGTAGCCGCGCGCCTCAAGTCGCAAGGCGCGGTCATTGTCGGCAAGACGCACATGCACCCGCTGGCTTACGGGATCACCGGCGAAAATCCCGACTATGGCGATTGCACGCAACCTCGCCATGCCACGCTCCTGACTGGCGGTTCCTCGAGCGGCGCCGCGGCCAGCGTGCAAGAAGGCTCGGCGGTCGCCGCCATTGGCACAGACACCGGCGGCTCGATCCGCGTACCTGCCGCGCTTTGCGGCCTGGCTGGTTACCGGGCGTCGCTGGAACTTGCTCACGAGCGCAAGCTGTGGCGCGGCGCACTCCATCTCGCACCTTCGTTCGACACGCTCGGCTGGCTATTTCGAGATTTGCGTGATGCTCCGCTCCTCGGCGCGGCGCTATTCGATCTTGCCGTCCCCGCCGCGATGGAAACCAAGATTCGCATCGGCGTAGTGGCGAAGGAATTTTTGAGCGATTGCGACCCTGTTGTCAGCACCGCCTTTACGCTGTGGCAGGAGCATCTCCGCGGACTCGGCGCGGAGCTTATCCCGATCGAGAGCTCCTTCTGGGAAGAAGCCATGGCTTTCTACGCTCCCATCCAGGCCAGCGAAGCAGCAGCAATTCACACCCCCGCGACCCGCGGCGACTTCTCTCCTTTCGAACGCTCCATCGGCGAGCGCTTAGCCTGGGGTGCCTCGATCCAAAACGCCGAAATTGAGCAATACCGCCAACGCCACGCCGCCTTCCGCGAAAAAACCGGTGCCCTTCTCCGCAATCACGATTTCCTGATCGCTCCGTGCGCGCCGGTATCCCGCCTGATTGCCGGAGCCGATCATGGCGATACTCGAAAAGCGATCCTCCGCTACACAACGCCGTTCAGTTTGGCGGGAGTACCGGTGGTGACGCTACCCGCGAAAGATGGGGCTGGCGTTCAACTCGCCGCCGCCCGCGGAGCCGACGCGCGTCTGCTGGCCTACGCTGCAAAACTCGGGCGCTCCGATTAGGTCTGCTAGTGGCTCGCCTCAAACACCCGAAACCGTCGTTCAAGTTCCCACTGCTGCCGGCCCTTCTCGCTGCCCTGAAGAAACGCCGCACAAGCTTCCGAAGGCTTGTCCCGGGCAAATGTCTCCTGCGAACAACCCGCCACGTACCGCTTGAAGATATCCGGATCGCTCCACAGCGAAGTTCCCGGTAAGAAACTATGTTCAAGCCCAGTGCGGACAAGCTGCTTCAGGTCGGCATAGCGCAGTCCGTATGTCTCGACGGCGCGGACGAACTCACGCGTAAGATCGATTCGCGAAACTCCTTCATCATCCGTCGATAACGCCACCGGCACGCCGAATTTCCTGTAAATCGGAAACGGGTGGTCTTTCCCGCTGATCCCCAGAATCACGTCGTTGCTGGTCAGCGCAATCTCCACCATGACGTGCTTTGCCGCCATCTCTTTCAATAACTCGTACGGCCGATCTTCGTACATCACATCCACGCCGTGCCCAATGCGCTCCGCGTGCCCTTGCTCGACGGCCAGCCGGATGTGACAGCAAAGGCCTTCCTCGGGTACCAGGCCGGGCGCAAGTTCCCCGGCGTGCAATGTGATATGCACTTGCGGATATTTCTCGTGCAGGAAACCGACCATGCGCACTTGCAAAGCGTAGTCTGTCATCGACACGTATCCGTCTTCCGGCATAACAAAGTTGATGCCGACAATCCACGGATTGGCCGCAATCGTTTCAAATCCGAGCAGGGTCTGCGCAAAAACCTGCTCCTTTGGAAATCCCCGCAAAATCTGATAGATGAAACGAATCTCCACCCTGCACGCCGGAGCCGCATCCGGCTGCCCGCAGCGCTCTCGCTTGGAACGCGTGGCGTCCGCTTGATCGAAGGCCGCTTTAGCGACGGGAATCTCGTCGCGCAAACCACGCGCCAGCAATGCGTCGCGCATCTGGCCAAAATCATCGTGCCAGCCGATTTCATGCGCGAGCGCCGCGGCATGGCTGAAATCGGGCGTATCCATCAACTCCAGGTATTGCTCGTTCTGAGCAGCGGCGCGCGTAGCCACCTCATCTAGCCACTCGCCCTTGTGACGATGTTCGGTGCCAGCGAATTTGTCGAAGGTGTCAAAGAAATGATCGTGGGCGGTAATCCCCAGAGAGGGCACGTAACCGCGCATCGAGAAGGAATCGACCAGCGCATCGTAAAGGTGTTGATCTTTGTAAGTTTGAGCCGCCGGCACTTTTCCATCTTCGCAACCCGCTGTCGCGGGCGAATTTTCCGAGCCGTGTTGCGGCTTGACGAATGCCAGTGACGCGAGATTGACGCAAAGCCCGTCCTCGGCGCCGGCGCGAATCCACGATTCGGCGTACACCGCACCGCTCAGATGATTGTGCAGATCGGCGCCCTTCGGCATAGCAAACAGGAATGCACGCAGCTCGAGCGGATTCGCGCGCACCAGCTCCAGCGCTCGAGCCGTCCGCTGTTCGGCGGTGAATTGTTGGCGAGAAAGAGCCGCGCCGCCGGTCTGCGCCAATGCCGGCATCGAAACGAAAAGCAAAACAGTCGAAATCCGGCACAATTGGACGACAACATCAGCCAGCCGCGGTGTTTTCATTCCCGATCCTTCCTCGATATTGCAGACACTTCACCACAATTGACGCGAAGCGACAAGACGCACAGCGCCCCAGAACCAAACACGGACGCCTTTGCCGCCAGCCAACGCAAAGAATAGAATGCGGTGACGCATGAAGATGACCTCGCTATCGTTAGTCGTTAGAGCCGCCGGCAG
>Ga0210401_10002907_pt1 | contig 18602 bp, 11 predicted proteins | sample IncBWH32MmetaG_FD_150866 | JGI IMG/M metagenome (GOLD analysis project Ga0210401, IMG submission 150866) | Forest soil microbial communities from Barre Woods Harvard Forest LTER site, Petersham, Massachusetts, United States - Inc-BW-H-32-M | ecosystem: Environmental > Terrestrial > Soil >... | reverse complement strand
TGCTTCCCAGAGTCCCGGACTACACGCACAATCTTGTCCATAATCCGCTCAGCTGCGTCTCGCGCTGGAAGATTGTGGACAACCTTCGTCGCAGCTTGACCGATTTTGGCTTCTTTCTGTTGCTTATCTGCGGTTGGATTGTGTTCCCCGGCAACGCGCTTTATTACACATTGGCGGCTTTGCTTGCAATTTCTTTGCCTGTCTACGTCCAGTTTGGCATTTCGCTTGTGAGGGCGATGCGTTTCCCTCACTTCGTCGCCTCTTGCAGGAACCTTTTCTCGGAATTCTCAAAGGCCTTAGCCGCACTCGTATTCCGGCTCGCGCTCCTCTTCCACCAAAGCCTAGTGACGGTGGATGCAATTGTCCGCGCGGTGGTGCGGATGACTGTGACGCGCAGACGGCTCCTGCAGTGGGAGACTTCGGCGGAAGCGGATTCAGCTACGGCGAAGAAGACACCTGTCGAAACATATCTGGCTTTGACTCCCTGGCTTTGTTTCGCGATTGATCTTTTGGTGGTCGTCCTTCGCCCTTCTTCGTTCTTTGTGGCTCTCCCATTTCTGGCGCTATGGAGCTCCTCGAAAACGCTTTGTGACTGGTTAAACCTGCCCTCTTCTGTGAGCCGCCACAAACTGAATGAAAAAGGCCGCACCATGCTGCGCGGCGTCACGCTGCAAACGTGGCGCTTTTTTCGCCAGTTTAGCAACGCGGGAGAGAACTGGTTGATTCCCGACGTTGTCCACGAAAACGAAGAATTGGTGGCACATCGCATATCCCCCACCAATCTTGGTTTGTTGTTGAACTCCCGGCTTGCTGCCTTAGACCTCGGTTGGTCTACTTTGACCGAATTTGCCACCGACATCGAGAGGACCTGCGACACGATCGAGCGCATGCCCAAATTCAATGGAACATTTTATAATTGGTACGATACACTAACTCTCCAACCTCTCCCTCCGTTTTTCCTGTCGACAGTGGATAACGGCAATCTGGTTTGTTGCCTGTGGACCCTGAAACAATCTTGCCTGGAAGCAACCGGCACGCCGCTGTTTCACAAAGCCCTTTTGCAGGGTGTCGCCGACCATCTGGAGATGATCCAGAACTTGGTGCCCCGGGACATCGAGCATCATGACGTGATCTGGGTGATCGAGAGGTTGAAGTTCAGAATCAAATCGAACATTGGTTCAGTTAACTGGCCAAGCCAACTTCCGAATATTGCCACTGATGTCGTGAAGCTTGAAACCTTTCTCTCGCGAACGGAGCTTGGCGGCGAAATCGATTGGTGGGTTCGCGAAATGTCTACAAGAATTGTCGCCCTGGAGAAAATGTTGTACGACTTTGCTCCCTGGCTATCTCCCGCATTCGCGCCGTATTGCCCTCAGATTGCCGCGCAAAAGAAGTTCAGTGCCGAACGCCTTACCTTGGAATCGTTGCCACGGATTAGCAACGCGATTGACAGGCAGGTCCGGGAAACTCTTGTGCATGCGGACATCGACCCAGAGACGCGCTCTGCCATGACACTCTTGCTTGCTTCGCTTTCCAGGTCTACCACTGCGGCGCAGACCACTGCGGCTAAGCTGCGCGATCTCGCGGCCACGGCCGACGCCCTTGCGAACGAAATCGATTTTGCATTTCTCTACGACCCAACCAAGAAACAGCTTTCCATCGGTTACGATACCGGACAGGAATCCCTTCATGAGAGCCATTACGACCTCCTGGCTTCGGAAGCCCGGGCGGCGGTGTTCGTGGCCATCGCTAAGGGTGACCTTCCAGAGCTGAGCTGGTTTTATCTGGGAAGACCTCGGCGGACCCATAGGAAGGCCGGAGTGCTGCTTTCCTGGAGCGGGACGATGTTTGAGTATCTACTACCCTCGCTTTGGATGAACAGCTATCCGAATACGCTGCTGCATGAGAGCTCCGAGACTGCCGTCCGGGCGCAACAGGACTTTGCCAGGGCGAATTCGATTCCCTGGGGGATCTCCGAGGCTTCCTGCTGCGAACGGAATCAGGACAATCACTACCGTTATCATGCCTTCGGACTGCGCAGCCTAGCTTTAAGCCGCGCCGATGGCGATGATCTAGTGATTTCTCCGTACTCCAGTTTCCTCTCCTTGTTGATGGACGCACCTGCTGCCGAAAGGAATATTTCTGAAATGAAGCGAAGGGGATGGACTGGAACCTACGGTTTCTACGATGCATGCGACTTCACGGCTACTCGAATGACCAGCGGCAAATCATGCGAGCTCGTGCGTTGCTGGATGGCTCATCACCAAGGCATGAGTCTGGTCGCCGCGGCGACTGTTCTCAGTGATATGTCCATGCAGAGAAGATTTCACGCGGAGCCCAGGGTGGCCGCCACCGAAAGACTTCTCCAGGAAAAGATTCCCCGAACCCTAGTATTGGAATTGGAGTTGGCGAGAAGCGAGGCGGAAGTTCCAGTGATTCCCCCCGACGAACTCGACACAGCAAGAGCTGCTTCCCATGAACTGTACAGGCCTACCCACGTGGCTGTCCGGTTTCGGGCTTGATTGTCGTACTATCAGGCTTGAATCCGGCGCGGGCCATGCCGCGCCGCGCTTCCGGGTTCTTCATGAACGTATTCCAAACGAAAGATGTGCGAGCGTTTTCTGTCATCACCATCGTGATTCCTACGTCAATTCCTACGACGTCGGCATCGTACCATTCGGTCAGTGGGTTGAACGCGTCCACGAACCCGTACTGGGTCCAAACTTTTGCCCCGTAACGATCCTTGATGTTTCGCTGCACGCGCATCGTGGCTTCCGGCAGGAAAGGTAGAGACCCACCCGTTGCGCATGGAACAACCGTTCCGTCAATGGGTCCCATCTCGGGCGGGCCGCCCCAAGCTACATAGCCGTCCTTTGAATCTGAAGCGGTGATGCCCCAGAGATCATCGCTGTAGTCTGGAAACTGTTTTGATAGGTCCAGACAGAACCGTCGGTGGACCTCGGTTGCAAGCGTCGAATTATGAAAATAGTTCGCGTAACGGTCGCGCTTTCCCCGGAAATCAAACCACGCCTGGGAATATTGGTGGACAAAAAGAGGAGCAAAAGACCCTATATATCGAATTCCGTCATATTCAAATAGGATTCTTTTCCACGCGTCCCAGGCCTCCGGAGGTAACGGATACTTCGAGGACCCGAGTCCGAGAAGGTACATCATCATCATCTCGCTGTAGTCGCCCCAGCGAAACTGCAGAAAACCCCCTTCAGGCGTCCATCCGTGCGGCAGTATCGGAGTGTCTTCGGAGAGCCACTTCCAATCCACCCGGTTGAAGATTTCGAGCGCCAATTCACTGATCTCGGAATTCTGGAAATGTTGCCTGCACGTGAGTACTCCGCAAAGGAGAATGGCTGTGTCGATGGAAGAAACTTCGGAATCCCAAATCCTTTCGCCGGTATTTATGTTGGCAAAGTGATAGAAGAACCCCCGATGGTTGGGCAATTTCTTCCAAAGGAAACGCAACGTGTTGAGAGCGCGATTTTCCGCAGCAGCACGCAACACATATCCGCGCTTCTCACCGATGCAGAGAGCTGTCAGCCCGAAGCCCGTTGCCGCAATACTTCCTACTTCGCTCGCGACCGGGTTCCGGGCGTCGCAGCGGTCCATAACCATGCCCGTATCCGGATGGGCCTGTGCCCAAAAATATTTGAAACTAGCCGCCTCAATCTGATCCTGCAAGTCTTCATCACTCTTCGAGAATGGCGACCCGCCCGCAGAAGGCAAAGGGGGAGGGGCGCCCCGTTGACTCCCCGTTGCCAATTCAGACAGACCGGGTAAGCCGAGGGCGGGTATAACCAGGCCAGCGCGGGCAATTTGCCTTAGCCATGCACGGCGGGACTTTTTGCCCAGGCCAATGTGTCTCTCGTCCATGGATCTTGATTATAGCTGCTCTCCGAAGAGAGAGAAGTCCGAGTCGCACGGACCGCACTGCGAGAGTTTTGAGATCGTCCTTTTCAGTTGCCCGCGACACGATAGGGAAGCGGGCCTGCCTTGATTCGAAGCGTGAAGAGAGGTAGTTTGGGAGACAAATATGACAGGCAAGCGCAAAGTTGCTTTCTGGGCTCTCGGCATCTTCTTCTTAAGTGGAGTCTTAGTTGCCGCGGGCCTCGTGGTTCGCCTTAACCGGAGACATCGACTACCGATCACATTAAAGGGTGCGGTCATTAAGCAGGACTCCGACACGCAAAAGCAATCGCCGATTGCAAATGTTGAAGTAGTTTCCGTCGATGGATTGGCCACGCAAAATGCCGAGTCGGATTTTTCGGGTGGCTTCAACCTTACCATTCGCCCCGGCGTGAAAATGGGACAGCGCATTCGCCTTGCCTTCCGGCATCCTGATTTCCAGCCTCTCGACCTGGATGGACCTCTCTCCTCAGAATTATATGTCGTCACCATGATCCCACTTCATGGGGAGGTAGAAGCGAAACTCAATGAATCCGAAATTGAGGTAGCGAATGTTAAGGTGAGATATTCCATCGTCACGATGACTACAGAAAACATTGGCTATGAGGTGAAAACGTTTCAAGTTGTAAATTCTGGAAACGTTCCTTGCTATGACAAAATTCCTTGTTCACCTGACGGTAAATGGAAAGCGGAGGTCGGCTCTGCAGCCCTCGATGCCGGGCAACGACATTTCTTCCGGGATGCGAGAGTCAGTTGCATTGCCGGTCCTTGTCCGTTTACCCGGATTGACAAAGATGCTTTTTCCAAAGGCGGCCGTAGGATCGGCGTTTCCGTGCGCAACTGGTCCGACACGACCACCTTTTTGCTGCAGGCCGAGGTATATGGATCTCAGCTAGAAAATATTGTTCGCCGGGCCTATCCCGTCATTTTCGGACGATCAATGAATTTTGCCCTGCCTTCAACCGCCGAAGGCCCAAGCATCGAAGCGAACATCAATGGCACTCCCATTGTGTTCCCCTTAGGGCCAACCCCTAAACTGAGTTGGGCCAATTGCCAGGTCCGCGTCGAAAAGAATCAAGCAAAAGTTTATCGATGTGAGCTCAAGGCGGGTTATGAATTCCAGTGACAGGCCGAGGCACCCGACCTTCTTGCCACATGTGACGCGTAGAGGCTCAGCACGGCAGCTATCGTGAGGTATGCTAATTGACCTCCCTTGTGCTACTACCGTGCGGAAATTTCCGGGACGCCGTCCCGGGCCAGCCATTTATCTCGCCGCCGATGTCCAGAAGGGCACGCGAACTGGTGGGGACTGACCAGGCACCGTTTAGGTCACAGGTCGTCATGGCTGGACAGGAAGTGCCCGGCCGAGGTCTATCAACCGTCCACTCGCCTCTATCAGGGATTACCCGATATGACATCCCTTTCACGACAAGACCTCGTCGTCACTCATTGCGGCCGCCTCTGTCTCGGCCACAAAAAGATCGACTTCGGCACCGGGCCGTTGCTTTTCCACGACGGAAGCGACGGTTGGTGCGGGTTCTGGCTTGTTCTCCAGTGCTGCCGCACATAGCGCCAGCCAGCCACAGAGAACCAGTAGACCTGCAATTGTTTTGTTCGGCATTCGACTCTCCTTCTCTTTTCCGCGCGGCAAATCGGGCCAAGCGCATTCCGGGCATTTCTATCCCAAGCGAGGCGGGATAGAGGCACTCATGTATTAAAATTCTGATATGGCCCCTCATTGAGACGGCAAGTGCGAACGAATTCTCAACAACTTAGGAGCATCTGTCGCTGTCGCTTTCTTCCTTGTCCGAATCTGACCGGCGGGGCGATGGTCCAAGCAACGTACCCAAATACCCCCCTTTGTGAGTCTAATAAAACGACATATAGTCAATACTCAATAGAAGCCGAGTTTGGGCCGTTGTCTCAACGGTCGCGGCCTAAGGTCATCATCTCTTTCTATGTGGATTGTACGTTTAGCGCTCGCCAGGCCATACACCTTCATTGTCATGGCCCTTGTCATCGTGCTCCTGACGCCGGTAGTGCTGCTGCGCACGCCGACGGACATTTTCCCGGACATCAACATCCCGGTGATCAGCCTGGTTTGGACGTATAACGGCCTGCAACCGCAGGAAATGGAGCAGCGCATCACGTCCAGCGTGGAGCGTGGCATTACCACGCTGGTGAACGACGTCGAGCACATTGAATCGCAATCGCTCAACGGCATCGCGATCATCAAGGTATTCTTCCAGCCCGGTGCTAACATTCAGACCGCGCTGGCACAGACCGCAGCCATCTCGCAAACCTTCTTGCGCTTCCTTCCTCCCGGCACGACGCCTCCCCTGGTGATCATCTATTCCGCGTCCACAGTTCCGGTGCTGCAGATCGGCCTGACCAGCGACCGCATGAGCGAGCAGCAGATCTTCGATTTCGGGAACAATTTTATCCGCGTTCAGCTTGCCACCGTTCAGGGCGCGGCGACTCCGTTTCCGTATGGCGGCAAGCAGCGCTTGATTTCCGTGGACATTGATTCCGCGGCGCTGCAATCGAAGGGGCTTTCTCCCGTCGACGTGGTCAATGCGGTCAACGCGCAGAACCTGATTTTGCCCACCGGCACGGCCAAACTCGGCACCCTCGAATACAACGTGGAAATGAATGGCTCCCCCCGTTCCGTCGCTGAGTTGAACGATCTGCCGGTCAAGACCGTGAACGGTTCCACCATCTACATGCGAGAGGTGGCGCACGTGCGCGACGGCTTCTCGCCGCAGACTAACGTGGTGGTGGCGAACGGGCAGCGCGGCGTGCTGATGAGCATCTACAAAACCGGGAATGCCTCGACGCTGACGATTGTCGATCGCGTGAAGCAGATGCTCAGCGACTATCGCTCCAGTCTTCCGGAGGGCCTCAACCTCACCACGTTCTTCGATCAATCGCTGTTCGTGCGCGCCGCCATTCAAGGCGTCCTGCGCGAGGCTCTGATCGCGGCGTGCCTCACCGCCATCATGATTCTTCTGTTCCTCGGCAACTGGAAGAGCACGCTGATTATCGCCATCTCCATCCCTCTCTCGATTCTGGTGAGCATTCTTTGCCTCAGCGCGCTCGGCGAAACCATCAACATCATGACGCTGGGCGGACTGGCGCTCGCCGTCGGAATCCTGGTAGACGACGCCACGGTCGAAATTGAGAACATCAACCGCAACCTGGCCATGGGCAAGGAAACGATTCAGGCCATCCTAGATGGCGCGCAGCAAATTGCCGTCCCCGCGTTTGTCTCCACGCTGTGCATCTGTATTGTGTTCATTCCCATGTTCTTCCTGTCCGGCGTGGCGAAATTCCTGTTCGTTCCCCTGGCCGAGGCGGTGATATTCGCGATGCTGGCTTCGTACATGTGGTCGCGGACGATCGTGCCCACCATGGCGATGTACCTGCTGAGCGCGGAAGACGAATATCACGCCGACCAGCATCAGAGCGAAAAGATGGGCGTCTTCCGGCGTTACCAGCAGGGATTCGAGCACGCCTTTGAGCGGTTCCGTGGGGGTTATCGGCAGGCGCTCGCAACGGCTCTGCATCATTCCGCGCTTTTTGCTGTACTCTTCCTGTGCTTCTGCGTGTTGTCGACGGGCCTCGTGTTCTTCTTGGGCCGGGACTTTTTCCCCAGCGTCGATGCCGGCCAGATTCGTCTGCACTTTCGCGCGCGAACTGGGCTTCGCATTGAGGAGTCTGCGAAGCTCGCCGATCAGATCAATGGAGAAATTCGCCGCACCATCCCGGAAAAGGAACTGGTCACGGTTCTGGACAATATTGGCTTGCCCTATTCGGGCATCAATCTTACGTATAGCAACGCCGGAACGATCGGCACTTCCGATGGAGAGATCCTGGTGCAATTGAAGCCGGAACGCGGGAAGCCGACGCGCGACTACATCAATGATCTTCGCAAGCGGCTGCCCGGAGAATTTCCTGGCGTACAGTTTTTCTTTCAGCCGGCTGATATCGTCACACAGATCCTTAACTTCGGCACACCCGCTCCGATCGATGTGCAGATTACCGGCATGAATCAGCCGGGAAACTACGCGGCCGCCGTCCAGCTCGCAAATGAAATCCGGCACATCCCCGGCGCTGTCGACGTCCACGTGCAGCAGGCATTCGATGGTCCCACTTTGTACATGGACATTGACCGCACCCGCGCTCAGTACGTTGGCTTGCAAACCCGCGATATCGCCCAGAATCTTCTCGTTTCGCTGTCTTCCAGTTTCCAAACCGCTCCCAGTTTCTGGTTGGACCCCAGGAACGGGGTCAGCTATAACGTGGCGGTGCAGACCCCACAATATAGGGTCGACAATCTCCAGGCCCTCGACAATACCCCGGTCACCGGTACGCAACCCGGTGTAACTCCGCAAATTCTTGGCAATCTGGTGTCTACTTCTACGGTGGCCCGGCCGGCTTCGATCTCGCACTACAACGTGCAACCCATGATCAACATCTACGCTTCCGTCGACGGGCAGGACCTTGGTTCCGTGTCGAATGAAGTCATCCGGCTTGCGGCGCAAACCGAAAAAGCACTTCCGCGCGGCAGCCATCTGGTGATTCGTGGGCAGGTCCAGACCATGAAGAGTTCGTTTCTGGGACTTGGCGTCGGGTTGGTTGGCGCCATCGTTCTCGCTTATCTGCTGATCGTGGTGAACTTCCAGTCGTGGCTTGATCCGTTCATCATCATCACCGCGCTTCCGGGAGCGTTGGCTGGCATCTGCTGGATGCTTCTCATCACGCACACGACGTTGAGCGTTCCTTCGCTAACTGGCGCCATCATGTGCATGGGCGTCGCAACGGCGAACAGTATTTTGATGGTTTCGTTCGCGCGAGAGCAGATGAGCGAGGGCAAGAATCCTGTCGACGCCGCGCTGGAAGCGGGTTTCGTGCGCATTCGTCCAGTGATCATGACGGCGCTGGCCATGATCATCGGCATGGTCCCGATGGCGATTGGATTGGGAGAAGGTGGCGAGCAGAACGCGCCGCTCGGTCGCGCGGTGATTGGCGGACTTCTCTTCGCCACCATCGCAACACTTTTCTTCGTGCCCTGCGTGTTCTCCATCATTCACGGATATCTCGCGCGGCGGCGGTATCGCAACGCTTCAGTACAAAGGGCAACGTCATGAGCACGATTTTGCCAGCGCGATTGAGGCTGCCCGATTCTTGCCCAAATGGCAAGAATCGGTGCCATACTGAAGTTCGCGCTGCTTTTCCGCCCCGGGAAGTTCCTTCGGTTCGGGTCTGCTCGATTTCCGCGGGAAATTTCTTCCCACTTTTTTGGAGCATGCCACTATGACTGCCGTTCCAACTCATACTGAACCGGGGTCCGCTGACTCTTCGCAAAAGAAGAGTCCTATCTTTCCGGTTTTTTTCATCGCCATCGCGGCGCTGGTGATTGTCGGCGGCTTTCTGATGTTCCAGCGGCGCGCGCAATACCAGACTCTGGCCAAGGAAACGGAAATTTCCACGGTCCCTACCGTTGCAGTGATTCGGCCCACCACCGAGCCGGGCGATGAAAGTCTCGTGCTGCCTGGAACGCTTCAAGCGTACGTGGAGTCTCCGATTTACGCGCGGACCAACGGCTATCTGAAAAAGTGGTATTTCGATATCGGGTCGCGCGTGAACAAAGGCGCCTTGCTAGCCGAAATTGACGCTCCGGAACTCGACCAGCAACTTTCGCAATCCAAGGCTGATCTAGGAACGGCACAAGCCAACGAAAATCTTTCGCAGATCACCGCTACACGTTACATCGATCTGCTTAAAACCGATGGCGTCTCGCGCCAGGAAGTCGACAATGCCACCGGCGACCTGGCCGCCAAGCGCGCCACCGTGCAATCTTCTGCGGCGAATGTTCGCCGCCTGGAGGAACTCGAGTCCTTCAAGCGCGTGTTTGCTCCTTTCAGCGGGGTCATCACGCGGCGCAACGTGGATATCGGCACGCTGATCAACGCCGGCAATGGCGGCACTTCTCAGCAGCTCTTCTATCTGGCGCAGACCGATCCCATTCGCGTTTTCGTCAATGTTCCTGAAACCTATTCTTCTCACATTCGCCCCGGCCTGGGCGCCTACCTGGAACTCACGCAGTACCCGGGCCGGAAATTTCAGGGCAAAGTCGTTCGTACCGCCGAGGCCATTGATCCGGCTGCCCGCACGCTCCTGACCGAGGTGGATGTACCGAACAAATCGGGTGAACTGCTGCCCGGCGGGTACGCGCAAGTTGTTCTTCAAGTGAGGACGCCTGGCGAGCGTGTGCTGGTTCCCGTGAACTCGTTGCTGTTCCGTTCCGAAGGACTGCGCGCCGTTGTGATTGGCTCCGATGATCGCGCGCATCTCCAACCGCTGATCATTGGCCGCGACTTCGGCACCACGCTGGAAGTGGTCAGCGGCCTGAAACCCGATCAGTGGATCGTGCTGAATCCTCCCGACTCGCTGGAAGATGGCCAGCAGGTGCATGTGAAGCAGGTGGCAAATCCCACCGCGCCGCCGCCCGCAAACGCGCCCGCCAATAGCCCTCAGAAGGCCGCCAGCTCAGCTTCTCCGTCGGAGAAAAAGCCCTGATGAGTTTTCTTTCGGAAGGCCGGGGTCGTTTCGTCCTGCGGCTTGCTGCGCTAATGGCGCCCTGCGCGCTGGCAGGCTGCACAGTCGGCCCGAACTACAAGCGCCCCTCCGCTCCGGTGCCGGCGCAGTGGCAAGTAACCGAACCCTTCCGCGAAGCTGCGCCCAAGGACGCTATTCCCAAAACTTCGTGGTGGACCGTTTTTCACGACGACGAACTCAATTCTCTCGAGGACGAACTGCTCGCCGCGAATCAAACGCTTAAAGTTTCCATCGCGCACTACGATCAGGCTCGCGCCTCCGCGGCGGTGCAGAACGCCACGCTGTTCCCGACCGCGGAAGTTAGTCCAACCATCGGCGCGCAACGCTACTCGGGCACACGACCGACAGGCACCAACATTCCTCTAAGGGCCGCGGTTACGCAGAACAATTACGCGCTGCCCTTCAGCATTAGCTACGAGGTGGATCTCTTCGGTAAGCGTCGGCGCACGATTGAAGCGGCGCAGGCTTCCTTCCAGGCTTCTGCCGCGGACCTGGAAAATGTTCGGCTGATTCTGACCGCGGAACTTGCCGCGGACTATTTTACGCTGCGGCAAATCGATACGCAGCTTGCGTTGTATGCGCGCACGGTCGACACACTGCAAAAAGGTCTGGACCTGGTAAATTCCCGCCACAATGGTGGCGTTGCCTCTGGCCTCGACGTGGCTCAGGAGGAAACTCTTCTCAACACCACGCAGACTCAGGCAATCCTCCTGCAGCAGCAGCGCAAACAATTTGAGGATGCTGTCGCCGTGCTGATCGGCAAGCCCGCTCCCGATTTCCATCTTCCCACGCGCACACTTTCTGCCGAGCCGCCCAACATCGATACTTCTCTTCCTTCCGATCTTCTCGAGCGCCGCCCAGACATTGCGGAGTCGGAGCGCCAGATGGCCGTCACCAACGCGCAAATCGGAATCGCCAAAGCTGCTTATTATCCTTCGCTGGTTCTGTTCGGGCAGGGTGGTTGGAATTCCGCGAACATCTCCGAATTGTTCAATGCGGAGTCGGCGGCATGGGCTGTCGGCGCGAATGTCGCGCAAACCATTTTCACTGGTGGCGCGCGCCGGGCCCAGGTGCAATTCTCGCAGGCTGGCTACGACGCCACGGTCGCCAGTTATCGGGACACCGTGCTGAATTCGTTTCGCGAAGTTCAGGACAATGTTTCCGGATTGCAAATCCTGCAAACGGCGCGTAAATCGCAAGCCGAAGCAGTGGCCTCTTCCCGCCGCCAGCTGGACATTGCGAACTCGCGCTACGTCGGCGGGCTGGTGAGTTATCTCGACGTGGTCAGCGCGCAGCAGAATTTGCTCATTAACGAGCAGGAAGCCGCAGTGATTCAGGGGCAACGGCTCATTGCTTCGGTGCTTCTTGTGAAGGCTCTCGGAGGCGGTTGGGACGCCACGAGCCTGGCTGCCGTGCAGGTCAAGCCCAAACTCAGCGACATCGTCGCGCCCTGATTGCAGTCATTTGTCTCTGGACCTTTCTATTCCGTTTCGGCTCTTTCCGGTTATTTTTGCATGTACGAAGATTTTCGTTGACACTACGAACGTCTTCGTAGTAGCCTCTGGCCATGCTCACTCATCCAACGCAGAAACCCACGACCTCCGAACTGGAAATCCTCCAGATCCTCTGGGATCGCGGGCCTTCGACCGTGCGCGACGTTCATCAGGCTCTGAATGAAAAGAGACCTCTCGGCTACACCACCGTCCTAAAGCTCATGCAGATCATGACCGCCAAGGGTACCGTCCGCCGCAACGAAGAACAGCGCGCCCATGTCTACCAAGCAGTGCAGCCCGCGGAAAAAACCAAGCGCCAGCTGGCCCTCGATGTCCTGCAGCGCGTCTTTGACGGTTCGGCCAGCGAGCTGATGATGCATGCCCTCGCCGGCCACAAGGGCTCCAAGGCAGAAGTGGAAGAGTTGCGCCGCTTGCTGAACGAATACGAAAGGAAGCTCCGATGAATCTCCTTGCGCATTTGCTTTCGCCCGAAACCATGCGGATCGTCGCGCTTACGCTTCTGCACTTCCTGTGGCAAGGCACAGCCCTGGCTGCCGTGGCCTACGTCAGCCTGTCGCTGGTACGAGACTCCTCGACGCGCTACGCCTTTCTAGTCGGCCTGCTCGTGTTGATGCTTGCCGCACCCGTCGCTACTTTTCTGATCCTGAATTCACAAGCTACTGCTACCGTTTCGACGAGCTCCGGCGTGCTGAACTCTGGCTTAGCTTCGGAGACTTCGACCCATGCCGTCGCAGCCCAACATCAATTCACGGCTTCGTCCAGAACCGTTCCTGATTATTTCTTTCTGCTCGTTGAATTGTGGTTCGTGGGTGTGGTGCTGTTCAGCCTTCGCTCCGCCGGCGGTTTTTTTCTTGTGGTGCGGCTGCGCCGGAAGGAATCGACGCCAGTTTCGCAGGATCTTTTGAATCTTTGCCAGGCGCTGCAAGAAAAAATGGGCATCGCACGGATCGTGCGTTACTGCGAATCGTTGCAACTGAGTGCCCCGGTTGTAGTCGGCTGGATTCGCCCGGTGGTACTGCTTCCGGTAAGCGCGCTGACAGGTCTCGACGAAACGCAATTGCAGGCCGTGATTGCCCACGAACTGGCGCACATTCAGCGGCTGGATGCATTCGTCAACCTGTTCCAGATTGCCGTGGAATCGCTGCTGTTCTACCACCCGGCGGTCTGGTGGCTTGGCAAACGCATCCGCGAAGAGCGCGAGAATTGCTGTGACGATGCGGCCGTTGCCGTCTGCGGAAGTCCGATTACGTACGCGCATGCTCTGGCGCGTATGGCCGAATCGCGTGTCGCACCACAATTGGTGATGGCCGCCAATCGCGGACCTTTGGCCGCTCGTGTGGCTCGCCTTCTAGGAATCGCTAGTTCCAGCGGTGCGCAGCGCGGTGCGAATCTGTCCGTTGGCGTGCTTTGCCTCTCCGCGGCACTTCTTGCGGGTAGCGCCTTGATCGGTGCAGCGCACATCGTGCATGCGCAAACGCCGCCGCGTCCCGAAGCTCCGGTGGCTCCCGCCGCTGCTGCGCCAGCTGTGGCAACGGTCACTGCGCCGCTCGCGCCGGTGTCTGCTGTAGCGGTGAATGTTCCGGTTAGCGTTCACTTTCCTGGAACGCTTGCTCCTGCGGTTCGAACCCCGACGCCTGCGGCTGCCCCGATTCCGGCGGTGACACCAACTCCTCCGGTGGCACCCAGTCTCTTGTTGCGGGTCACTCCGTATCTGGCACTCGCGCCGCAGGCAACGCCACAACCGTCAGCACAGAGTTACATCGACGGGATGAAGTCCGCCGGGCTTGGCGATCTCAGCGTCGATCAACTAATTGCGCTGAAGATTCAGGGCGTTACTCCCGAATACGTGAAGCAGATGCACGACATTGGCCTGCATCCTGATGCCGACGAATTGATTGGCATGAAAGTCCAGGGAATTACTCCGGATTACGTTCGCGAAATGCGCAGCGCCACCGGGCAGCCTCTCGACGTCGACAGCCTCATCGCTCTCAAGGTTCAGGGCGTCACTCCTGAATACCTCAAGCAAATGCACGACATGGGTATCAAGAGTGATTCCGACGAAATCATTGGCATGAAAGTCCAGGGCATTAGTCCCGAATACGTCCGCGAAATGCGCGCCGCGACTGGCGAGTCTCTCGACGGCGATGCTCTGATCGGCCTGAAGGTCCAGGGCGTCACTCCCGAATACATCAAGCAGCTCCACGACTTGGGCATCAAGAGCGACGCTGACGAAATCATCGGCATGAAGGTTCAAGGCGTTACGCCGGATTACGTGCAAGGGTTCAACGCGATGGGCTTTCATCCCTCCGCCGATGAACTGATTGGCCTGAAAGTTCAGGGCGTGGACGCTGCCTATCTGAAGGAGCTGCAGTCCGCCGGCTTCAAGGTGGATATCGACGGAGCGATCGGCGCAAAAGTACAGGGCGTGACGCTGGAATTCATTCAGAAGGTGCATCGCCACGGGTTCAAGGACTTGACGTTGGAACAACTGATTGCGCTGAAACGCTCCGGCGTTTTAGACGCCGAGAAGTAAGCTGGGAAGGAGACGCCATGAATCGCAGGGAAGGTTTGCTCGCTTATTTCCTGGTAGCTGCCGCTTTGATCGGAGCTTTGATGTCGCGTGCTGCCGACACCCGCAAGGGCGATTGGACACTGCACAGCTCCGATGAGCCGGGCAAGGTGGAATTCGCGCTGATCCACAATCAACACGGCAACTCGTCGCATCATTCTTCGAGCTGGCCGCTGGCGGCTTTTGTTGGGCTGGACGTTTCGAAGTCCGGCAAACAGGAAGTTAAATTCCACATCACGCGTGACGCCGGACGCTTCGATTGTGAAGGTTTCCTGGACAACGGCGATGGCGCTGGCGTCTTTCAATTCTTCGCCGACGCCAAGTATGCGAGCGAAATGAAAACGCTCGGCTTCACCGGCATCGACGACGACAAGCAATACACCATGGCGATCATGGACGTAAGCCTGAGCTTTGCGAGGGAAATGAAGGACCAGCATCTGCGAGGGCTCGATACCGACAAGCTGATCGAGTTCCGCATTTTCAATGTCGACTCCAAGTTCATTCAGGAGCTGCGTTCCGCGGGCCTGGGCGCCACCGATTGCGACAAGCTGGTTGCGTTCCGCATTCACGGCGTCACGCCGGAAATGGTGCGCTTCCTGCATCAAGATGGCTACCAGCCCGATGAAGATACGCTGATCGCCATGCGCATTCACGGCGCTACGCCCGAATGGATTCAGCAACTACAGAAGGAAGGCTACGACCACGTGGACCTGCAGAAATTGATCGCTTTCCGCATTCATGGCGTATCGCCGGAGTTTATTGAGAAACTGCAGAACCTAGGCTACAAGCACCCGGATCCCGATCAACTCGTGGCCATGCGCATCCACGGCGTTACCCCCGAATACATCACCGGACTAAAATCGCACGGCATGCAGAATCTGACCATCGACCAGCTCGTCAGCCTGCGCATCCAGGGCATCAATTAACGACTTCCACCCATTACTTCAGGAGAGGCGATGCGATCTTTAGTTCTTGGGCGTCGCTGCTGGAGGTGGCGTCGGCCTGGTCAGCAGGTCGACGTATTCTTTGTAGAACTTCGATTTGTCGAGGTCGTCCTGGACTTCGACCAGCACTTCGCCCATTCCCGGCTGCTTGCCTTCCGGCCAGACGAGCGTGTTGCCGTAGCTCGCGCCGTGATCGACGTTCACGTCTACGTAGAGCTTTTTCCATTTGGTGATGATGGATGGATCGAGCCACGCAACGGCGGCTAGTTCGTCCCAAAGGATGTTCGGCTCAGCGTATTTCACCACGTATTGCGCCGCGGGCGTGGGACTCTTGCGTACTTGTTCGATCAGGTCTTTTTCCATGCGCGTTTTAACGGAAATATCGACGGTGGTGAGCGCCACGCGGGGCCAGTGGGCATGCAGCACGGCGCTGGACGCTTCGGGATCCATCCAGAAATTGAATTCGCGCGAAGGAGAGAGAGCGAATTCGGGCTCATCGGTTTGCGGATTGATAGAGCCGGCCATCACAATGAGTTCCTTGGTGAGTTCCGGGAAATGCGGATCGAGCGCAATGGCCAGAGCGAGATCGGTCATGGGACCCGCGGCGTAAATCGTGACGTCGTGCGGGTATTTGCGAACTATGCGCACCAGGAAATGCGCGGCATCTTCGTCGGAGGCTTTCGTGGTGGGAGTTCCTTCCCTCATTGGCGGGATTTCGTATGGCCCATGAACTTTGTATCCACGCGCGAAGTTCCACGCGCCTTGATAGACGACTTTGCCGTGCAGCGTTTCCCATTTGGCGATGTATTCTTTGCTGTTCAGCAGGGGAAACGTGGCGCCGGGAAGAACGGGGATGTCGGTGCGGCCAATGATCTCGAGCAAACGCAGGGTGTGCTGTACTTCTTCGTCGGCGCCGGCGTCGCCGGTCAGGACCGTAATGCCCAGAACATCGGTGTCCGGCGAATTCACGAGCGCCAGAATCGCCTGCATGTCGGTTCCGCCGGGCCCCGCGGCGTCTTGATCGATGATGACCTTGCGCTTGCCCTGCGCGGAAATAGTGGATGCAAACGCCATCAACAACAGCGCGGCGGCACATCGTCGAAGCATGCTCTTCATGACCGGTTTCCTCCCCTTTGCGGCAGAAGCCCAATACTTTAATACATGATCGTCTTTGTCAGGTGATGCGGCCAAGTGGTGGTGTGGTAATGCGTCCAGAGGCGCGCATCAATTTGCGGGATGATCACTTGCGTGTCCGGTGAGCGAAGCTTGTTGATTTCCTCGCTGAGCAGCGCGGTCGAGTAGATGCAGTGGGCGCGAATCTCGATTTCCCAGCGCGAATCGCGCGGGATCAACTGGTAGGTATTGATGGCGTGCTCCAGCTCCTTGGAGTAGCTAGTGATGCCCACAAGGCGTAAGGCAACAGGCACGATGTAGTCGGCGAAAGCGGTCATTTTCTGGGGATCGTCGAGGCGGAATTTGCCAGAGCTATGCAGCGTGGAATAGAGCATCCAGATGCCGAGCTGCGCGAGTTTGTAAAACTTAATTTCGTGGCCATCGAGCATGCTCACATCGTTGAAGCGAGGGAATTCCGTCACCAAGCGATCGATGAGGCCATTGCCGTTGTCATAGAGCTTGGGTGAACAGGCATGCACAAAATTGTGGAAGCGGCCGTCGTATTTTTCCGCGAGCACTTTGCCGACCTGATGGAGGACAGCAACCTTCTCATCGAGCATGGGCATTTCGATGTTGCCCTGGAAGATCTTGTCGAGCTCTGCGTGAGTGACGGTGGAAAGATACTTTCCGTCAAGAATCGGCACACCCTGTTCCGTGGCGCGCTTCAGACAGGCGAATTCGGCATCCGAATCGGACCACTGCCGCCCGGCATAGTCCATCTGGAATTTCGCGTGGGTGTCGAAGTTGGTGAAGGCTGTGTCGATGGAATCGGCGACCATGACGAAATCGATGGCTTCATTGGCATCGCCTTGTCCCACGCCGAACGGCAGCGCAAATTCAGGCATGGGCAATTCTTCGTAAGCCATCCAGGAAGCCACTTCGACGATCTTGTCGTAATGCGTGTGGACGTCGCGGGAAGATTCAATGGCGTAATGCAGGCTTTCGAGTACGGGACTGCCGATCGGTTTGGGCCAGTGCATAGTCTCCGAAGGAAAAGGGCGCGCAGGGAGTGCCGGCGCGGCCAAGGAAAAGTTAGCACGAATCGCAGGGAATGCGGCAAACGTTCCTGCGAGTGTCTGGAGGAAACGCCGCCGCCCTTTGGGAGATTGTTGCACTAGAACTTGACGCACGTCACGCTGCGCCACTCACTTTCCTTGAATGCGAGAAACAAACAAGCCCAAAAACTTTTCAGCGTTCACCTCGGTGCAGACTTTGGCGTTCGGCTTAACTTCTTCGAGGCCTTCGACGATGTAGCGGTCGCCGTCGGAAAAGTGGTGCAGCACATTTTTTTCGATGGCGTTGCGGCGATTAGCAACCGTCTGGCCACGAGTGAATTCCCCGCGCGTCTCTACGTCGACGCGCATCAGCGGCGCTGTGACAATGCTGGCATCGATAGCCACATCGACGGCGAGCGGGTCGTACATGGGCGTGCCGGAATCGCCAAACTTCTCGCCGAGCTGGATGAGGAACTCAGCGACCTTGTAAATAAAGTCGTTGACTGGGCCGTGAGTCTTGCCAAGTTGCGCGAGATATTTGCGGGAGAGTAGAGTTTTGTCGCCGACGTCGAGGCCGACCATGGTAAGAGGCCAGCCAGCCTGGAAGACAATCTGCGCGGCTTCCGGATCGCCGTAGATATTGGCTTCCGCAACAGCCGTGGAGTTGCCGCCGGAAATGGAGCCGCCCATGAGAATCACTTCCTTGACGAGAGGCACGATGGAAGGATCTTTTTCGACGGCGAGAGCGATATTGGTGAGCGGGCCGATGGGAACGAGAGTGATTTCGTGGGGCGAAGCGTGAACGAGTTCAATGATGAGGTCAGGGGCCCAGCGCGCGTCGACCTTGCACTTGCTGGGAGGGAGTTCG